>Ga0316201_10003260_pt1 | contig 11920 bp, 11 predicted proteins | sample CS6wburrow_MG_FD_204516 | JGI IMG/M metagenome (GOLD analysis project Ga0316201, IMG submission 204516) | Coastal sediment microbial communities from Delaware Bay, Delaware, United States - CS-6 worm burrow | ecosystem: Environmental > Aquatic > Marine > Coastal > Sediment | place: USA... | reverse complement strand
GACGAAGGCTTGAAGGTGGTCAACACCTTCGACCGCCAAGCCGTCGGCGTGGTCGGCAACCTGTCGCGTACCGGGATGATGCTGATCAGCTCCCGGGAGCTTTACTCGAATGGCATCCTGCAGCTCGACATCGAGACGCCGAGCGCGTTCGGCGGCAAACCCATCTCGATCGGCTTCAAGGTGCTCTGGTGCACACCGGCCAACAGCCCGGAACAATACTGGGCCGGCCTGGATATCATCGACATCGGTGAGAGGGAACGCGAGTCCCTGGGTCTTTTGCTCGAGTACTTGGCCCGCTAGCGGCCTGCCTCGTCGGCAAAGAAATCCGTTATCTCGACCAAGCGTCGCCGGGTACTCGGCTCGGCCGCTGAATGTCCGGCATCCGCAACAATCGACAGCTCACTGCCCGACCAGGCCTCGTGTAACTCCCAGGCGTTTTCCAGCGGACAGATCGCATCGTATCGGCCGTGCACTATCATCCCCGGGATCCCATCCAGCCTTGGCGCATCCTCCAACAGCTGGTTGGGGCGCAGAAAGGCGTCGTTCATGAAGTAGTGGCACTCGATCCGCGCCATGCTCAATGCCACGTGCGGCTGGGCAAAGTGGGCGGCCACCCGCTCGTCGGGCAACAGGGTCGCGGTACGCCCCTCCCACAGCGACCAGGCCTTGGCTGCCGCCAGACGGCGCAGCTCGTCCTGCCCGGTCAACAAGCGGTGGTAGGCACCAAGCATGTCGTCACGCTCATCGGCTGCCACCGGCGCAATGAAATCCTGCCAGTAGTCGGGAAACAGGCGACTGGCCCCCTGCTGGTAAAACCAGCTTATCTCGTGCGGCCGACACAGGAAGACCCCGCGTAACACCAGCGCCGACACGCGCTCCGGGTGCGCTTGGGCATAGGCCAGGGCGAGCGTCGAGCCCCAGGATCCACCGAATACCAGCCAGCGTTCGAGCCCCAGGTGTTCGCGGATCTTTTCGATATCGGCGAGCAGATCCGAGGTCCTGTTTTTTCGCAGCTCGGCATGTGGTATGGAGCGGCCAGCCCCCCGTTGATCGAACAGTACGACGCGATAGCGCTCGGGATCGAAGAAGCGCCGGTGATACGGCTCGCAGCCGGCCCCTGGACCGCCGTGCAGGAACAGGGCCGGCATGCCCTCGGGATTGCCAACCTGCTCTATGTAAAGGCTGTGGATATCGTCCACCGGCAGGTGCTCGGTTTGGTAGGGGCGAATTTCGGGATACAGATCTTTCATGGGCTAGGGCCTGTTCACACGACGAGAGGCGCAGCTCGCGTCGTGCGAACAGCCCCTAAGAGTCTAACCTGCCTATCGTCCAATGGAATCGGAAAATCACCCTGCGTGCAGGCTGCGGATTCTCGTTCCCGCGACCGGCGATACACCGCCAGGCGCCGCGACGGCGATGCAGCGCGATGATCACGATCCTGCCCGGTGAGGGGGCGGATCGGGGCGACGTTGCGCCTGTTCGCCAATTCCGCAAGCGGCGGGGGTTTACTCGCAACGACGATAGCCCGAGAATCCGCCGAGTCCCGGGAGCACAAGCCAATGCAGATACAGCATCAGATCGAAGCCAAACTGCGCGATACGTTCGCCCCTCTGCACCTGGAGGTAACGAACGAGAGCCATATGCACAATGTGCCGGAGGGTTCTGAATCGCATTTCCGTGTCGTGCTGGTCGCCGAGCGATTCGCCGAAAAGCCCCTGATACAACGTCACCGTGCGGTCAATCGCGCGCTGGCCCAGGAACTCGGGGGGCAGATCCATGCCCTGGCACTGCATACCATGACCCCGGAAGAGTGGTTCGACAAAGGGGGATCGGCACCGGAGTCGCCGCCCTGCCTCGGCGGAGGTAAGTCATGATCTTCAAACTGATACGCTGGCCACTGGGCCAACTGATCCTGTTGCTCAACTGGCTGACGGCACCGAGGCCGCCGCAGCGCACTGCCGACGAGCAGGCGAAGATCGATGCGGCGACCAGCGAGTGGGCGCTATATCAATTTCGCGCCTGCCCGTTCTGCGTCAAGACCCGCCGCGCCATGCGCCGGCTCGGCCTGAACATCGAGACACGCGACGCTCAACACGATCCCAAATGGCGCGCACAGCTCCTCGAGCAGGGAGGCCGAATCCAGGTCCCTTGTTTGTACGTCCCGCGGCCCGGCGACGACCAGTGGTTGTACGAATCCGATGCGATTGTCGCGTTCCTCGAGGACCAGCTGAACAGACAGCTGGCACTGCAACAAGGTTGAGCAGGTATCCAGACCACCGCCCCTTCGTCTTCGCGCGTCGACGATCCAATCACGCAGGCCGTGCAGCCGCAGCGGCGTACTGTCCGCCGGGCGACGCCGCCACGGAATGACCTAGCGGATGATCTCGAGCAACTGCAGCTCGAACACCAGGGTCTGGTTGGGTCCGATCGCAGCACCGGCTCCACGTTCGCCGTAGCCGAGCGACGGCGGGATGAAGACCTGCCACTGATCACCCACCCGCATTGCAGACAGGGCCTCGCGAAACCCCGGAATCACCCCGCTCAACGCGAACTCGGCGGGCGTACCCCGATCGACCGAACTGTCGAACGCACTGCCGTCGAGCAGCGTGCCGTGATAATGCACCCGCACTCTGCCGTCGTGCCCGACCTGATCACCATCCCCGCTCCGCTTGACCAGATACTGCAGTCCACTGGGCAGGACCACGACGCCGGCCTGGCCGGCATTGCGGGTCAAAAACGCCTGCCCGGCCTCGAGATTGGCCTGCGCGCGTTGCGCACGCCGTTGCCTGAACAAGGCCTGCTGTTCCGCCACCGCGCTCTGCATCTCGATCGCACTCAGGCGCAAAGGACGGTCGGTTAGCACATCATCGATCGCGGCGGCAAAGGCATGGCTGTCGAGCTTTGCCACGCCTTGTTGTTTAAGCAGCTGGCCCAGGCGCACACCCATCGCATAACTGTAGCGTTCGGGCACGCTGAGCATCGGCGCATCAGCGGCCAACACCGTGCCAGAGATCAGCCCACCCAGCAGCAACATACAGACTCTTTTCATCCTTATCTTCTCCTTAGGGACTGTTCACACTGCGCGAGGCACAGCGACGGCGGCCATTTTTTTGCCCAACAAGACGCTGTGAGCGCTGTGTACTCGACGTACATGAGCGAGCAGCAACGCGGTTGGGCGGAAAAATGGCCCCGTCCCTTCGGGTTGCGCCCCAAAACGCCTCAGGCGGTGTTGCTCGTCGTTCATTTAGGGCCACTAAACCTCTCTCCTCGCGCCTTGCCTGATACATTTTGGGGCAGCAACGCTGCGTCTCGCGTAGTGTGAACAGGCCCTAGGGGAACCCGGCTCCCGCTTTCGGAACGCCCGGCCTGAAACACAGAACTCACTTCACAGATTGCATCGGTCGGCCTTCACGCGGCCTGATCGGAGTCGATAATAAAGACAGGGCAAGCACTCACGGGCCACGAAAATGGTCAGCAAACTAACTCACACGGCACTCCAGGGCTTCCAACGCGGCACGCAGGGAATGGCGCGCAGCGCTGCGCAGATTGCGCGCGCTGCGAAACCGGCTCAGCGCCCTGATATGACGCGCGCCATGATAGAACTCAAGCAACATGAACACGCCGCCAAGGCCAACATCAAGACGCTCGAGGCCGCCGACAAGATGCTGGGCTCGCTGCTCGACGTCAAGGTCTGATATGCCGCTAATCGACCGAGAACAACAGTGAGAAATCGACTGCTCTGAGATCCTTGGTCAGTTGCCCGACCGAGACATAGTCGACGCCGGTCGCGGCAATCGCGCCGATGGTCTGCAGGTTGACGCCACCCGAGGCCTCCAGCTCAGCCAGTCTGGCGTTGCGCTCGACCGCCTGCCGCAACGCCTCCAGATCAAAGTTGTCCAGCAACACCCGCTGCGCTCCCGCATCGAGCGCCTGTTCGAGTTCATCCAGCGATTCGACCTCGATCTCTATCATTACGTCGGTGTTGGCCGCCGCCCGCGCCGCATCCAGGGCGGCAGCGATCGAACCCGCCGCGCGGATGTGATTTTCCTTGATCAGGATCGCGTCATACAGACCTGTGCGGTGATTGCTGGCCCCACCGCAGCTTACGGCATATTTCTGTGCCAGGCGTAGCCCGGGGATCGTCTTGCGCGTGTCCAGTACCGTCGCACCGCTGCCCGCCACGGCCTCGACATAGCTCGCGGCAGTCGTCGCCGTACCGGATAGCGTCTGCAGAAAGTTCAGCGCCACACGCTCACCGCTCAGGATCGGCCGCGCAGCGCCATGCAGCTCACAGACCTGCTGGCCTGCCTTCACGCGATCACCGTCACCGGCCGACCACTGCAGGCCGATCGTCGGATCGAGCTGGTGGAACACCTCGTTGAACCATTCAACCCCGCACAGCACCGCGGGCTCGCGCACAATCAGTCGGGCACGGGCCTGCGTCGCTGCGGGTAAAAGGCCGGCGGTGAGATCACCGCTGCCGACATCCTCGTGCAGCGCCGCGCGCACCTGTTCGCTTACCAGGCCGGCATCGGGCCGTTTACCGGATCTCAAGCAGCTCGACCTCGAAAACCAGGGTGGCGTTCGGCGGGATCACGCCGCCGGCGCCCTGCGCGCCGTAACCGAGTTGCGGCGGGATGGTCAGTTTGCGCTTGCCGCCAACCTGCATGCCGGCGACCCCCTCGTCCCAACCACGAATCACCCTGCCGCGGCCCAGGGCGAAGCCAAAAGGCTCATCGCGATCGACGCTGGAATCGAACTTGCTGCCGTCGGTCAGCCAGCCAGTGTAGTGCACCACTACCTGCTGTCCCGCCGCGGCCACTGCACCCTCGCCTTCGACCAGGTCTTCGTATTTCAAACCTGAATCCGTCATCTTTTCGGTCATCTAGATATCTCCGTCGCAGGTAAAGAAAGTGCCGACATCCAGGATGTAAACCCTGAACCCGGGCGTCTGCGAACAAACAACCCACAACGCAGTGGCGGTGTAGCCAATCGTGGAGTTTCTCGGGACAGCCCCGGTGCCGGGGCCGGCTCGGCGCGGCTATTGTAGCCGACGCCGGTCGAATCAGGCAGGTTGCGCGTGATCTTCGGTATCGCGCAGCGCGTCTAGCATTGCGTTGAGCGCGCGGTCCATCAGCGGCTTGTTGACGTCTTCGAGGATGCGCGCCTGCTCGGCGCGGAACAGGATTGCCAGATCGTTGATCGACATCTCTTCGACCTTCATCCCTTTGCGATTGACAAATATGCAGTTGCTGGTGACCTCGCTGCGCCACGACAACTTGCCACGGACCCAGGCATCATCACGTTGCCATTCAATCCACTGCCCGATCTCCATTGCCTTGGCAAGGGCAAAGTATTCATCTTCAATGACCTCGGCCGTGGTTTCGGCCGCGAGCACGACACCGTCGGCAATCACCTCTACCTCATTGGCCGCATCGCCGGCCGGTTCTTCACCGCGCAAGGCTGCAATGTGGCGCGCCTGCAGTTCCTTGAACAGCTGTCCGGCACGGTGCTGATCAAACGAGATGTTGTTCAGGCCATCGCGCAGCTTCTTCAATAGGTCCGGTATTGCCTTGAGCAGGCGCTGCCGCTCCGCGGTCTCGGCCTTTGGCTGTACACTCCAGATCAGTTCCTCGACCGCCTCGTAGGCGTTCTTCCAGGCGAGGCTCTGTTCACCCTCGCGCAGGTAGGCGAGCAGCATCACGTCGTGCCAACCCTCGCGCAGGATGTTGACCACCGCCATCGGCATATCCGGCTCCTCGGTCCGGAAATGGTTGAGCACCTCGGCAACGCGGCGCCGCGCGATCAGCAGCTGCTCCTGGCCACGCGTGACTTGGTTGATACGTTCTTCCGCGACCTCCGCACCACGCGCCTCGCGCTCGATAAAGGTGGAAAACTCGTCATGCACCTGACCAAACAGATTCACATCGTCGCTGAAGTCGCTGAGAATCCTGGTCACCGCCGACTCGATCCTGCCATAAAGCGATTTGGGTGAACGGTCGCTGTCATCGACCCAACTCATCGCGGCACGCGCCAGGGCATTCAGCAGGCGGCGCGCCGGATGCTGTTTGTTGCTGAAGAAGGTGCGGTCCAGCACCGCGACCTTGAGCATGGGTATCTGCAACCGCCCCAACAAGGCCTTCATCGAATCCGGCACATTGCGGTCATCGAGAACGAAATCAAACAGCATGCCGATCACGTCGATGACATCCTGGTCGATATCGTTGAGGCGCTTGGACGGCGCCTCGCTGGTCCCCATGTCCAACTCACGCCCCAGACTGAGCAGCATCTCACCCTGCAGCTGCTGGATCTCCTCGCGGCTGACCGGTGCCTCGACCGCGACCTCCTGCTGCAGGCTGTTCAGCGCATCGACCAGCTCGCGTGAACCGACCGACGGCAGGTTGCTGTAGCGGGCATCACCTGCGCATCCGGGGAGGTGGCCGGTATAGAGGTTGGTCGCCGGACCACTGCGTCGCATCGACAACAGCTGGCCGAGCATCGCCATGACCTGTTCCTGATTGACCTGCTCACCCTCGGTCGGGACATCACCGGCGCTACCGTCGGTCGGCTCCGCGACCGGCGAGTCCTGACGCGCCCGCTGGATCGATGGCGCCACCGGGTTGCGACGAACGCGCTGGACGATTTTGGGTAACACACCGGCGTCTGCGAGCAGATCGTTGAGATCGTCATACAGGCCACCGACGTAGCCCATGACGTAACGATCGAACAATTTGAAAACCACCAGGCGCACGCCGAGATCGCCGGACCACTGCCGCAGCGCCGCGCGGAACCCCTCGGCGAGTTCAGCCGGGCCCAGCGGATTCTGCCGCGTGGTCAGATCGGAGATGCCCGCCAATTGGGCAAAACGCATGTTCAGCGCGAACAGTTCACGGTGATAGCGGTTCTCGGCCTTGGAGATCATGCCGCTGACGGCGAGGTTTTCTTCCAGTTCGTCGTCGGCGACCAGGCTCAACTCGCCCGCGGTCGGTTCGGCCTCGGGCGCACTGACAGATGTACCTGGGGCCGGCTGCTGCCAGAAGGTTTCGTAGGCATTCAGCTGCAGGTGCAGGAACTCCTTCTCGATCGACTCACGCTGCTTGCGCAACTCGCGCATCGCATCGAAGTATTTGGTCTGCAGCACATCGCTGGCCGATTTGTCGGCGAGTTGGTAGAGCTCGTCGTCGATATGTTCGAACAGTTCCTGCGACAGGCGCGGCAGGGTTTCGGCAAGATGCGAACGACAGGCGTTGACAACTTCATGCACCTTCGAGTCGGCAACTCGGCGACGCGCACCGTTTAGACTTGGATCCAGCGAGATAACGTTGTCACGTACCATTTCAATCAACCTGCGAGCATTTACGTCTGAGCATCCGAACCGGCGGTCCGTTCCCGGCGGGTTATCCAACCGATCAACCGAGCCCTTCGTCAGCTACTATCGTCGCAATCGACCAGACCTTGGCAACTCATTCGTCGTCTGGTGACCCGAGTCACATTTAACTGGGAACCGACCGCCCCCTTTGCCGCCGATGGCGCTCTCGGCGTCGCACGAAACCTCACCAATTTGCCACCTTGGCTGGCACGCGTCTTTGAATTCCATAACATTTTTAAAGGAATTCGGTTCCTGCCAGGCCACTCGCCATCTTCATGCTTGTAATAGCGACCGCAATCGATGAATCATAATCGCTGTCGCGGTGACCTGACCTCGTACCTACTCTGGCAGTCCATTATGTCTCACTTTCCGTCGCAAGCGCCTCCCCGGACGCTGTCCGCCCTGAGTCAATTCGATTTCCACACGCGAATTGCAGAAACGACGGGCGTCGCGTTGACCGTCTTCACCTCGGTCGATTGTGGCGCCTGTCGGCATCTGCGTCAGGTCCTTCCGGCGGTCCTCCGCCTGCGCCCGGAGTGGCAGGTGTTCGAAATCGATGCACAACGCGAGGCAGGCCTGACCAACGAATTTGAAGTCTTTCATTTACCGAGTGTTTTTGTGTTTTACGATGGTCAATATCACTGTCCCCTGGGAGCAGAGTCGAGGCCATCGGCGATCATCGATGCGGTCCACACCGCGCTGCAGCGGCCGGCCCAGGAGGCCCCGTGAGTGGGCCCGGCAAACTGTGGCTGCCGGGTCTGGCACATGTGCCGTCACCCAATTTCGACGAGCGCCCGCCTGGCTGCGCGGTAGACCTGCTGGTGATCCACAACATCAGCCTGCCACCGGGTGAATTCGGCGGCGGCCATATTCAGGCACTCTTTCTCAATCAGCTAGATTCAGGCGCACATCCCTATTTCGCGCAGATCGCGCACCTGCGCGTCTCCGCCCACCTGCTGATCCGCCGCTCTGGCGAGACCATCCAGTTCGTCGCGCTGGAACACCGTGCCTGGCATGCCGGTCTGTCGAATTTCTGCGGTCGCGAACGCTGCAACGATTTCTCCATCGGTATTGAGCTCGAGGGCAGTGACGACAAGGCCTTCAGCGATGCCCAGTATCAAGCGCTGAGTCACTTGGGGGCCCATATCCGCCGGCTGTTCCCGGCAATCGGCGACGACCGGATCGTCGGCCATTTGGATATCGCCCCCGGTCGCAAGACCGATCCCGGTCCCTGTTTCGACTGGCCGCGCTTTCGCGAGCAACTGGCAGCCGTTGAGACGGGCAGTCGTACCGACGGGCAGGCGACCTGAATATCAGAATTGGTTAATATGGATTCCACCGACCGCTGGCGCCTGGGCGGGCAGGTGCCGGCCGGAGCACGTATGGATCCGCCAGATACGGGGCCTGCAGAACGATGGCCTTGATGCGGGGGAACTGAATGAAGACGAACCGGCCCAGCGGACTGACGCGCTGGCACCGCCAGTGATCCAAGATGGCGGCGGCCTCGTGGCGGCCCTCGCTTGAGGTCAATCTGCGCTGCCGCAGCTGGCCTGTTTGCGGCCGGTTGCCTGTCTGGCGCGGCCTGGTCGCTGAACGTACGCGACGATCTGCGACACCAGGTCACGCTGTCCGCGCCGGCACAGCGGATCGTGACCCTGTCACCGCACGCCACCGACCTGGTGCTTGCGGCCGGTGCCGGATCACAGCTGGTCGGTATCGCCGCGGGTGGCGATTCGATCGATCAGCTGGCAAGCCTGCCACGTATCGGTGGACCCGGCGGTCTGGATCGTGAACGCCTGCTGACCCTGCGCCCTGATCTGGTAATCGCCTGGCATAGTGGCAACCGGCCCAGCGACCTGGCCTGGATCCGTCATCGCGGGACCGCATTGTTCCTGTCCGAACCCAGGTCGCTCGACGACATCGCGGCCACGATCGAGGCGATTGGTGAGCTGGCGGGCCGCACAGCGCAGGCGACCGCGGCCGCGGCACGTTTTCGGCAACAGACCAACGGCACCTGCGCCCGGGGACCGCTCCGGGTGGCCTATGTGGAGGTATGGGCAACACCCGCGATGAGCGTCGGCGGGCGGCACTGGATAAACGCCGTGCTGCGCGCGGCTGGGTATCTGAACGTACTGGAACATCTCGACCTGGGGGCCTTTGCGATTGCCAAAGAGGTCGCGCACGGTTTCCGCGATCTGCCGACAATCCGTCTTATCCGCTCGTTCGACGGAGGCGACGACGATCATCTGGCAGGCCTGTTGTCGCGACCGGGCCCACTGCTCGGCGAGGCCGTTGCACGTCTGTGCGAACGCCGCCGGAACGGCGACAAGAACCTGTCCGAAGGCGTCACGCCGAACCAATGAGATCTAAAGAGGCACGCCCTTCGGGCGATAACCTTGGTTGGTACTCATGCCCAACGGCGAACCAATGCCAGCCTCGGCAATAAACAAGAAAAAATCAGGCGCTGCAGAACCCGGTCGGGACCATCAAGTACCGGAGATAATGCGTGACCGTGTCGACCTGCTCTACGCGGCCCTGCCGTTGTCACAGGTACTGACCATCGTGACCGCGTGCGCATTGTTCTGGATTCATCGGGATGACGCTGGTGGCCTCGGCCGCTGGTGGCTTGTCTGCGCCTTCGTAATCTTTGGCCTGCGCGGCCTCAGTGGTTGGCTGCGGCGTGCCAGCCCCGAGCTCAACGGCGACGATCGGCATTGGCTGCGAGCCTATCGTTTCGGTACCAGCATGGCCGGTCTGTGCTGGGGCATCGGCGGGCTGCTGTTCTATCCGCCCGGCGCTGACGCCCTGCCCCTGTTCACCCTGTTGATCCTTGCCGGCGTATCTGCCGGCGCGCTGAGCTCGATGGCGGCGGACCACGTGGCCTATCGCCTGTTCGTCTTCCTGACCCTGAGTCCGATCTGCCTGGCCGCCTTTGCCCGCGGCAATGAGGTGCAGCTATACGCCGGCCTGCTGATCGTGCTGTTGACCTTTTTTCTTCTCAAGTCGAGCCACTCACACACCAAGTCGATCATCGATTCGCTGACCCTGCGCTACGAAAACTCCGGCCTGATCCACGATCTGGAGACCGAAAAGAAGCGCCTGATCAACGAGGCCGAGACCATGATGGGCACGGTCCTCTCCTGCGCCCCCATCGCCCTTTGGGCAATCGACAACCAGGGCGTGATCTCATTCATGGACGGCCGCCACCTGTATCGCAAGAGTGGACTGGACCTGCCCCAGGTCGGCGACAATCTGCTCGATGCCTTTGCCGATCACGCGCAGATCCTGTTCGAAACCAACCGCGCCCTGCGCGGCGAGTCCCTGGTCACCGAGATCGAGCTCAAAGGCCATGCCTACGAGGTGCACTACAGCCCCTTGATATCCGACGACGACGGTCAACAGGGCGCGATCGGTGTCGCCATCGACATCTCAGAGCGCAAGCGCCAGGAAAAAGAACTGTCGCATCGCGCGCACTACGACCAGCTTACGGGCCTGCCCAATCGCAGCCTGATCATGAACCAGATCGATCACGCCTTCGAACATGCGCGGCGCCAGAACCGCTATGTCGCGCTGCTGTTTCTCGATCTGGACAATTTCAAGACGATCAACGACACGCTGGGACACAAGGCCGGGGACGACCTGCTGTGCCAGGCGGCGGACCGACTCAAGGCGTCATTGCGTGAGAGCGACCTGCCGGCACGTCTTGGTGGCGACGAGTTTCTCGTGGTCAGCGAAAACCTGAAGGGGCCCGAGGACGCCGAGATCGTCGCACACAAGACCCTTGGCGCCTTTCAACGACCCTTCGCGCTCGATAATCGCGAGGTCTTTGTCACCACCAGTGTGGGTATTGCGATATTTCCACAGGATGGGCTGACCGCGGCGCAGGTGCTACAGAGCGCAGACACGGCGATGTATCACGCCAAATCGTTGGGCAAGAACAGCTATCGCTATTTCACCAACGACATGCAGAAGATCGCCGAGCGTCACCTCGAGATCGAGACCGAGTTGCGCCGCGCCCTCGAACGACATGAGATGTACCTGCTCTATCAACCCAAGATCGATATCGCCAACGGCCGGGTGCAGGGCGCGGAGGCCTTGTTGCGGTGGCGCTCCGGCAGTCTCGGCCAGATCGCACCCGACAAGTTCATACCAGTCGCCGAGTTCGCCGGCCTGATGCCGGCAATCGGCGAATGGGTAATGCGCACGGCGTGCATCGAGGCGGCACGCTGGCAGGCACTGTACGAGGAACCGGTACATGTCGCGATCAATGTCTCGCCGCAGCAGTTCCGCAACACCGGCCTGTTGAACAGCGTAAAACGTGCGCTGGCCGAATCCGGCCTCGCCGCACAGCATCTCGAACTGGAGATAACCGAGAACCTGCTGGTCCAGGACGCGCCGGAAACCATGCTGATATTCGAGCAATTGCGCGAACTCGGCATCAGTCTGGCATTGGATGATTTCGGTACCGGCTACTCTTCACTGAGCTACCTGAAAAAGTTTCCGATACAGGTCCTAAAGATCGACCGTGCGTTTGTCGAGGATCTCGGCAAG
>Ga0316201_10003259_pt1 | contig 11920 bp, 7 predicted proteins | sample CS6wburrow_MG_FD_204516 | JGI IMG/M metagenome (GOLD analysis project Ga0316201, IMG submission 204516) | Coastal sediment microbial communities from Delaware Bay, Delaware, United States - CS-6 worm burrow | ecosystem: Environmental > Aquatic > Marine > Coastal > Sediment | place: USA: Delaware... | reverse complement strand
CCGCTGCTGCACGTTTTCCCCGAACTGCACCAGACCCCGTTCGTAGGCTTCGTCCAGTAGATCCAGACACTCGAAACGGTCGACGGCGCGTGCATGGCCGTGCTTGACGAGGGACTCGGCCGAACCGTTGAAGGTCATGCAGATGTCCAGCGGCGCGGCGCAGGCCCGGCCGAGGTGCTCCGCCTTGTGCCGGCAGTAGCACAGGCCCACCCCGATGTGGCTGGCGGTGCGGATGACTTCGCCGGCCCGCTCGTAATCAAGCACGTGCGCGGCCAGTTCGCTGGTCAACACCGGCTCCTGGACAAAGACGCGCCCCAGCTGGGTTTCGCCGGCGGTGAAGAGCTCCTTGACGAAGTCCTCTTCCACGTTCAGGTACTCGTAGAAGAGTTCGCTGAGAGCCTTCTGATCGATGTCGCCGCGGGTGCGCATGAGCGAGAACTCGAAGAATCCCGCCATCGGCGGCGGCAGCACGTAGACCGACCGGCCGCGGCGTTCGATATCCACCAGCAGCGCGCGACCGGCAAGTTCGTCGAGAATCCGGCGGGTATCAGCCAGGGGAAGCTGCCACGTGCGGGCGGCCTTGGCGGCCGTGAAAGGCTTGATCGGAAGCAGGGCCAGCAGCCCCGCCTCTGTTTCATTCATGAGCAGGGCCAGGATACGGTTGAGCAGATCCGAGGGCGGCGCTCCCTGGGGCGCCTTGTTCAGGCGCGCGACCAGATCATCGTAGCCGCTCTTGAGCGTCCGGTGCGCCATGGCCTCCTCCTGTCGCGGTCAGGGTGCGCTTTTTTTCCCGACCGGGAACTCCATGCCCGCGAAGATCCCGAAGTCCTGGGAGCTGGCCTCGTACACCGCATCGTCGAGGGTGTTGCTCATGCCCAGGAAATACCGCGCCTGCACCACGAGGCTGGAGGTCTCTCCCACCCGGGCGGCGAAGCCGACGCCGCCGAGAAAGCCCAGATTCAGGCTCTTGTAACCGTCGGAGATATCGTTCGACTCGCTCAGGCCATTGGCTTTCATCTCCAGGTTGGCGCCGACCTTGAGCCCGATGACCGGACCCAGCAGGAAAATGGGGCGGAACTTGGCCTCCGGACTGGGCGAGAACCGCACCAGCAGGGGAACCTCCAAGTAATCGATCTTGAAAAGGGCGTCCATGGATACGTTCGGCGGCACGGCAGCGGGAATCCCGGTGCCGTCCAGGGTCAGCTTCGTGCCGCGGCGGATGTACTGGGCTTCGACCTGGAAGCCCACCGTGGGCGTGTGCTCGATCAGGTAATAGCCTCCCAGCCCGAGACCCGTGATGGATCCCTTGCTCGTCGCCCAGTTGCCCCCGATCTCGGCTTCCAGCTCACGGCCCAGATCCCGGCCGACCTGCTCCATGTCCCCGCCCTGGTTGGCGAAATTCAGGCCGAGATAGAAGCCGCCCCGGTTGTCCGCCGCCGCGTGGCCGGCCATCCCGGCGATCAGAACCAGAACCGTCACCGCCAAAATCACGCTGCTGTACCGACACGCCGTCCGCTTCATGGATACCCCCCTTTGAAATCGTATAGTCCGACTCACGCGGGGAGCATATCACAAATTTCGAGGATCGATTATCAACAAAAATGGGCCTGAGCGTATCAAGTCGTCGCCGGGTCGGGATTGTCGGCCTCCAGCCGGCGCACCTGTTTCTGCGCGTACCAGATGGCCACCAGGGCTGCGGTCCAGTTGATCCCGAACACGGCCGCCCAGATTCCGTCGACGCCCATGTCCAGAACCTGGGTGGTCAGCCAGAACAGCACGATCGGTGCCGCCAGCTGCCGGTAAAGCCCGATCCACAGGGCAAAGGCCGGTTTCTTGAGTCCCTGCAGTGTCGAAGTGTTCACGAAGAGGATCACGTAGGCGTATTCGATGAACGCCGCGATCCGCAGGTAACGGGCCCCGATCGCCACCACCTCGGTGTCCTTGGTGAACAGCTTCATCAGGGGTTCGGCGCCGAAAAACAGCAGGGCCGAACCGATGACCATGACCCCGGCCCCGTAGATCAGGGCCTTGCGCACCGCCTGGCGCACGCGCCCGAACAGGCCGGCGCCACCGTTCTGCGCCGCCAGGGTCAGGGCCGCCACGTTCAGTCCGATCGTCGGCAGCAGCACGATCTGCTCGATGCGCGTGGCCACGCCGTAGGCCGCCACCGCATTCTGGCCGAACCGGCTGAGAAAATAGGTGATCACGAAGATGCCCAGAGCCACGGTCATCATGTTCAGGCTCGCGGGCACACCCTGCCCGACGATGGCCCGCAGCACGCGGCGGTCGGGGGTCCAGTGGGCGCCCTGGGAACGGAACAGAAGGCCCGTCCGCCGGGCCCGCCGGCCGAGAAACAGCAAACCGAATACCTGGACCAGAATCGTGGCCGCGGCGATGCCGCTGACGCCCATCGCCGGCAGCCCCAGGCCGCCGAACATGAACCAGGGATCCAGGATGATGTTCAGAACCGTCGCGATGATCAGGTAGTCGCGGAACGAGCGCATGTCCCCCTGCGCGTTGAGGATGCCGTTGACCATGTAGACCGGCAGGACGACGAAGGTGCCGCCCAGGATCACGTACATGTAGTCGAGGCAGAGCTGAAGGTATTCCGCGCGAGCGCCCAGCAGACGGAACAGGGACGGTGTGGTGAGATAACCGACGATGATCACGATGACCGCCAGCAGCAGGCTGAGGATCAGGCCCTGGCTGGCCGTGCGCGCCGCCTCGCGGCGGTCACCCTGGCCCAGGGCGTTGCCGATCAGGGCGGTGGCCCCGGTCGAGAAACCCGTTCCCATGGCCAGCAGGGTGAAGAACACGGGAAACGACAGGGACAGGGCGGCCAGGGCTTCGGTCGACAGTTTGCCCGCCCAGTAGGTGTCCACCACGTTGTACATCGTGTTGAAGAAGAACCCGACCGACGCGGGGATCGCCAGGCGCCGGATAAGGACGGGGATCGGCGCGGTCGTCAGATCGTTGGCGGGGACGCCGCCCTCTTCATCACCTTCGGGCAGTAGAACTTCGCTCAAGGCAACTCCTTCGTCCGCCGATCGGCGGCGATAACAGTTCATGCGGATGGCCACACGGAGGGGCCAAGGTAATCAGGAACACCTGGACCCGACAGATCGGCGTCCGGGCAGACGGCGCGCCAGCGCCGGCAGCAGGAGAATCACCCCGGCGCCCAGCACGAGAGAATACGGGGCCGCCCAACCCCGGCCCGCCGGCAGGAAGCCCAGGACCACCGCCACCAGGGCGGTGATCAGCGCGTAGGGAATCTGGGTGCGGACATGATCGTGGGGCTCCACCCCGCACGACATCGAGGTGACGATGGTCGTGTCGCTGAACGGGGAGCAATGGTCACCGAACACCGCCCCGCTGAAGACCGCCGCGACGATGACCGGCAAAAAGCCGTCGGCCGCCCCCATGTCGACCGCCGCGGGCACCGCCAGGGGAAACAGCAGCCCCATGGTACCCCATGAGGTGCCGGTGGCAAACGAGATCGCCGCTCCGGTCAGGAAAACCAGCGTCGGCAGCAGCACCAACGATCCCGAACCCGACGCCAGACCGGCGATGAGCTCCGCGGTGCCCAGCGCACCGATGACGCTGCCGAGAATCCAGGCGGCCAGCAGGATCAGGATCGGCCCGACCATCGCCCGCATCCCGCCGAAAAATGCTGCCAGTGCCGGCTGCAGGCGCGGGCCGCCCCGGGCGGGGAACATCACCGCCGCTGTCAGAGAGGCCGCCACCGCCGCCAGCACCAGCACCAGGGGCCCGGCGTCCGAGCCGAAGGCCGCCACCACCTTGTCCCGGCTCAATGGCAGGACCGGCCCCGGCGTGCCGAGCACCAGGAAGAGGACAAAAAAGGACACCATCAGCACCGCCAGGGGGACCAGAGCCGAAGCGATCGCCTTGCCGGCCGGCTCGTGGTCCGTCCGGACCGCTGGCTCCGGGGGCGGCGGCGAGCTTGCCGCTGCGGCCGCGAAGCCGCCCATCGGCCCCGGGTGGAACCGCTGGCGGATGGCGACGAACATCAACACCAGCGTGAACCAGCAGTAGAAATTGTAGGGCAGCGAGGCCAGGAACACGCCGTACGGATTGACATCGCGACCGGTCAGCGCGTAGGCCTCGTTGATCATGGACAGCTGGAAGGCGATCCAGGTGGAGATGACCGCCACGCAGGCCACCGCCGAGGAAGTGGAGTCGGCGATATAGGCCAGCTTGACGCGCGCGACGCCGCTGCGATCGGCGAGATCACGACCGACGCGGCCGACCACCATGCTGTTGGCCAGACCGTCGAAAAAACACAGGATGCCCAGCCCGGCCGCCGCCGTCTCCAGCTGGACGGCCTGGTCCCGGCCGGGGCGCGCCACGCGCCGCATCAGGCTGGTGAACCCACCGCCGGCTTCGAGCATGGCGGCAAAGCCGCCCAGGAGCAGGGTGAAGACAATGGCGCCCAGCTTCCAGCTGCTCTGCAGGCTGGGCCACAGGTGCTCGACAAGAACCGCCGCCACAGCGGTCGCGGGGTTGCCGCCGGCCAGGAGGACGGCCCCGGCCAATCCGCCGACCAGCAATCCGGCCAGCGCGTGGCGGGTGGCCAGGATCACCGTCAAGGCAGCCACCGGCGGCCACAGGCTGACGACGGGTTCATTGACCGGCGCCAGGATCCCGGTGACGACGGCGACAGCCAGGATGGAGCCCACGGACCGACGGGACATGGAGCGCGACCTTCATGGGTAGAGGAACGGTTACCGGTATCTCAGCCCCACAGAATGGGCCCGTTCCCGCAAATTGACAATCTCCCACTGTTCTGATAGGCTGATTTCAACTGACCAGCCTCGCCCTTCGCCCGGAGAAGCCATGCACCACAGCTGAGCTCGAACATACGCGGAGAACCGCCATGAAAAAGATTCTCACCTTCCTTCTCCCTTCGGTCGTCCTCATCGTGTTCGTGTTGCTGACAGCGCCTGCTCTGGGTCCCGCACCCGAGCTGAACCTGCCTTCTGCCCCGCCGCCGTCCGGGCGTCAGGGCACGGCGGCCAGGGCGGACCGCCACGAGGACCTGACGGCAAGGCGCAACGACCAGTTGCTCAGACTGGCCGATCCGGCCACCGGCAGGCTGCCGGTCGACATCCATCGGCTCGAGAGGGAATTCGCCGCCGGTATGCCGCGGGGAGGCGACAAGGCCCTGAACATCAACTGGTCGTTCCGCGGCCCCAACAACGTGGGCGGCCGCACCCGGGCCCTGGCCGTCGACGTGAGCGATCCCACCTTCGCAACCCTGCTCGCCGGCGGCGTCAGCGGCGGCATGTGGCGCTCGGTCGACGACGGAGCCTCCTGGACGCTGACCACGGGCAGCAGCCAGATCCACCATGTTTCGGCTCTCGTCCAGGACACACGCCCCGGCCACCGCAACATCTGGTATTACGGGACCGGGGAAGGCGAAGGCGGCTCGGCGTCGTGGCCCACCAACGAGTTCTACGTGCATCCGGGCGACGGGATCTTCAAGTCCACCGACGGCGGCGTCAGCTGGTCCGTGCTGCCGTCCACCGCCGGGTCCGACCCCCAGGTCTTCGATTCCGCCTGGCAGATCGTCTGGCGCGTGGTCGTCGACGTTTCCGAGACAACCGCCGACGAGATCTACGCCGCCACCTGGGGCGGCATCTACCGCTCCACCGACGGCGGCGGCACGTGGGCGCTGGTCCTGGGTGATCCGGTGACGCCCGCCCACTACGCCGATATCGTGATTTCTCCGACCGGAGTCGTCTACGCCACCCTGAGTTACGACGGCGACCAGCACGGGGCCTTCCGTTCCACCGACGGGATCAACTGGACCGAGATCACCCCACCGGGCTACACGGACTACGACCGCATCATCATGGCCATGGCTCCCGGGAACGAAAACGTAGTGTGGTTCCTGGTGGCCAACTCCGGGTACGGCATTCCCGATGCCGCCCTGTTCCGGTACCAGTACCTGTCCGGCAGCGGGGCCGGCGCCGGCGGCTGGTGGCAGGACCGATCGGCCCAGCTCGCCTCCCTTCCGGGCACGTACGGCGCCGCCAACTATGAAACCCAGGGCAGCTATTGCCAGATGATCGCGGTCAACCCCCTCGACACCGAGACCGTCTATCTGGGCGGGGTCTACCTCTACCGCAGCACCGACGGGTTCCAGAATTCCGGCAACACCACCCTGATCGGCGGCTGGGGCTACTCCGTGCACCACGCCGACCTGCACTGGCTCGTCTTTCGGCCCGGATCGTCGACCATCGCCTACACCGGCAGTGACGGCGGCGTGCACCAGACCCAGAATGCCGGGGCGGCCACCGTCAGCTGGACCTCGCGCAACCTGGGCTACAACACCAGTCAGTTCTACACCGTGGCCATCGACGAGAATCTCGCGGACAGCCCGGTGGTGATCGGCGGCACCCAGGACAACGGCACCCTGTTCGGGGTCCAGGACCTGCCGACGGCCAGCTGGACCGAGGCGCTGGCCGGCGACGGCGGATACTGTGCCGTCGCCAGCGCGGCCGGCCCGGTGGGCACCTATTACATGTCGTATCAGCAGAATTTCGGTGTCTTCCGGATGCAGCTGGACAACACCACCGGGGCGGTCCTGGGCATGGCCCAGGTCGATCCTCCCGGAGCGGGCACCTCGCTGTGGCTCAAGCCGTTCATCCTCGACCCGCTGGACCCGGCGCAGATGTATCTCGCCGCCGATGAGTCCCTCTGGCGCAACAGCGACCTCGCCGGCATTCCCGACGGCAGCAAGAGCGCGACCGCCCTCAACTGGGGGGTCCTGTCCCAGGCGCCCGCCGGCCAGGTGATATCGGCGCTTGCGGCTTCGCGGTCATCTTCCCGGCCGCGCTTCCTGTACTTCGGCACGGCCGCCGGCCAGCTCTACCGCCTGGCCGATCCGTCCACCGCGCCCCTGGGTTCGGCCCCCGAGCGCCTGGATGTGGGGGCGGGATTCCCGGCCGGGGCCTACCTGAGCAGCATCGCGATCCATCACTATTTCCCCGAGCGACTGCTGGTGGCCTTCTCGAACTACAACATCGTGAACATTTTCGCGAGCGAGGACGGCGGCCTGTCCTGGACGGCCGTCGAAGGCAATCTCGGCGGCGCCAACTCGCCCTCGGTGCGCGCGGTGGCCTGGCTGCCCACCCTCGTGGAGGACTATTGTTTTGCCGCGACCAGCACGGGACTGTATGCGACGACCGCGCTCGACGGAGGCGCCACCGTCTGGCAACAGGAAGCCGCCGTGGAACTGGGCAATATCCCCGTCGACATGCTGGCGGTGCGTCCGGCGGACCGGCTGGTTGTCGCCGGCACCCACGGCAAGGGCGTTCTGCGGGGATTGCGCGATGTCAATGCTGTCCCGGAAGAGACCGTTCCGGCGGTGGTCAGACTGGACCAGAACGTGCCCAATCCCTTCAATCCGACCACAACGATCGGCTTCGGGATGGCCCGCGGCGGAAGGGTGACGCTGGCGATCCATGATGTCGCCGGGAGGCGGGTCAGGACCCTGCTGGACGAATACAGGAATGCGGGAGACCACCAGGTGGTCTGGAACGGAACCGATGACGACGGCCGCCCGGCGGCCTCGGGCACCTACCTGTGCCGTTTCCGCAGCCTCGACCAGGATGTCACCCGGGCCATGACCCTGCTGCGGTGACCCCCCGGCAGACGAAGGCGCCGGCCCCCGCGGGGACCGGCGCCAGAATGCCTCAGCTTCGGTGGCGTTGGGTTACCCCGCTCGGGGAGTCCCGTCGCAGCCACACGCTGGAGTGGCCCCGTCAACGCGGGGACGCCACCTCCACTGAGCCGGATCTATCATAACTCACTGGATCACCTCCTCATCAGGCGTGTCATCCGCGGCAAGACCCACCTCGCCCGGTCCCGTGGGCCGCCCAGGCCGATTGGGACCGTCGCGCATCCTGCGCGATCCGGACCGGACGGGCGTCCTGCAGGGCAGAACCCCATCCATTTCAAAAAAGTCTAGCACGAAAACGTAAATCCGCTCCAGGATTTTCGGTCCCCGGCCCGATTATTTGCGGAAATCCTGAAAATCATGGCCCGTGGTGTTGAGGTTTGTGAAGGACATGCCTATCATCTGTACTCCAACGGAGTCCCGAAACACGAAGGAAGTCTACTCATGTCCGTGAAACTGGGAATCATGGGGTTCGGTCGGCTGGGACGGAACATGTTCCGCATCGCCCACAACGACCCCGACGTGACCTTTGCGGCCGTCAGCGACATCGCCGACGCCGAAACCCTCGCCTACCTGACCAAGAACACGACCGTCGAGGGTCTGTTCGAGGGTGAGCTCCACCAGGACGGCCATACCCTGGTGACCGAGAGGCAGCGCACCCGTGTGGTTCACGGCACGCGCCCGGGCGAGGTGCCCTGGGACGTCCTGGGAGCCGACATCGTCATCGAGGCCACCGGCAACTTCCGCAGCCGCCGGGTGCTGGAGCGTCACCTCGAGGCCGGCGCCAAGGCCGTGATCCTGTCCACGCCGCCGGTCGGCGACATCGACCGCATGATCATCAACGGGGTCAACGACCACGAGCTGACGGCCGACGACCGCATCATCTCCAACGGCAGCAGCAGCTGCCACGCGCTGGCCCTGACGCTCAAGGTGCTGCACGAGAAGGTCGGGGTGCGCCGGGCCACCATGACGACGGTGCACGCGTACACCAGCGACCAGCAGCTGAGCGACAGCGCCGCGGCCGATCTGCGCTGGAGCCGCTCGGCGGCCCAGAACATCATCCCCAACAGCAGCTGGGCGGCCAAGGCCGTCATGCAGCTGATTCCCGAACTCGAGGGCCGGATCAACGGCATCGCCCTGAACGTACCGGTACCGGCCGGCTCGAACATCGACCTGGTGGTCGAGCTGGAGAAGCCGCTGAGCGCCGAGGAATACAACGCCATCTTCGCCGAGGCCGCCGCCGGCGAATACAAGGGCCTGCTGGGATACACGACCGAGCCCATCGTCTCGAGTGACGTGATCGGCAACCCCCATTCGGGCGTCATCGACGCCCAGGCCACGCTCTCGCTGAACAACGGACTGGTCAAGAGCATCATCTGGTACGACAACGGCTGGGCCTACGCCTACCGCTTGCTCGAAACCGCAAAGAAACTGGCCGGACTGATCGCCAGCAGGGAGGGCAAGTGATGAGAATCGCCATCAACGGGTTCGGACGGATCGGACGCTCCGTCTTCCGCCTGCTCAACGACAAGGAAGGTGTCGAGGTCGTGGCCATCAACGACCTGGCCGACTCCGCCGCGCTGGCCTACCTGCTGCGCCACGACACGGTGATGGGTCCCTTCGAGGAGCCCGCCGCGATGGAGGGTGACATCATGGTCACGACTCACCAGAAGGTGAAGATGACCGAGATTCCCAACCCCGCGGAGCTGCCGTGGAAGGAAATGGGCATCGACTTCGTGGTCGAGGCCACCGGCATCTTCCGTACACGCAAACAGATCGCCATGCACATCGAAGCCGGGGCCCGCAAGGTCCTGCTGACGGTGCCGGCCAAGGACGAGATCGACGCGACGATCGTGCTCGGGGTCAACGACGAGGATCTCAAGCCCGAGCATCAGATCGTCTCGAACGCCTCCTGCACGACCAACTGCCTGGCGCCGCTGGCCTACGTCCTGGACAAGGAGTTCGGCATCGAGTGCGGCCTGATGACCACCGTGCATGCCTACACGAACGACCAGCGGCTGGCCGACGTGCCGCACAGCGACTGGCGTCGGTCCCGGGCCGCCGCCGAGAACATCATCCCGACCACGACCGGGGCCGCGCGTGCGGTCGGCAAGGTCATGCCGCAACTGGCGGGCAAGCTGGACGGGATGGCCATGCGTGTACCGGTGCCCAACGGCTCGGTGGTCGACCTGGTGACGATCATGTCCCGCGACGTGACGGTCGAAGAGGTGCGCGAGGCCGTAAGGGCCGCCGCCGAAACCGATCGGCTCAAGGCCACCCTGCGTTACGCCACCGAAGCGCTGGTCTCCAGCGACATCGTGGGCGACCCGCACTCGAGCATCTTCGACAGCGAGTACACCTCGGTGATCGGGGGCAACATGCTCAAGACACTCAGCTGGTACGACAACGAGTGGGGTTATTCCAACCGGGTGGTCGATCTGCTCGACCGGATGTACGCGCTGGATTAGATCCACGGTGTGAGCGGAAATAGAAGCAGGCGCCCGGTCCCCCAGGGGGGCCGGGCGCCCTTGCGTGGTGCCCGCTATTCCTCGTAGAACTGTTCGAGATATCCCCGCACGGCGTCGTTGAAGACTTCGGGCTGTTCCAGGTTGGGCAGATGACCGGCCGCCGGAACGATCACCAGTTCGGAGCCGGGGATCGCGTCCTGCATCGACTGCGCCTCGCTGACGGGAATCAGTTGGTCCTCTTCCCCGTGGACGATCAGGACCGGCACGTCGATCTTCGCCAGCAGCGGCGTCGAGTCGGGTCGGTCCCGCATCGCCGTCAGGGCGCCGACCATACCGTCCTCCGCGGTGGCCAGCATCATCTCCCGGACGAACTCGACCATGTCCTCCTGCTCGACGAGATTGTCGGGCGCCAGGAGCTTGGGCAGCATGCCGTCGACCACGACCTCCACCCCCTCGGCGATGGCGACCCCGGCGGCTTTGTCGCGGTTGATCTTGCCCTCGTCGGAATCGGCGCCGGCGCGGGTGGCGGCCAGGATCATGCCCGCCACCCTCTCGGGATAGCGGCGGTAGAATTCGAAGGCGATGTAACCACCCATCGACAAGCCGGCGACCACCACCGGGCCGGTCACGCCCAGGTGGTCGAGAAGGTCGGCGCAGTCATCCGCGAACGTCCCCACGCTGTAGGGAGGCTCCGTGGCTTCGCTCCCACCGTGACCGCGCAGATCGGGGGTGAGCAGGCGGCAGACATCCGCCAGCCCGTCGATCTGGAAGTCCCACAGCAGGTTGCTCAGCGGATAGCCGTGGATCCACAGAACGGGCACGCGGTCGCAGCTGTCCTCGTAGGACATGAGGAACGCTTCACGGTCCCCGGTCGTGTTTGTCTCATCGGTCATGCCGACCTCCTTTTCCCCATGGTAATGCAACCGGATCAACCGCGTGGAATTTTTTTCTCCCGGCCGAGAATCCCCAGCCACACGCCGCCCAGGATGGCGGCACTGGCCACCAGCAGCCGCAAGGACATCCCTTCGGCCAGGAACAGGACGCCACCGGCCGCCGACAGCACGGGCACCGGCAACTGGACCAACGCCGCCCGGGTCGCGGTCAGGCCGCGCAAGGCCGCGTACCACAGGACATACCCGATGCCCGAGGTGACGGCCCCCGAAACGACCGCCAGGCCGGCGCCCCGGAATGTCAGGTGGAAATCGCCCAGCACGGCCAGGCTGACAACCACGGTGATCGGGGCCGCCCGCATGAAATTACCGGCCGTGGCCGCCACCGGGTTCTCTTCGGCGCGCCCCCGCAGGGAATAGAACCCCCAGGAAACCCCCGCCAGGACCATGAGGGCCGAACCCGTCGGCGAAGGCGCCGTCAGTCCGGGGAACACGAGATAAACCAGGCCCCCCAGGGCCAGCCCCAGTCCGGCCCACTGCAGGAAATGGGGGCGCTCCCCGGCCGCCAGGGCCGCCAGCAGCATGGTCGCCTGGACGGAGCCGAACAGGATAAGGGCTCCCGTGCCGGCGCTCAAGCTGATATAGGCGAACGAAAACGGTACGGCGTAGAAGAACAGGAGCGCCGACGACGACCAGTTGCCGCGCGGCCGGAACCAGCTCCGCCCACCGCGGGCGATCATGAGCAGCGCCAGCGTGACCGCCCCGGACGTGATCCGCAAGGTCGCGAACGAGGCGGCGTCGATGGTCTGTTCGCCCAGGGCCAGCCGGCACAGCACCGAATTGGCGGCGAAGGCGACCAG
>Ga0316201_10003256_pt1 | contig 11927 bp, 12 predicted proteins | sample CS6wburrow_MG_FD_204516 | JGI IMG/M metagenome (GOLD analysis project Ga0316201, IMG submission 204516) | Coastal sediment microbial communities from Delaware Bay, Delaware, United States - CS-6 worm burrow | ecosystem: Environmental > Aquatic > Marine > Coastal > Sediment | place: USA... | reverse complement strand
GTGTCATCAATCGCGAGATGGTGCGCATCCTCGGCGAGGGCGACCGGTCGGCCGACCACATCATGTCGCCGTTGAGTGCCATCCGAATGCTGGTGTGGGGGCCGGGAGTGATCCCCGACTGGGAGGACGCCCTCATCGAGGCGACCTTTGCCACCCGGGTCGGGGAGGACGGGTACCCGGGAGACTGGGTCGAATCCCCCAACTGGCCGTTCTTCGCCCCGGGGGTGAAGGGTGCCAGCAACGGCCTCTCTCCCAAGTACCTGGCCGACCCGCAGCGCATGATCGACCTCGAGACCAAGCCGCCGATCCTGTGGATTCGCGGCAGCGCCGACCTGGCGATCAACGACCCGGCCGCCAGCGACCCGGCCAACCTCGGCAAACACGGTTTGATCCCCGGCTACCCGGGAGAAGAGATCTACCCACCACAGCCGATGCTCGCGCAGACCCGTGCGGTCCTCGAGCGGTACGCAGCGGCCGGTGGGGAGTATCGGGAAGTGGCCATCGAAGGGGCGGCTCACGTGCCCTTCATCACCACTCCCGAGGAGTACGACGAAGCCTTCCATGCCTTCCTGGCGGAGCACAAGGAGTGACTCCAATGGGAACCGACCAGACACGCACACAACCAACAGGAGGAATACAGATGAGCAGGAGATTCCTGCGAATTGCCGGGCTGGCGCTCGCCTTCGCACTCGTGATCACCGCATGTGGTGACGACGATGCGACGACGACCGAAGCCCCGGCTACGACGGCTCCGGCCACCACCGAGGCTCCGGCCACGACGGAGGCTCCGGCGACCACGGAGGCTCCGGCGACGACCGAGGCACCGCCTTCGGCGCTGTCCTGCGGTGACGGGATCACGATCGGCGTGATCACGGACCTCTCGGGCGCCCTGGCGATCTACGGGTCGCACATGTTCCGTGGGGTACCGATCGGGTTCTCCTACGCCACCGGCGGGGAGATCCAGACCGACCTCGAGCAGACCTACATGCTCGAGGACTGCGAGATCTCGGTGATCTTCAAGGACGACAAGTCCGACGCCGAGCTGAGCGCCACTGCGGCGCGCGAGCTCGTCGAGGTGGATGGCGCTTCGATCATCATCGGATCGGTGAGCTCCGGCGTCACCGCCACGTTGCAGGGCATCGCTCGTGAGAACGACGTGATCCTGATTGCAGCCCCGGCGGCGGCGACCGACATCACCGGCAAGGACTTCGACCCGAACACGTTCCGGGCCAGCCGGAGCAACTACCAGGACGGAATGGCCATTTGTGACCAGTTCGTCAACAACGATGGGTACGAGACGTTCGTGCAGATCGCACCGGACTACTCGTTCGGCTACGGCGGAGCGCAGGCCTACGAAGACGCCTGCACGTTCTACGGCGGCGAGATGATCGCCGACACGATCTTCGCTCCTGCCGATACCCAGGACTTCACGACGTTCCTCGAGCCGTTGGCCGGCACCACGGCCGACGCGTTCCTGGTCACCTGGGCCGGCGGCGGCTTCGTGCCGCTCCTGCAGGCAGCCATCGACCTCGGCGTCGTGGACGAGGACACCGTCCTCGGGTCGCCGTTCGTGGACAACGTCGTCATGCCGATCTTCTTCGGCAATGCGGTGGGGACCACGTCCGTCATCCTGTACCAGTACGGGGCGCCGGACAACGCTGCCAACGACTACCTGATCGCCAGTCAGGCGGCCGTGGGCGGGACCGTTCCCGACCTGTTCGATGCCGATGGAATGAACGCAGCCATCATGGCCGTCGAGGCCATCAAGGCCACCGGCGGCGCGGCGGATGCTGCTTCGCTCCGGGACGCACTCGAGGGCATGGTCTTCGAGGGCCCCAAGGGCACCATCGAGATCAGGGCTGAAGACCACATGGCCATCCAGGACATGTACGTCGTGACCCTCGTCGGTTTCGACCCCGATACCGGCGCACCGATCTACGAGAACGTGGCAACCGTCCGGCCGGAGCCTCCCTGCTTGCTCGAAGGCGAGCACGTCGCACGCTGCGGCGGTCTGCCGGTGGGCACACTCCGCTAGCCGACAACCGAATGCTGGTGTGGGGGCGACCCGGTCGCCCCCACACCCCGAAACCGAAAGGACGTGGACGTGGGGGTGATCCTGGAGACCCAGGGCCTGCGCAAGGAATTCGGAGCGCTGGTCGCCGTCGATGACGTCGATCTGAAGGTCGAAGAGGAAACGCTCCACTCCATCATCGGCCCCAACGGGGCCGGGAAGACGACCCTCTTCAACCTGATCAGCGGGACGCTTCGCCCGACCGCCGGCAGGGTCATCTACAAGGGCGAGGACATCACCGACCATCCGATCCATCGGACCATCCACAAGGGGATCGGGCGTTCGTTCCAGATCACCAACATCTTCCCCAACCTGACCGTTCTCGAGAACGTGCGGCTGGCGGTGCAGGCCATGGGAAACGATTCATTCCGCATGTTCGCCTCGCACCGGAAGTTCCCCGATTACATCACCCGGGCCTACGAGGTCCTGGAGCGGGTTGGGCTGGCCGACCGGGCGATCCAACTCGCCGGGACACTCCCGCACGGCGACCAGCGGAAGCTGGAGTTGGGGATGATCCTCGCCCCCGACCCCGATGTGCTCATGCTCGACGAACCCACCGCCGGGATGGCGGCCGAGCAGGTGCCCCAGTTGATGGCCCTCGTGCAGGAGATCCAATCCTCCGGCGACAAGACGGTCATCCTGGTCGAGCACAACATGAACGTGGTGATGAGAGTGTCCGACCGGATCACGGTCATGCATCAAGGAGGCGTGCTGGCTGAGGGCACCCCGGCCGAGATCTCGGCCGATCAGCAGGTGCAGACGGCCTACCTGGGTGCTCTCTACGGAGACGTCGCTGCGGGAGGTGGCTCGTGAGCCTGCTCCAACTCAACGACGTGCATACGTTCATCGAGCAGTTCCACATTCTCGAGGGCGTCTCCCTGGACGTGCCCGAGGGCAGCATCGTGGCGCTCCTCGGGCGCAACGGCGCCGGAAAGACGACCACGCTCAAGACGATTCTCGGCCTGACTCCCGCCCGGTCGGGGTCGGTCGTCTTCGAGGACACCGACATCAAGGACATGCGAAGCTTCGACATCGCCGCAATGGGGATCGGCTACGTGCCCGAGCACCGGGCGATCTTTGCGGACCTGAGCGTCGAGGAGAACCTGCGAATCGCCGAACGCAAACGCGGCGACCTCGACCGCAAGGAGGAGCTGATCTTCGGCCTCTTCCCGGACCTGCGACGCCTCATCCACCTGCCGGGGACCAGCCTGTCGGGGGGCCAGCAGCAGATGCTGGCCGTCGCCAGGGCGTTGGTGCCCGACAACCGCCTTCTCCAGATCGATGAGCCCAGCGAGGGCCTGGCCCCGGTGCTCATCGAACAGATGATGGAGGCCATCGCACGGTTGTCCGACACGACCACCGTCCTGCTGGTCGAACAGAACTTCATCGTCGCCAGCCGGCTCGGCCAGAGCTACGTGATCATCGAAGAGGGCCGGTCGGTGCAGTCCGGCAACATGTCGGACCTCGTCGACGACCAGGAAACTATCCAGCGGTATCTGGGGGTGTGATGACTGACTCAAAGCAGATCGATCAAATCGAGTCGCCATCCCGCTCACGCAATCGGCGCATCGCCGACGTCCTCAAGCGGAACCGGGCGAGGGCATCGGTCGTCGCCTTCCTGGTGTTCCTGTTTGCGGCCGGCATGGCGGGCATCGAGCCGTCCAAGTGGTTCTCGACGGTCATGCAGGGGCTCTCTGTGGGGGCGCTCGTGTTCCTGGTGGCCTCGGGCTTCCAGTTGATCTTCGGCCTGATGGACGTCCTCAACCTGGCGCACGGCGAGATCTTCATGCTGGGCGCCTACGTCGGATGGACCATCTACACCCGCTTCGACACATTCATCGACGTGCTGATCCCGCTGCTGGTGGTGAGCGCACCGTTTGCGCTGATGCCGCTGTGGCGGCGCTACGGCGCCCGGATCAGTGGGTTGGCCCGATGGGCCCGCACGGCTACCTGGGGGCTGATCGTGTCGGGAGCGGCACTGGTGGTGATCGCCATCACCAAGTTCCCGCTGGTCATCTGGGACCCCGACAACTACGCCAGCACGCCGGTGAACATGTCGGTGCAAGTCGACCTCGGCACGCTGGCGCCGTTGCCCGCCGAGAGCTTCGGGTGGCCCTGGGTGGTCTCGTTCCTGCTGCTGTTCCTCGGCGGAACGGTGGTGGCGGTTGGGTTGAGCGCCTTCCGGCGCCAGGGCATCCAACCGGCCCCGGTCACCACCAGGAACCTGGCCACGGTGGCCGGCCTGCTGGTGGCGGCGCTGGTCCTGTATTTGGTCAAGGGCTCACTCAACGACTGGGTCTTCGGGCTGAGCACCACCTGGCGGTTCTTCATGGCCGTGGTGGTGTCGGCGATGGTGGGTGCCGCGCTCGGCGCTCTAATCGAGATCGCCCTCATCCGGCCGCTGTACGACCGGCCCATCTACACGCTGATGATCACGTTGGGGGTCGGGTTCGTCATCATCGAGATGGTGCGCGAGGTGTGGGGCCGGCCGTCGTTCTCGATGGCGCGGCCCGCTGCCTTCAATGGTTCCGGTGAGGGCTGCCCCGCCGAGGGGATCGGCGGCTTCTTCAGTGGGTGTGCCACGTTCGTGATGTTCGGGAGCCGCCTCCGTGTGTACAACGAGGGGTTCATCGTGCTGATGGGCATTCTCGTGCTGGTGGGGGTGACGCTTCTCTTGAAGAAGACCCGGATCGGCATGACGATCCGCGCCGGGGTTCAGGACCCGGAGATGGTGGAGGCCCTGGGCATCAACGTGCGCCGGGTGTTCACCCAGGTGTTCGCACTCGGCTCGGGGTTGGCGGCGATGGGCGGCGTGCTGGCCGCACCTTCGATCGGCCTGAGCGCCGAGATGGGGGCCACCTTCCTGCTGACCGCCATCGTGGCTCTTGCCATCGGCGGCCTGACCAGCTTCCCGGGAGCCGCCGCCGGCGCGCTCCTCATCGGGTTGATCCAGCAGGTAATCATCCGCCTCGGCCAGACCGGCATCGACCTTCCGTTCCTGTCTGAGCCGTTCAAGCCGTCGCCGACGCTGGTGCCGGCCGCTTCGATCATCCTGATGGTGGTCATCCTGCTGATCCTTCCGTCCGGTCTGTTCGGAAGGGGGGAGCGATGACCATCCCAACCATCGACAAGGGCATGGTCGCAATGCTGAAGCGCCGCAAGGGCCTGCTGATGGTGGGGTTGCTGCTGATCCTGTTCCCGTTCCTGGTCTCGGTGCTGGTGGACGGCCAGGGGCTTTCGGCCGTGTGGCAGAACTCCCAGGGGAACGCCCGCTTCCTGCAGGGTCTCGCCATCGAGATCTTCATCCTGGGACTGTTCGCCATCAGCTACGACTTGCTGCTGGGAGTCATCGGGGTGATCTCGTTTGGTCACGCGATGTTCTTCGCCGTGGGCGCCTACGGCTTCGGCATCCTGCTGAAGACGTTCGAGCTGAATTGGATGATCGCCCTGCTGATCGTGGCTCTGCTGGCGGTGGTGCAGGCGCTGTTCTTCGCCATGCTCTTGCCCAGAGTCAAAGGCCTCACGTTTGCGCTGATCACACTGGGGATCGCGGCGGTCTTCTGGATCGTCATTCGGTCCAGCGACCTGGCGCAGTGGGCCGGCGCAGAGATCGGCTTGCAGGGGGTGAAGACGCCCGTCTGGTTCCTCGACACGACGAACCAGAGATTCGTCTTCTACCTGTTGACGGCGGCGATCGTCCTGCTGGTCTATCTGGCCTACACCAAGATCGTCGATTCCCCGATGGGTCGGGTGCTGGTGTCGATCCGGGAGAACGACGACCGGGCCCTGATGCTGGGGTACAACACGCTGCGGTTCAAGACCCTGGCGCTGATCGTCTCGTCGTTGACGGCGGCGCTGGCCGGCGCACTGCACACGATGCACCAACCGATCGTGACCCCCAACACGGCCAGCCTCACGTTCACCGTGACCGTGCTGCTGATCGTGCTGATCGGGGGAGCGGGGACCATCAGCGGAGCGTTGATCGGAGCGGCCGTGTTCCGTCTGCTCCAGTTCTACCTGGACAAGTGGTTCGGAGGAGCCTCCGGACTGCTGATCGGCGGGGTGTACGTGGCCCTGGTCCTGTACCTGCCGTACGGCATCGTCGGGACGTGGCGGGCCAAGAAGTACCGCCTCAAAGAAGGACGGGAGCGCCTCCGCAAGCTGTTCGAGAGAGCTCTGTCCAGATCCTGAGGTGACGAGATGCCCCTGGCATTCGATTGGCTCGCCAAGCGGGCCGAACTGACTCCAGACAAGATCGCCCTGGTGGATGCGGCCACCGGTCGCGAGTACAGCTACCACCGGTTCGACGAGCGGGCGGGACGGCTGGCCGGATACTGGCGGGAGGCCTGGGAGGTGCAGCCCGGCGACCGGGTGGCGATCCTGGGCCACAACTCGTCGGAGTACTTCGAGGCGCTGTTCGCCGCCGCCAAGGCCCGGGTGGTCCTGGTGCCCCTCAACTGGCGGCTGGCGGTGGCCGAGTTGGCCGGGATCGTCGCCGACTCCGAACCGGTGGGCCTGGTGCACGACGAGGTGTTCGCCGAGGAGGCCGCCGCGCTGCTGCCCGGGATCACCGGGGGGCGGCGGATGGTCATCGGGGCGGCCGACGGCGACGCCGTCTCCTATGAGGAGGCACTCGCCGCCGGGGAGCCGACGGTCATGCCGCCCCGGCCGATGGACGACACCTGGTACTTCCTCTACACGGCGGGCACCACCGGGCGGCCCAAGGGCGTGGTGCAGACCTTTGCCATGGCCCTGTACAACTACCTGAACATCGGAGTCCCGACCGGACTCACTCAGGACGATGTCACGCTCAACCTGCTGCCGACCTTCCATTCGGGCGGGTTGAACCTGTACGCCATCCCGACGTTCATCGCAGGGGGCACCGCGGTGATCCAGAAGGCGTTCGACCCGGCCGAGACGCTCCGCCTCCTGGAGGACCGGGCGACGATGTTCTTCGGGGTGCCCGCCGTCTACCTGTTCCTCAGCCAGCATCCCGGCTTCGGCGGCGCCGACCTGTCGAGGGTGCGTTCGTGGGCCTGCGGCGGGGCGCCGATGCCGGTCCCCCTGCTGGAGAAGTACCAGGAGCGGGGGGTGGTGATCCGCCAGGGCTTCGGGATGACCGAGACCGGCCCCACGGTGTTCCTGGTGGACGACGACCACGCCGTGTCGAAGGCCGGTTCGGTGGGCCTGCCCCAGATGTTCGTGGAGGTGCGCATCGTCGATCGGGACGGCAATGAGGTGGCCCAGGGCGAGCACGGCGAATTGCTGGTGCGGGGCCCGGGCGTCACCCCCGGCTACTGGAAGTTGCCCGAGGTGACCGCCGAGTCCATCGTGGACGGATGGCTGCACACCGGCGACGTGGCCCGCTGCGACGAGGACGGCTACTACTACATAGTCGACCGGTGGAAGGACATGTACATCTCGGGCGGGGAGAACGTGTACCCGGCCGAGATCGAAAACGTCCTCTACGCCCACGAGGCGGTGGCCGAGGCCGCCGTCATCGGGGTCGCCGACGAGCGCTGGGGAGAGGTGGGCAGAGCCGTCGTGGTCCTGGCCGAAGGGGCGTCGGCCGCCGGGGAGGATCTGATCGCCTTCTGTGCCGAGCGCCTCGCCAAGTACAAGGTGCCCCGGTCGGTGGTGTTCGTGGACGAACTGCCCCGCAACGCCGCAGGCAAGGTGCTCAAGCAGGATCTGCGGGCTTCCCATGGCGCTGCCTGAGGTCGGCACGGTCTGGGAGCAGGTGAGGACCTTCACCCAGGACGACTTCGACCGCTTCGCCGCCTTGTCCGGGGACGACAACCCCATCCACGTCGATGTGGAGTACTCGGCGGCGACCGTGTGGGGGCGCCCCGTCGCCCACGGCATGTTCCTCTACTCCTGCCTGTGCGGCCTCCTTGCGGGATGCCTTCCCGGCGGGATCCAGGAACGGCAGGACTTCAAGTTCCCGGCGCCTACCTACACCGGCGACGAGATGACCCTGCGGGCCGAGGTGACCGCCGTCGAGGGCGACGCCGCCACGCTGGCGGTGGAGGTGATCGACCCGCGGGGGGTCACCACCTGCATCGGGGAAACCGTCGTCCGATTGGGGATGCCTTGAGCCTGGTGTCGGCATCCATCGACGGGCGGGTCGGCCTCATCGAACTCCGCCGCCCCGAGCGCCACAACAGCCTGGTCCCCGGTCTGCTGGACGATCTGATGGCGGCCCATCGTGAGATCGTGGACGGCGGCGCGGCGGCGGGGGTGTTGGCGGCGGCGGGGCCGACCTTCTCCACCGGCGGCGACATCCGGGGAATCAGAGATGCGGCCGACCGACTCGGCTACGCGCAATCGCTGGTGGGCCGACTGAACGACGCCATCCTGGCCCTGGCCTTCGGGCCGATTCCGATGGTGGCGGCGGTGCACGGGATGGTCACCGGAGGGTCGCTGGGCCTGGTGCTGGCCTGCGATTCCGTGGTCGTGGCCGAGTCCGCCATCATCCGCTCCTGGTACGCCACGGTGGGGTTCGCCCCCGACGGCGGTTGGACGGCCCTGCTGCCGGACCGTATCGGGTCCCGGCGGGCGGCCGGCATCCTGTTGCGCGATGACACGATCACCGTCGATGAGGCGCTGGCGTGGGGTCTGGCCGACGAGGTCGCACCCGCCGACCTGGTGCGGGAGCGGGCGGTTGCCGTCGCCGGGAGGATCGCCGCCGGTGTCCCGGGCGCCGTCGGGGCCATCCGCAGGCTCTGCGCCGCCGACCAGAGGCGAATCGCCGACCGACTCGAGGACGAGCGCACCGCGTTCGTGGTGCAGGTGGCCACCCCGGAGGCGACCGCCGGCATGGACCGTTTCCTGGCGGGGGAGTTGCGATGAGGGCCGCCGACACCTTCGAGTTGCGGGTGGGCGATTCGGCATCCCGGGCCCGCACCTTCTCGGAAGACGACATCGCCGAATACCGGAGCCTGTCGGGCGATGCCGGCCTCCGCTTCGGAGACGGGGGAGAGGGCGTCCCGGGCCCGCTGCTGGCGGGCATGATCTCCGACGTGTTGGGCACAACGCTCCCCGGGTTGGGGACCATGTGGATGAAGCAGGCCCTGCAGTACTCGGGCGGCGCCGCGCTGGGCGCCGAGGTGGTGGCAACCGTCACGATCACCCGGATGGTCCCCGAGAAGGGCCTGGTGTACCTGGAGTCGGCGTGCCGGGCGGGCGGCGAGACCGTGGTCGCCGGGCGAACGCTCGTCATGGTTCCCAACCTGTCGGACCGGGCGCGCGACTAGGGTCACCGATCGTGCGAACGGCAATCGAGAACCGGGTGATCGAACACCTCGATGCTCTGGGGGCGCGCTATCGGGTGCTGGAGTGCGACCCGGCTCTCGCCGACACCGCAGCCTTCTGCGAGCACTACGGATACAGCCCGGCGATCTCGGCCAACGCCATCGTCATCGCATCGCGGCGGCCCCCGGGCCACACTTGCGTGTGCCTGGGCCTGGCCACCACCCGGCTGGACGTCAATCGGCAGGTCAAGGCTCTGCTGGGGGTCTCCAAGCTGTCCTTCGCCTCCCCGGAAGACACCATCGCCGCCACCGGCATGGAGATCGGCGGGGTGACCCCGTTCGGCCTGCCCGAGTCGCTGCCGATCTACGTCGATGGGCGGATCACCGAACTGGCCGAATGCATCGTCGGTGGAGGGAGCCGGTCGATGAAGTTGACGGTGGATCCCGAGGTCTTCACCCGGATGCCCGGCGTGGAAGTGATCGAGGGACTCGCCCTCTGAAAGACACCGGTTCTCGCCGGAGCATTCCTACGCTCCCCTCGTGACCACCCCACCCACCGAGACTCCGCCCGCGGCCAGGCCGCGCCGTTCGTGGCTGGGCAGGGCGGGAATGCCGGGGTGGATCCCCCGCCTGCTCCTGATGGTGTTCGGGACCATGATCCTGCTGTGGGCGTCCTATCACGTCCTCGGGCGGCTGCGGGGCCTGTTGATCCTGCTGGCGATATCCCTGTTCCTGTCGATCGCCCTGGAGCCGGGGGTCAACTTCCTGGCCCGCAAGGGGTGGAGGAGGGGAATCGCCACCGGCGTCCTCTTCATGATCACGGCTGTGATCATCGGCCTCTTCATCGGCCTGATGGTCCCCTTGATCGTCAACCAGACGATCAAGCTCATCGACAAGATCCCCTCCTACGTCGAACAGGCCTCGGAGTTCGCCGCCCGCTTCGGGATCGAGTTCTCCGGAGAGCGCCTGGCCGCCGCGGTGTCCAATCTGGGGCAAGACCTGCAGGGGATCGGCGCAGACGTGGCGGGAAGTGTGTTCGGGGTGGGCACGGCCCTGCTGAGCACGTTGCTGCAGTTGCTGACCATCGGGTTGTTCACCTTCTACATGACGGCCGAGGGCCCCAAGTTCCGCCGGACGATGCTGTCGATGCTGCCCCAGGCCCGGCAGCGCGAGGTGCTGCGGATAATCGACATCGCCATCGACAAGACCGGCGGCTACTTCTACTCGCGGGCGCTGTTGGCGCTGTTCGCCGCGGCAGTGGCCTGGGCCGCTTTCACGATCATCGGAGTCCCCTTCGCCCTGGCCCTGGCTCTGTGGCTGGGCGTGCTGTCGCAGTTCGTACCGGTGTTCGGCACCTACCTGGGGGGCGTGCTCCCCCTCTTGATCGCGCTGCTGGAGAGCCCGCCCAAGGCGATCGCAGTGCTGGTCTACATCGTCGTTTATCAGCAGATCGAGAACTACCTGCTGGCGCCCAAGATCACCCACCACACGATGTCGCTGCACCCGGCGGTCTCGTTCGGCTCGGCCATCGCCGGCGGAACGCTGATGGGGGTGCCGGGGGCGCTGATGGCGCTGCCGATCGCAGCCACCATCCAGGCGTTCGTGAGCACCTACATCGAACGCCACGAAGTGGTCCAGTCGCCGCTCACCGAGGTGGCCGAGTCGCCTCGTCCCGGCGCCGCCAAGCCGGCGGATGACTGAGCCCCGCCGGGTCCTGTTCGTGTGCACCGGCAACCTGTGCCGGTCACCGATGGCCGTTGCCCTGGCCGCCTCGCGACACGGGTCGGGGGGTGTGCTCTTCGAGAGCGCCGGGGTGAATGCCGTCGTCGATGCCCCGGCCACCCCCACCGCGGTGGCCGCCTGCCGTGAGTTGGGTGTGGAGGTGGGGGATCACCGCGCCCGCCAACTCGACAGCGACCTGGCCGAGGCGGCCGATCGCATCTTCGTCATGACCGAGGCCCATCTGGCGGCGGTGCTGGAGATCGCCCCCGGCGTCGCCGACCGGGTGGCCCTGCTGCGCCCCGACGGCACCGACGTGGAGGATCCCTTCGGGTCGCCGCTGGAGACCTATCGGGCAACCCGGGACGAGATCGTCGCCGCCCTCGACGCCCGACGCGACGAGTTCCCGGGCCCGGGCTAGGCGGCCACCGCCGGACGGCACCGTTTGCAGGCCCGATACCCGCTCGCCTCGGCCTGACTCGTCGACCGGAACTCGATGCGATGCCGATCGGTGATCCGGCGGGCATCCCGACAGGTCGGGTGGCAGTAGATGTGGGTGGTGTCGCTGCCGATCACCTTCACCCCGCGGGAAGCCAGTCGGGTGAATCCGGCCACATCGAGGCCCTCAGCTTCCAGCAGGCGCCGCTTGTTGGCATCCTCGCCCATCGAGTAGCGGCCCAGGACTCCGTCCGATCTCACCACCCGGTGGCAGGGGATCACCACCGGCACCGGATTGCGGGCCAGGGCCGAGCCGACCGCCCTGGTGGCCGACGGACTGCCGATCTCCCCGGCCACCCACCCGTAGGGGCGCACTTCGCCGCGGGGGATCTGGGCCGTCTTCAGGAGGACCCGGGTCTGGAAGGGTGTGACGCTGCGGAGGTCGA
>Ga0316201_10003255_pt1 | contig 11927 bp, 6 predicted proteins | sample CS6wburrow_MG_FD_204516 | JGI IMG/M metagenome (GOLD analysis project Ga0316201, IMG submission 204516) | Coastal sediment microbial communities from Delaware Bay, Delaware, United States - CS-6 worm burrow | ecosystem: Environmental > Aquatic > Marine > Coastal > Sediment | place: USA: Delaware... | reverse complement strand
TGATGAAGAAAGTGACGATGCCGCCGAAGTCGTCCATCTGTCGTGCCGCCAGTTGATGTTGCGGATGCGATGCCAGTCCCGGATAAATTACGCGTTCGACGCGCGCATCATCTTGCAGCCAGGCCGCGATCTGCATCGCGCTTTTGCAGTGACGCTGCATGCGAACGTCCAGTGTTTTCACGCCGCGCAATGCTAGAAAACTGTCGAAGGGACCGGACACGGCGCCAATGGAATTCTGCAAATAGGCAAGCCGCTCGGCCAGCTGTTCATCGCCCGTAATCGCGATGCCGCCGACCATGTCGGAGTGGCCGTTAATAAACTTGGTCGCCGAGTGCATCACGATATCGGCCCCGAACTCGAGCGGTCGCTGCAAACACGGCGTGGCAAACGTGTTGTCGACCACCACGATAGCCTCGTGCTGTTTCGCCAGCTCGGCGACCGCCCGGATATCGACGATCTTCAGCAGCGGATTGGTCGGTGTTTCGATCCAGACCATGCGCGTACCCGATCTGAATGCCGCCTCCGCCGCACCGAGGTCGGACAGATCGACAAAACTGAAATCGAGTCCCGCACTGCGTTCGCGAACGCCGCTGAACAGCCGCCGCGTGCCACCGTACAGATCATCCATCGCGATAATGTGACTGCCGCTGTCGACGAGCTCGAGGATCGTTCCCGTTGCCGCCATCCCGGAGGCGAAAGCGAAGCCGTGCGATCCGGATTCGAGATCTGCAACGCAACGCTCGTAGGCCATGCGGGTCGGGTTCTGTGTGCGCGAATACTCGTAGCCCTGGTGCACACCGGGACTGGCCTGCACGTATGTGGACGTCGCATAGATCGGCTGCATGATTGCGCCGGTGCTGGGGTCCGGCTCCTGCCCCGCGTGAATCGCGCGTGTAGCAAAGGCCCGTTTGTTGTCGCTGCTAGCCATATCGTGTCCTTACATTTGCCGGCGCAGATAGTTCAGTACGTCAGATCGGGTGATCAACCCCAGGAACTCATCGCCGTCCATAATGGCCGCATAGGGCTGGACCCGCAGCATGGCGACCAGGTTGTTCATACTTTCTGACTTGTCGAGCTTGATAAATGCCGACTCCATCGCGTCTTTCACCGGCGCGTGCATCAGCTGCGGCTTGCCGTAGACGAACTGCATGATGGCGTCTTCGGTTACCACGCCGAGAAGTTCGCTTTCATGCATCACCGGCAGCTGCGAGAACCCCGCATTGCGCAGGCGATTGTGCGCCGTCGTCAGCACGTCGGTGGGCCCCACGGTGATCGTCGCGTGCTCGCTGTGAAGGCGACCGACGAGGTCACGCAAGTCGCCGAAGTGTTCACGCTCAATAAATCCCTGGTCTTCCATCCAGAAATCATTGAACAGCTTCGACAGGTACTTGTTACCGGTATCGCAGGCAAAGGTAACGACCGTCTTGGCCTCGGTCTGCTCGCGGCAGTATTTCAGCGCGGCGGCCAGCAGGGTGCCCGATGACGAACCTGCCAGCACGCCCTCCTGCTTCAGAAGCTCGCGCGCGGTGGCGAACGACTCGGCGTCACTCACCGCATACGCTTTTGCGACCTGGCTGAAATCGGCGATCGACGGTATGAAATCCTCGCCGATGCCTTCGACGAGCCAGCTGCCCGGCTCCCCCATCTCGCCGTTGTTAATGTAGTCGGTCAGTACCGAGCCGGCGGGATCGGCGACGATCAGGTCGACATGCGGCGCGTTCGCCTGCAGGTACTTCCCTATCCCGGCCACCGTGCCGCTCGAGCCGACGCCCAGTACGATCGCATCAAGTTCGCCGCGCATTTGCGCGACGATCTCGGGCGCCGTCGTCTGCTCATGCGCGAGCGGATTATCCGGATTGCCGAACTGGTTGATGAAATAGGCGCCCTGCTCGTCAGCGATGCGTTGACCGAGATCCTGGTAGTACTCCGGATGCCCGCGACCGACATCCGATCGGGTCAACACGACTTTTGCGCCCATCGCACGCAGATTGAAGATTTTCTCCTGACTCATCTTGTCCGGCAGGACCAGGATCAGCTGGTAACCTTTTTGCGCGGCGACGAGCGCGAGCCCCAGCCCGGTATTGCCTGCCGTTGCCTCGACCAGGGTGTCGCCCGGCTTGATGTCGCCACGCTTCTCCGCCTCATCGATCATCGAGATCCCGATGCGGTCCTTGATCGAACCCCCGGGATTCAACAGCTCGAGCTTCAGAAACAGGCGGCACGGCCCGGTATCTATGTGCGTGACCTCGAGCATCGGTGTATTGCCCACCATGTCGAGAATATTGGAATACACGTTCATCGGCGCATCGGTTACATTGGAAATCAACTGCGAGTGTACGCGATAGGACCGGACCAGCACTACCCATGAATACTGAGGCGAACAGACGGCTGGACCACGTGCTCGCGAATGCTGCAGCACGCCTCAGCGATGTCAGCGATTCGTCGCGTCTCGATGCCGAGATCCTGCTCGCGCGGGTCATCGACATGCCACGCAGTTATCTCTTCGCCCATCCGGAGGACGAACTCGACGCGAATTCACTCGAGCGATTCTCCGTGCTGCTCGAGCGGCGCGCGGACGGTGAGCCCATGGCGTATATCATGGGCACGAAAGAATTCTGGTCGCACGAACTGATCGTCAATGCCGCCACGCTGGTCCCACGACCCGAGACCGAATTGCTGGTCGACCTTGCCCTGCGCGAAATTCCTCGTAAAGCCGAGTGGCAGATTCTCGACATGGGCACCGGCAGCGGCGCAATCGCGATTGCGCTGGCGAGCGAGCGCATGCTGTGCCAGTTTACGGCGACGGACATCAGCGCCGCCGCGCTCGCGGTGGCTGAAGAGAATGCCCGACACCTGTGCCTCGGCAACCTTGCATTTGCCCAGGGTAGCTGGACCGAGCCGGTGCAAGAGCGACGCTTCAACGTCATTGTCAGTAATCCTCCCTACGTTCGTGCCAGTGACGCAGCACTCCGCCAGCTGCGCCACGAGCCCCTGTCTGCGCTGGTCGCAGGCCCGGACGGCCTCGACGCAATCCGGATACTCGCCAGGGATTGCGCCGCCGTACTGGAGGATGACGGCGTGCTATTGCTCGAACACGGAGCCGAACAACAGGCCGACGTTGCGGCAATTCTGCGCGCGGCAGGCTGGACCGATTTACGGGGTCACAACGACTACGCTGGCTTGCCGCGCGTGACAGTCGCGCGCCGGAGTGGTAAATAACGGCGCTGATCCAACATTGCGAGACATCATGATCACGATCAAAACGAATCACGGCGATATCAGCGTCGAGTTGTTCGACGATAAAGCACCGATCAGCTGCGAAAACTTCCGCCAGTACGTCAGAGACGGCCATTTCGACGGCACGATTTTCCATCGCGTCATACCGAATTTCATGATCCAGGGCGGCGGCATGGACGAAGACCTGCAGAGCAAGCCGACGCGCGACCCGATCAAGAACGAGGCCGACAACGGGGAGTCGAATGTCCGCGGCACGCTGGCGATGGCGCGTACTGCAGTCGTCGACAGCGCCACGTCGCAGTTTTTCATCAACCTGCGCGATAACGACTTTCTGAATAACGGTTCACGTGATTTCGGCTACGCCGTGTTCGGCAAAGTCGCAGACGGCATGGATGTTGTCGAGGCCATTGCCGCCGTGCAGACGGGTAACCGAGGTGGCCATTCTGACGTGCCGGTCGACACCGTCAGTATTCTCGAAGTCACCATCGACGACTGACTCCGGTGGCCGCGTCAGGTAGCCCGAGCAGAGTGCGCCGCGGCAGCGTGACTCTCGCTGGGCTGCTGCAGGCGGCTGCCATCCTGACGATTATTGCCACCGCGCTGGCATCAATCGACACGCGGCAACATCTCGTCGAGCTGTTCTCGCACTTTCGGCTGCAGTACCTGGTTGCTGCGTTACTCTTGCTGATTGTGTTCGCTGTCAGACGACGAGCCCTCTTCAGTCTGCTGCTCGTTATTGCCGTCGCTATCAATACGAGCTACGTCCTGCCCTGGTATACCGGTGACGCGCCGGCGACCGGATCGACGGCGCTCAAGATTCTTTATGCGAACGTGTTGTCGAGCAATCGCGATCACGACCGTCTGTTGGCTCTGATCGAGCGCGAAGGGCCCGATATCATTGTCCTGCAGGAGGTTTCAGGGCATTGGCTGGCGGCATTACGCGTCCTGGACGCGGACTATCCGTTCAGTCGCAGTGCTCCACGCGAGGACAACTTCGGCATCGCCATCTGGTCGCGCCTGCCGCTGTCAGCAGCCATGCAAATTGACAGCCCGCCGCTGGGCTTCCCGTCGATTCTGGCGGTTACCGAGGTCGACGGTGCAGAGGTCACGCTGGTCACAAGCCATCCTATGATTCCAGTCGGCGGCGACAACTTCGCGGCGCGCAATCAGCAACTCAAAAGCATCGAAGAAACCGTAGCCGCGGTGGAAACCCCCGTGATATTGATCGGCGATTTGAACGCCAGTATCTGGGATCGCTATTACCGACGACTCGAAGACGCTACCGGCCTCAACAATGCGCGCCGGGGTAACGGTATCTTGCCGACCTGGCCGACGTTCATGCCGCTGGCGATGATTCCGATAGATCACGTGCTGGTCTCCAGCCAGATCGGCGTCGCCGACATCCGGACAGGATCGCGCATCGGCTCGGATCACTTACCGCTGATTGTTACAGTAACGCTGTGACCGCCGCTATCGTTTCGTTGCGATGACCCTGCCACTCCGGATGCCAAACTCCTGTCTCATATCTGATTATTGACTGCTTAGTGATATTCTCTACCAACGCTCTTGCCAATAGACGACCACGCGGGCTGTTTATGAACCTCAAACAGAAAATACCTGGCCAGCGAACACCGCTCCTCTTTTCACTAATCGTACTGCTCGTCGCAGGCTGCACGGAACGCGCGGCCCCGGTGCCCGTGCAGCCCGGAGAGCCCCCGGCCGGCCTGCTCGGCACAGCCGTTTTGCCTTTGCATTATCGCCTCGAGCTCACCATTGATCCGACCAAAGAGCGTTTCTCCGGTAAGACGTCGATCGAATTATCTCTCAACGAAGATCATGCCGCCGTCTGGCTGCACGGCCGCAACCTCAGCGTCGCTGAAGTCTACATCACTGATGCCGACGGCCGGCGCACTGACGCTACTTACGAGGAACAGCGCGAATCCGGTGTCGCGCTGGTCACTTTCGAGCAGCCGGTTTCGAAGGGAGCGGCCACGCTGAGTTTCACGTACGACGCGCCATTCAATAATGCAGAAAACGGCCTGTTCCGGATTGAACGCGACGGCGAATTCTATGCGGCCACGCAATTCCAGCCCATCGCTGCAAGGCAGGTCTTCCCCGGTTTTGACGAGCCCGGTTTCAAAGTGCCCTTCGACCTGACGTTCATCGCGCGCGCGGACGATGTCGTCGTGACCACAACGCCGGAAATCGCATTGACCGATCTTGGCAACGGTTATGTCCGGCATCAATTCGCGACGACGCGCCCGCTGCCCACGTACCTGATCGCGATAGCGGTCGGCCCATATGACCTCGTCGACTACGACACGCTGCCGACCAACGACATCCGTCAATATGAGCTGCCATTGCGCGCCATTGCCGCTAAAGGGCTGGGCGATAGGCTCCAATATGCGCTGGAAAATACGGACGGTATTCTGAACGCGCTGGAGCGGTACTTCGGCACGCCGTACCCGTATCGCAAGCTCGACCTGATCGCCGTGCCGGAAGGGTTCGGCGGCGCCATGGAGAACGTCGGCGCAATCACCTACGACGAGTTCCTCCTGGTTATGGATGCGGATTCGCCGTTGCGTCAAAGACGGGCTTATACAGGCGTGCACGCCCACGAACTGGCGCACATGTGGTTTGGCAACCTGGTAACGCCGAAATGGTGGAACGATATCTGGCTGAACGAATCGTTCGCATCCTGGATGCAAAACAAGGCAGCCAACGATTATTGGCCGGATGGCGAGTTTGATCGGGCCACCCTGAAAGGCGCACTGTCCGCAATGCGCGGCGACTCGCTGGCGGCGGCCCGACAAATACGCGAGCCGGTCAGTCGCAATGAGGATATCGGTTCTGCGTTCGACACCATTACGTATCAGAAGGGCGCCGGCGTGTTGTCGATGCTGGAGCGCTACGTCGGCGAAGAGCGTTTCCGCGCCGGCGTGCGCCTGCACATGCAACGGCATCAAGATGGCGTCGCAACCTCCGAGGACTTCATTGAATCGCTCGCCGACGGCTCGGAACGCATGGAAATTGGCAGTGCGTTCACTTCGTTTATCGAGCAGCCCGGCGTGCCGCTTATTGCCGTGTCGGTCAGTTGTGAGTCGGGAGAGGCGCCCCGCCTCGAGGTGTCGCAATCCCGTTATGCACCGCTGGGATCGTCAATCGACGCCGCGGCCGGCTCCTGGCAGGTGCCGGTCTGTCTCAGTTTCAGCGTCGCCGGCGAACGCGACAGCCAGTGTTTACTGCTGGACGACAAGCGGCAGTCCGTCACGCTGGACACGAAGAGCTGCCCGACAGCCGTCCATCCCAACGCCGATGGTGCGGGCTACTACCGTTTTGCGCTGAATGACGACGCCTGGCGTGACCTGCTTGCGGTTGCCAACGAACTGCAGGCCACCGAGGCCCTCGCCCTCGTGGACAGTCTCGACGCGGGATTTCGCTCGGGAGTTGTCGGCGCCGACGCGTTCCTGGCCGGCATGACGCAGCTCGTCAATCACGACGCCTGGGATGTTGCCGACGCGGTCATCGACAAGCTTGAGGCCATCCAGGACATCATTCCCGTCGGGCAGCGCGAGTCAGTCCATCAGGCATTCAGGAACATCGTGAGGCCGCGGTTTGAGCGTGTCAGCGAGCCCGACGATGCCGGTTCCCGGATACTGCGGCAGAGTCTGGAGCGTTTCCTGGTCGTCATCGCAAGGGATCCGGGAATGCGCGCCCCGCTCGCACAGATGGCGGTTGCGCGCATCGGTCTGGACGGCGAGCCGGACCCCGGCGCCGTGCCCGCTGAACAGCTCGAGTCGGTGCTGACTGTCGGGGTCCAGGAACTCGGTGATGATTTCTTCAACGCATTGCTCGAACAGGCCATTGACGCCAGCGACCCGTCATTTCGCCGGGCCGCCATCAGCGCGCTCGCCGTTACCGAGGACCCGGCACTCCGGGCAATACTGCACGACACCGTGCTGTCGGATAGCCTGAAAGGTACCGAGTCGCTGGGGATCCTGTTTCAGCTGATGGCCAGCCCCGGCGGCAGCGGGCAGACATTTGCCTGGATGCGGGAACACAGCGGCATCATCATAGATACGATTCCGGAGAGCTTTCGGTCCGGCATCGTGCCGGTTCTCGGCTCCTCGTTCTGCAGCAATGAGCAGGCGGATGAGTGGCAGGCCTTCATCCTCGCGAACGCCGAGAAGATACCGGGCTATGAACGGCGCCTCGCGCAGACCCTGGAGTCCGTCAGCCTGTGTGCCGCTCTCAGAGACGCGCGCGCCCCTGCCCTGGTCAACGCCCTGACGAGGTAGGCATTATTCGGCAGCTCGCGCCTTGAGGTGTTCCTCGAAGTAGCGAGTCATCGTCGAATGCAGATGCAGCTCGGTGCCTTCGCCACGGCGGATGCCATGCTGCCGATTCGGGTATGCCAGCATTTCGAACGGCCGGTTGTGCTTGACCAGTTCGTTGATCAGGCGCTCCGTGCCCTGGTAGTGAACGTTGTCGTCGCCGGTGCCGTGAACGACCAGCAGCTTGCCTTTGAGCTGTGACGCCCAGGTGATCGCGGAACTCTCGATATAGGCCTCTGCGTAATCCGGCAGCACGCCGGAATAGCGTTCCTGGTAGATCGAATCGTACAGGCGCTGATCGGCCACAGGAGCGCGTGACACACCGACATGAAATTGGTCCGGAAACCGAAACAGCAGGTTCAGCGTCATCGAACCGCCGCCGGAATGACCCCAGACGCCAACGCGATCACAGTCCACGTAATCCCAGCGCGCGCAGATGGCTTGCAGCGCATCGGACTGGTCGCGCGACGTGACCGTGCCGACGTTGCCGTACAGAGAGCGCCGCCAGTCGCGCCCGCGCGGGGCCCTGGTGCCGCGATTGTCGATGGAAGAAATGATGAACCCGCGCTGCGACATCAGGAGATGCCACATACCGCGATCGCCCTGCCAGCCGTCGGCCACGGTTTGGCCCGCCGGTTCGCCGTAGACGAAATGGATGATCGGGTACTGGCTGTCCGGATCGAAGTCCGGCGGACGCAGCATGAAGCCGTCGAGTTCGAGCCCGTCACGCGTCGGCACCCGGTAGAACTCCAGTTCTCCGAGCCGCAGCTCTTTGACTTTCGCTGCCAGCTCGGCATTGTCCTCAAGAACGTGTTGCGCTTTGTGATCCGGCAACGACACCAGGGTGTAGACCGGCGGACTCAGGAAGCGCGAGTGCCGATGTATGGCCCACGCCGAATCCTTGGCCATCTGGTAGCCGTTGGTGCCGGTGAATCTGTCCGGCGTGACTCTTTCCATCCCGCCGCTGCCATCGAGGCGACTGCGATACAGGAAGCGCTGCGTGACATCCTCCGGTGCAGCGATGAAGTACAGCCAGCCGTTTGGCTCATCGACGGATTCGAAATCGATCACGTCGAAGTCACCTGGCGTCAGGTCGGTAAACGTCTGACCGTCGCTGGACACTTTGTAGACATGGCGCCAGCCGCTACGCTCGCTGTGCCAGAGGAAGGCGTCCTCATCTTTCAGCCAGGTCGGATCGATGACGTCTTCGATGAAGGTCTCTTGGCGCTCAACGAACAGCTCGCGAATGGCGCCAGTGGCCGCCTCGGCCAGAAACACACGATTCGTATCCTGCTTGCGATTGAGCTGCTGCACCATGACCTCGTCGCTGCCATTGGCCCAGTTCATTCGCGGGACGTACATGTCTTTCGCGACACCGGGCAGCTCGATCCAGGTGGTCTCCTGCGTGTCGACAGCCGCGATTCCGATGCGCGCCGCCGAGTTTTCTTCGCCGACTTTGGGATAGGGAATGCTCGACACGGTCGGATACAGCGTGTCGGTGTTGTTGATGATCAGGAAGTCCTGGGCCGCGCTGGTATCGAGTTGCCAGTAGGCAATGTACCGGCCGTCGGGACTCCAGCGAAACCCGTCGAGGATTGAGAACTCCTCTTCATACGCCCAGTCGAAACGGCCGTTGATAACGGTATCCGAAGCGTCGGTGGTCAGTGCGGTGACATCTCGGGTCGCCAGATCCTGCACGTAGATGTTGTCGCGCCAGACATACGCAAATTTGCTGGCGTCCTTTGACAATTTGCCGAACATCATCTGGCTGGGTTCGCGCATGTCGCCGCCCAGCGGCCACAACTCACCGCTGTCGAGTTCGAGGACCCAGTAGTCACCACGGCTGCGCTGGCGCCAGACCTTGCGCGCGTTGGCATAGATCAGCAGCAATCGACCGTCGTCCGACCATTGATAGTCATCGACGGCAAGCGCCTGTTCTGCGCCAGCCGGTGTCAGCTGCTCGAGCGAAAACAGGACGGTTCGCTCCAGCGTCGCCGGGTCATACTTGACGATTTCCCGATACGGATTGATCTTCTCGCCCAGTTCGTCGAGTTCGAGGTCGGCGTCCTTGAAGGCTTCGACGGTTTCCAGCGCGCTGTAGCCTGATCCGTCTTCCAGCCAACGCACCGTTCCGGGCACTTTCGCCTTGTACGACCGGTCGCGAAAGATGGCCTCGTTCGTTAACACCACATTACCGGTCTCTGCCATGGATGCCTCTCGGGTAATTTGCTGGGCGCAGGCGGGGAACAGCGTCAGCGCTGCCAGAAGGATGGTCGAACGTTGGACGATTGTTTCTGGCTTCATCGGACACGCAACCTGCACAGGAATAGTCGCCGATTGTGGGCTCAGGACATGCCCACCGCAAGTTCTCGCGCGCCTTTACGCCGCATCGGCCGCATGGGGATCGTAACCGAGGTTCGGTGCCAGCCATTTCTCAGCGACGGCGACGCTGACCCCCTGCCGTTCGGCGTACGATCTGACCTGGTCGCGGTCGATTTTGCCAACGGCGAAATATTTCGCGTCGGGGTGCGCAAAATAAAAACCGCTGACAGCCGCTGTCGGGTACATCGCGTATGACTCGGTGAGTCGGAGCCCGATGCTTGCTTCGACATCGAGCAGCTCCCACAGCTTGGCCTTTTCCGTGTGATCGGGGCAGGCGGGATACCCGGGCGCCGGGCGTATCCCACGGTACTGCTCGCGAATCAGGGCGTCGTTTGACAACGATTCGTCGGCCGCGTAACCCCAGAACTCGCGCCGCACCCGTGCGTGCATGTATTCGGCCAGCGCCTCGGCGAGACGGTCCGCCAGTGCCTTCAGAATGATCGCGCTGTAGTCATCGTGCGCATTTTCGAATCGCTCGACGTGCTCATCGATACCGATACCAGCGGTAACCGCGAACGCGCCAATATAATCCTGCCATCCGGAATCCGTCGGCGCCACAAAGTCGGCAAGGCACGACTGTGCCTGTGACGGGTCCTTGCCGCGCTGCTGTCGCAAATGTACGAGGTGCTGGCTGACGGTCTGGCGCGACTCGTCGCTGTAGACGAGGATGTCGTCATGCTCAGACGTATTGGCCGGATGCAGCCCGATCACGGCCCGCGCCTTGAGCCATTGTTCATCGATGATGCGATCCAGCATGGCCGTTGCATCGTCAAAGAGCGACGTGGCCGCTTCGCCAACAACCGCGTCGCTGAGGATCTGTGGGAATTTCCCGTGAAATTCCCACGCGTTGAAGAAGGGCATCCAGTCGATGTAATCGCGCAGCGTGCCCAAATCGATATCATCGAAGACGCGATTGCCGACGAATTGCGGCGTGGGTGGCTTGTAGGCGGCCCAGTCAATGGCATGCTTGCGGCTGCGCGCCTGCTGTAACGACAACTTTGGTGCCAGCCGCTTCTTGCCGGCATGCTGCTCGCGCCGCCGCGCGTTCTCGCGCCGGGTTTTTTCGACCAGTTCAGTGCGCGTATCCGCTTCCACCAGCGCCTGCGCCACACCGACCGAACGCGACGCATCCTTGACGTAAATCACCGGTCCCTCATAGCGCGGTTCGATTTTTACCGCCGTGTGCGCCGGTGACGTCGTCGCGCCACCTATGAGCAGCGGCAGATCGTATCCAAGCCGCTGCATTTCGCTGGCGACGTGCACCATTTCATCCAGCGACGGGGTGATCAGCCCTGACAGCCCGATGATGTTCGCGTCTTCGCGCTTGGCCGCGTCGAGAATTTTCTCGCACGACACCATGACGCCGAGATCGATCACTTCGAAATTGTTGCACTGCAGCACAACGCCGACGATGTTCTTGCCAATGTCATGCACATCGCCCTTAACGGTCGCCATAATGATTCGTCCGTTGCTGCTGGCCTTACCCTCTTTCTGTGCTTCGATGTAAGGGACCAGGTGGCCAACCGCCTTTTTCATCACGCGGGCCGACTTGACGACCTGCGGCAGAAACATCTTCCCGGCGCCGAACAGATCACCGACGACGTTCATGCCGGCCATCAGCGGTCCTTCGATAACGTCCAGCGGCCGCGTCGTCGCGCTGCGCGCCTCCTCGGTATCGTCAATGACGAACTCGTCGAGACCGTTAACCAGCGCGTGTTCGAGGCGCTCTTCAACCGGCAGCTCGCGCCACGCGAGGTCCTGACCTTTCGCAGTCGCGCTGCTGGCCTGCCCCTTGTAGTTCTCCGCGACAGCGAGCAGCTTGTCCGTGCCCTCGGGGTCGCGATTCAGAATGACGTCCTCGACGGCGTTGCGCAGGTCGTCCGGCAGGTCCTCGTAAATGGCGAGCTGTCCCGCGTTGACGATGCCCATATCCATGCCGGCGCGAATGGCGTGGTACAGGAACACCGAGTGAAT
>Ga0316201_10003254_pt1 | contig 11929 bp, 9 predicted proteins | sample CS6wburrow_MG_FD_204516 | JGI IMG/M metagenome (GOLD analysis project Ga0316201, IMG submission 204516) | Coastal sediment microbial communities from Delaware Bay, Delaware, United States - CS-6 worm burrow | ecosystem: Environmental > Aquatic > Marine > Coastal > Sediment | place: USA: Delaware... | reverse complement strand
ACCAAGTATTCTCATAGCTCCGGGTATTTTATAGCAGATACTCTCCCCTGTCCAGCCTGAGCAACGGCACAAAAAAATGAATTCGCCAACGAAAAAATGCGCGGTTTGCCGCGCACGGTTTTTGCTTCTTCTATTTTACATCCCCCGCAATGCGCTTTTTGACTCTCCACCAGCCGCTGGTCAGCCGATAGCTGACGCGACGGGCTCGGTCCCCGCTCTGCTGTTTCCAGGTCGCAATCTTAGATTGATTGCGGATGCCGCAGACCAGCAACAGCGTAATACTAATCAAAGTAAGATTAGAAAAGGACTGCAACTTGAAGGCTAAGTCCGGACTGGTTGCCGCATTCGACGACAGCAGCGCAGCTGCAACGAAGAACAGGAACCACGTTCGTAGGTCTATACCCTCAGATTGCCGAGTCTTCAGGAGCGAGACTATTTGTGGGAGGTAGGCGGTGATGGCGAGCAAAGCGCCAATGATGCCTAGTGCCTCTTTCACACTATTGGTCGGCCCTGGGAAAGGCCATAATTATTAGTGCAGGAATCTCCTGATTTCCTGTAATTAAATTGTCCCACCAAAATACTCGGACTGTCAAGGGGTTCCCGCCACCCTATCCACAAAATTTTGCGTGTACGGCCAGCGAATATTCGCCAGTTCACATATAATATATGATGTAATTTAAATAATCAGATGAATGCTATGAGCTGGTTACCATTAGCACTGCTGTCGGCGGCCTTCGCGGCCCTAGTAGCCATATTCGGAAAACTCGGCCTGAAAGGAATGGACTCCACCCTCGCCACCACTTTGCGGGCGGCGATTATGTTTTTTTTCCTGCTGATGGTCAGCGGGGCGACCGGCAAGTTTTCTGGCCTTGGGCAAATCGGCGGACGAGACTGGCTGCTACTGGCTTTGGCTGGCGTGGCCGGCGCGCTTTCGTGGCTGTTTTATTTCTGGGCGCTGAAGGTCGGTAAAGTGTCGCAAGTAGCTCCGGTCGATCGGCTGTCGCTGATTTTTGCCGTAGCCTTAGCCGCGATTTTTCTGGGTGAAAACCTGGGCTGGAAAACGGGTTTGGGTGCAGTACTAATGAGCATCGGCGCAATACTGATAACCTTGGGATAATTCAAAGTATTGACAACTCGCGGGATTTAAGTTATTATCGTACTCGCAACCAGTATTATGCGGTCCCATCGTCTAACGGTTAGGACGCCAGGTTTTCATCCTGGTAATAGGGGTTCGATTCCCCTTGGGACTACCACATGAAAACAACCGCTGAGAGGCGGTTGTTTTGTTTTGGGCGACAAAAAAGCCACCCTGTTCTTTGGGGCGGCAGTCTAATATGTCTCACCGCTGGACGATGCTCGTACCCTCGAGCCGGCAGTCGCCGGTGACCTCCCAGCGCTCCGGGGTCATGGCCGTCTCGATGTCGAACCAGGCGAGGCGGCCCGCGGCGTCGGCGAGCGCCAGGTTGATGCCGCTGGCGTGCGGCGGGAACAGCAGGCGGTGCGGCTCCGTCTCCCCGAGCCATTCGGCCCAGGGCCTCGGGTCGGCGTCGCCGTACGGCAGGGACCAGCCGCCGCAGTTGTCGCAGCCGGCGTAGATGCCGACCGGCGGGCCGGAAAGCGTGCTGTCAATGAGCCGGTCGGTGATGGGACCCACGATCGCCATCTCAATCTGGCCGCCGGACGCCGTGCAGGTGATGGTGTGGGCGGCAGCGGGACCCTCCGGAACTTCCGGCTCAGGACCGAAGCGCATCAGCCCATCGTCCGCATAGCAGTCCCCCTCCACGTTCCACATGTCGGGGTCAAGAGACGTCTCGATGTCGAACCAGTGCAGATTGCCGCGTCGGTCCTCCAGCGCGAGGTTGAACCCGTCAACGCAGTCCGGTAACGACAGCCGATGTACCGCGGTGTCGCCAAGCCAGTCCGCGGCCGGCCGGGGGTCGGAGGCGCCGTACGGAAAAGTCCACCCCAGGCAGCCGTTCGCTCCGACGACGATCCTGACCGGTTCGCCGCCGTCGTAGTAGATAAGTCGGTCGGTGATTGGACCAAATATCTCCACGTCAACGCCGTGCGCGGTGGCGGAACACCGGACCGTATGCGGATCGACTTCGGGTTCCGGCTCCGGATCCAAGGACTCCCGGCACCGGCCGCCGGCGCACTCCTCGCCGTCCGGGCATCCCCTCGTCCACCAGACGTTCGCCCCGATGTCGTAGTCGTGCACGCAGAGCGAATAACGGCGGGAGTCCTCGCACCGCCGGGAGCTCTGCACGCACTCGTCGTCCGCGCTGGCGCAGTCCTCGGGGCAGGTCGAGTAGGACTCGCCGGAGCTGCAGGTGCCGTCGCCGCAGTACAGATCGTCCGGCTCCACGCAGGAACCGGCGCTGCACACCAGCCCCGCCGCGCACCCGAGTGTCAGCCACTCGTAGCAGGCGTCCGGATCGGTCCGTCCGCAGCGTAGCGCGTGGGCCGAGTCGGCACAACCGACCTGGCCCAGGGAGCACTCGTCCTCGCAGTCCGGGCCGGGCGGGTTGCCCGACAGCGCGCGTCCGCCGCATTCAGCCAGCAATGCATTGATGTCAATGTCGGGGCGATTTTCGCCGTCGTGGATTCGCACTACGCCGTCCTCATGATTGCGATACCACATGCAACCGAACTCGAAGTGCTGAACGGCATCTACGTACATCGAATCGCCGTCATCCACCGTATCCTCTGAGCAGTCCGAACGGATAATCGCGTAATGCTCCTCATCGGTCGGTGCGCCCAAAATGGCCGCACCACCCATCACGTTGCCGACCGTGTCGGTCATGCACTTGTACGCACCCCAGAACGCATCCCGGACCAGGAATGCCTGTTCGAGCCGGTAGTTGAAAACCAGGGCGGTCATGCCGTCGTCGCCGAAGCGGGTTTCCAAATCCGAGTTGTAGAAGTCCTGAACCAGTAACCCATGAGCATTATGCACGAGCGGCCCGCCGCCGTTGTCGTGATTCCAGCCCAGCACCTTTCCCGAACGATTTAGACGATATGCGTCTCGGAACGCTTTACTGGTTCCGTTATAATGCCATCCGTCTACGAAATAGCCCGACATGACACCGAACACTCGATAAGTTTCAGGGTTATTCGTCGGGATGTCGCCAAAATCAGTATGGTCGGATAATGGCTCTGGTCGAATTGGAACCCAACTGTGCGACCCCCCGTTTTCAACGTAGGCTTCCATCGCAAAGTGCAGATGAACTCCGGTTGAGCAACCTGCACGCCCTTCATAGGCGATTAGCTGACCACGCTCAACCCACTGCCCATCAGCCACCTCGATGGATGAAACATGCCCATAAAGAGTGCGGTACCCAGCTTCGTTGACTACATAAATCAGGTTTCCGTAACCTCCGTTATGGTCAACGATTCCGCAGAGAGAAGAGTGGATGTTGCAACAATCCACTGTGCTGCCTGATATCCTATTCTGGATAACACCGTCGTGTGCGGCTAAAATTGGGCTGGCACCGCCCTGGTCGTCAGCGAAATCTAGCGCGAACTCGGTCGCCCATCCTCTACGATGACTCGGGGTATCTTGATACGTCTGGGTCAACTTGTGTGGCCATTCCAACGCAAACGGCAACACCATATCCACGCTTGCCACGACACCGCGTGAGTAATCCGTCACGGTCAACGCACCATAAACTGCTGTTTCGTTTTCTGGATTTGCAGAGCTATCAATACACGCGTGTACGAAAAGCTGCAGAACCAGAATTGCCCCAATGAAAAAGCGCCTTCTCATCACGCCCTCCTGTTTGATTATAAGTGTGCTTTGGTGCTCTCACACCAAAATACCCTGGATGGCTGAAATCCAGGGCACTAGCTATGAGCGCGGTGTTCCGATGACCAGTGTGCCTATAACCTTTTCCAAGGTGGCGCGCGATAGCTCGGACTCGTAGTCGGTCAGTGTGAACATTATGAAACGATTGCCCGCGACCACAACGGCTGCTGCAAATTCAGGTCGGCTGTAATTTGAGTGTAGATGTGCAGCTTCTGGCCAACGCACGGAAACTCCATTTACGTCCACGCGCTCCCATTCGTTGATTATTTCGTCACGGCAAAACGGAAATGACATGTCCACGCCATAGCAAATGCCACTATCGTCAGTGTCGGTCATATTTACGGAATGCACCGTTAGCAACCGCCCGTTCTGTATGTCGAAATTGCCGTTTATGATCTGCATCATTCTGCCTCGCGCATAATCATCATCCATGAACTTCTCTTCCGTCTTATCTTCGGGATACGAGAAACCGATGCAGGCATCTGGGAACACGCGCCAGATCCAGCCCTCCGGAATCTCATCCGGCGCGACTATTCTGGACTCGTCGCAGGGTCCGGGTGTGGACGCCATCCGTCCGGCGCTCACGGGCGGCGGCGTGTAGACCCCAGCCGGGGCGAGCAGCGAGAACAGTGCAAAGGCCGCCGAGGCCCCGAGGGCCGCAGCCGATACCAGAAAAGTTATTTTTCCGAGTTGTTTGTTCTCCATAGTCGAAAACTTAATTTATGTATAAGCCTAGCACCGAAAGAGGCTGACGTCAAGCTTTTGGGGGCTTGCCGCTCCAAAATGACGTTCGGCAGCACTTAGGCTAAACCAAGCCAAAATATCCTCGAACAGGGTGTTCTAATTCTCAACCGTTTGGGCTACCACACCAAAACAACCGCTCACCGGCGGTTGTTTTGGTTTTAGAAACCATCCCAAGATTAGCTAATCATTAAATATATCCGTGTATTCCCGATAAATGTAAGACTGGCCGTAATCGCGATCCTGATGACGGGGTTCGAGAATGCCCAGCCCGATGAAACGGTCGATGACGTTCTGCGCGCCGGCCCGGGTAAATCCAGTCCAATCCATCACCGTAGTCACGTTTACCACCGGCTGACCGTACAGCCGTGGCAATACTGCGGCCGCGCTTTCTGAGGCCCTCTTGCCCAACGTCTGAATCTTAACCAAATCTTGGTCTCGCAGTTCCGTAATGGCTGCAACGGTACCGATGGCTTCCTCCGCAATATCGCCCACACCATCAAGAAAAAAGTCCACCCAATCCTCCACCCGGCCGTCATGATACCCAGACAGCTTGCTGTAATACGATTTTTGATGGCGGTGAAAGTAGGACGACAAAAACAGCACCGGCTTTTCCAAAACCTGCTCTTGCCACAGAAAGAACGTAATCAGCATGCGCCCAGTTCGACCGTTCCCGTCCAGGAACGGATGAATCGTCTCGAATTGCGAATGTATCAGAGCCGCCTTAATCAACGTAGGCAGACAGTCGCTGGAATGGATGAACTTCTCCAAATCAGCCAAAGCCGCTTTCATCTCGACCGGCGGCGGCGGAACGAATCGCGCATTGTCCGGCCGTGTGCCGTCAATCCAATTCTGCGATGAACGAAAATTGCCCGGATCAGAAAAATGAGTCGCTCTAGCCTGGTCCATCAGCTTCCCATGCAACTCCCGAATCAATCGCAAAGATACGGGGAAGTCATCTTTGGTAAGACGTTCCATTCCGTAACTCAAGGCATCGATGTAGTGCAGGATATCATCAACGTCCTGCGGCAATCCTGTTCTGACGTTGGCCACAGCCTCGATGGCGTCAATCATGGTCGCCGCCGTGCCTTCTATCTGACTGGAAGAGGCCGCATCTTTGCGTAGATACATCAGCAAAAAATAATCCGCATTCGGCAGCAGCTTGGTTATTCCGTCTAGCTTCCCCAACAGCCGGATGGCCTCTTCGTTCTTTTTCAGAAGCCGCGAATCGAAACTGAATCCGTCTTTAGGTGGGAATGGATTTGGTATAAACGCCTTAAAACCCTCATTCTGCTGTACGTTTCGTCCAATCTCGTATTTACCCATAAGTTTGTTGGCATTAATTGATGAATATATACAAAGTATACTATTTTGTATATATTGTGTCAAACAATGTTTGCAAACTGGCTAATTCGCCCGAGATTGCCCAAGACCTGATTTTCTCGATTCTAGTGTTCCAATTCTCGACACTATAGCCACCACAAAAAAACCGCCACCCGAGAGGCGGGCGGCGGTTTGACTAAGTTGCGTTCTAACAGAAAATTTGAACGTCCTTATTACCTTGAATCCGGGAAAACCTATTCCGCAGCCTGCATGTAAGTTGTCACGGTCTCAATGACTTTCTGTACCTTAACCGTGCATTGCTTAAAAGAAATGTCATCTAGAACATCCGAACCAAACTTCCTAAACAGGTCGCTGATTAGTGCATGAACGAATGACTGGGTCGCCGTTCTGACACCACTGAAGTCGATAACCAATTCTTCGCCGCCCTGTATCGCCGGAACCAATACGTCCTCGCGTAGTTGCTTGGCGATTTCCTTATTTTCCGCACGCTCTCCAACTAACGGCAATAGCTTTACAGTCTTCATATGAACCTGGGTTTCTTGTATTGCTTATTTCGCTTTCTTTCCCTGATTGCATCTGCGAAGGTATCACGAATGGAATCCATTACTGACTCGAATTCAATGGTTGAATCCAAGGTTATATCGATACCAACTGCAGTCCCCTGCCAAAAAGGTAGGTTTCCGGTCATGGCGTGATTATCCTCCAACGGATCAGCGTGAAGCTGCAGAATATCACCCTTCTTTTTAAGGAGTTTATACATGGTGTCACCGCTGTACAAAACCATAAAGTTGTTATTGGCCAGACATATTGACTTGATGAAGAACAATCCGGCTCCTGCGTTTTGTTCAGTGCCACCTTCCCTATTTGTCGCTCCGGTAATTCCTGGGGTCAGCGCCAGGCGAATTGCCGTGGCGTCATCAGGCGCGGCGTGAGACCTAATGATGGATGCCCGAATCCCGATGCCATTATCTGCGATGCCAATTCGTATCGTATTTGAATCCTTGTAGTACTGAGCGGCAAAAAAAGCTCCGTACTTTGTGTAGGCATGCTCCAACACGTTCCTTCCCAGCTCGCTCATCAGATAATGAATCAATTCGGCCTGATCCGTTTCGAGATGCAGCAAAGGAATCATGTCCTTCAAAAAATCACTTAAGCCATCCGAATCTTTTATATTTGTAATTGGAATAAAGCGACCGGCTGATTCTAGCTCTTCGCATTCGCTCGGCGATTCCACGCCCATAGCCCGAAATAACCCCATTCGATGAAACTCATCGAGTGACTTATTTTTAAAATCGGAGATATCAATTTGGCTTGCGGATATTTGCGATGCGAGAGATGCCGTCATGACTAAAAATAATGGATGAACGTTAACCCACCCTTCATAACTCTCGAGTTGCAACCTGTCTGGTTCCGTCGTGCCAATCCTCTTCAAAAAAGTCTCTGCCGTACCCAGCCAAGCATTTGCTGGAAAATGTATTTTCATAAGGTAATTATATAAACAACCCCTACTTTTGTCAATAGATAATAAAGTATAGTTTTTAAGCAAAAAAATAGCAATTTTAGGGATAAATTAAGACGATTTTTGACTACTATGTGCAAAATCTATAAAAGTATAGTTTTTTAGCAAAAAAATTAATATATGCAAAGCAGCAGTAGTTGAAATAGTTGAGAGGCCACATCTCATCTTGTATCATTTTCAAGCTAAAATGACATAAGGCAAGTTGTAACCTCGCCCCCCCTTTTTTTTTAAATGAATCTGCGCGGATTTTGCGGTAAAACATGCTAAAAAAAAAACACAAATAATACTTAAAAAATTAAATTGATAAGAAGCCGTTTTTTTGCTATAATTAAATATGTTATAAACTATATGCCTACTATATTATATGCGTAATGAAGGCTTGGCACCGAGGTCGGCAGGTCCTGAACAGGAGTCGCGACCCCCACAAAAACATGAAGAAAATAAGCCTGACAGCAAAGCTGAAGCCTTAGGCAAGGCTCGATTTGCTTTAGAGTTCTTTCGGGAATTCGCGAATCAGCATATGGGGGAAGAAACTGGCGAGATATCCGAGAAATATGGAGATGAGCCGTTTTCCGAACGACCGGATCAGGAGGAGATTTTCTTTGAGCTGTCATCGCTGGGGGCGCAACGACGTGATTTGATCCGCAGCACCAAAAAGCTAGAAAAGGAATTGGACAGCCCGGACCAAGAGAAGACCAAGCCTCGTCCGCAAATTCGTCGCATGAGAGGCGGTCGGCGGGTGCGGATTGCGTCTGGTGCAGAGGGAGTGGCCAAACAGGATTTTCGTCGTCTGGCGTTGGAGCGCTCCAAACAGAAGCTGGATGAAATTCGTGACCAAATGCAGGACATCGGAAAAATCCCCGGAATACGCGATGCCTACGCCAAGAGATTGCTCAAGTGGTCGTTTTTGCTGAAGACCAACGAACGTGTCCAAGAAATGAAATCAGACATGGTTGAACGCCAAGCAGAAATTGATGAAATCCGTCAGGCGGCATTGGAAAGTCCGTCCGGCACAGTTGCTGGCGCGGATCGCGAACGTCTGCAGATGCTCGAAGAGGCCAATCGTCGTGATGCAGAAATCATCGAGTCGCAGAATGAATACAAAGAACATGCAGAAGTGCAGCGGATGCAAACTTTGCGTGAGTATGCCGATGAGTATAATGCGGGTCGAATGATAGAAATCCCGTCAGTCACAAAGCTGGTTGACGACGGTCTAGAGCATATGCGCAATCATCAGCCGTTTCTGCTTGCCGGTCACTTGGGTAGCGGTAAGACCGAAATGGCCAAGCATATGGCTCGACTGCATATGATGGAAAATCTGGATACCATTGACGGTCTTGATTTGTCGGAAGATCAGCTGGCAGATCCAGACAAACTATACGACGCGTTGCAACCAGAGATATTTTCTGGCGGTGAAGAGGCATCGGTGTACGACCTGGTTGGCAAGCTCAAGCTGGCGGTGTCCGACAAGTCGGATACAGAGGCGTTGCGGAAAGCGGTCGAACAGGCGGAAACCGGGCTTCGAGATATTGGTGTCGAGGGAATGTCGCGCGAAGAAATCAGCAAGCTAATTCTGGGTAAGAGCGATGTGACCGAAACAGTGTTTAATTACGGCCCTCTCGGGCGCGCGCTCAAGAAGGGCGTACCGCTCATCATCGACGAAATAAACATGATTCCACCGGAGGTTATTTCGCGAATTAACGACGTGCTGTTGCGCGGAGTGGGAGACAAAGTTCGACTGCAGGAAAACGGCGAGGAGGAATTTGATGTAAAACCCGGCTTCGCAGTACTGGCTACATGCAACCTAGGTGCGCAATACGCCGGCATCCAAAAAGTGAACGCGGCATTCAAGTCACGCTGGGTATCGCGCGAAGTTGACTATCCGAGCGTTGAAGAGACATACGATTTGATTCTGGCGGCGCTGGTTCGCAAGGATCGCGTGCGTCTGCCGTCGGATTTTCCGCCGGAAGATTTTGATAAACTGACCGATTTGGCCATCGCTACCCGTGAAATCCAGGAGATTTTTTCCGGCCAGACCGAGGCGCAGCGTTTTATGGCCATGTCGACGGCGGCCGTAGCCGACAGGGCGTCGCTCAAGGAGTCAGTGGTTTCGACTCGTGACCTGATGCGAAAAATTATCGACCCGTGGAAGTCCGGAAACTTCAACAAGTCGATGGATGAGGTGATTGCCAACGAAGTCTTGGCCTCCGAGATATTCAACATCGACGACCAAAAGGTGATGACGGAAATTTTCCTGCGCCGCGGCTTTTTTGAGGGTGCAGACGAACAGTGGTTCAAGGACCACGGTATAAAAACAATTTCTCAGCAGGAGATCGATGCACTGCAGGCCGCCATGCTCTCGGATGATTACGCTGAAAAGGACGGTAAGTTTGGCAACCTACGATCCGAAGCGCATGATAGGGCGATGGAAATCAAGCGTAGCCTGATGATTGGCGTTGGAGGCGCTCAGGCAGAATAAAAAACAAAATTATGCCAATGAGAGAAGCTGAATTTGCTCGGCATATGGCCGACAACAGCTCTGATGACGACAAATCGTCGGCTGATTTTTCGCCTGACAAAAAAGATACACCGAGCCCCAATGATGAGGCAGATGACCGTCAGCAGGAATTGGCCAAACAGTTCGTCGAACGGTACCGGAGCGTAATCGATTCGTATTTCGGCAACGCCGGCATTCCAATCACCGCCGAGCCTGGCGGCTGGTTCGCCCGAATGAAAACCGAAAACCCAAGCATCAACGTCGATCCGTCGAAGTTCCTGGAAAAGGGACAGAACGAGGGAGAGGCGTTATTTTCGACTTTCCACGAGCTGGAGCATATCTTGGATATGATTCAGGACCCCTCCGCGTTCGATGAGTTCAGTTGGCGCGCCAAAGAAGCCGCCAAGGATGTTCATCCGGCATATGCCCATGCCTTGCATCGTTTATACAACTGCCTGGACGACGTGCACGTGAACAAACGCGCCATGACTCGCTGGAAAGCAGGCACGAAAGCGCGCGATTCGCTTTATCCAAAATTGTTTCCGGATGAGTATTTAGACATGCGCGGTCAACCGCGACATCGACAGTTAATGTACGCGTTGCTGGCTGAATCTCAGCGGCCTGACGTGCAGTGTGAGCTGGACGACGAGGTACGCGAAGCGATTGAGGCTTGGCAAAAACGCGGCGGCCAGCACAAGGCGGTCGATGTGATTAACGCCTGCGACCGAATGGGCAAACCGGTCAACACAATGCGAAAACGGTACGCTTTGATTAAAGTCACGCTTGAGCCAATCTTCGAGGATTTTTACAAGCAGGATTTGCAGGACAGAAAACCGAAGGATAATGACAGACAGCAGGGTGGAGAAGGAGAAGGAAAAGGAAATGACAGTGATCCGTTCGACAGCGATCCACTCGAGGACGCTCTACCAGACAGCCTCAGCGAAGACGAAAAGAAAAAGATCGCCAAGGATTTCAACAAGGCTATTAGCGACAAAAAGAACGACGAATTCAAAAAGCTGATGGGTGTAGAGAAGAAGGATTTTGAAAAATATCAACGTGATGTATATGCGGTGGAGAAGCATATCGAAGAGCTCTCCAAAGTATTTGACCGGGTGATTCAGCGACGCAAGGAATATCGTCGCGTATTGCGTCGCCGCACCAAAGAGGGCGTAATGTTGGACCCGCGGATGGCCGCGACGGCAGTGGCGGAAATACAATCCGGCAATCTCGAGCCGGAAGCGATGCTGGATTTCGAAAAGAAAGAGACCGTTCGCAACAAACCGAACCGCCTGGAGTTCACCCTGGTGTGCGACGGGTCGGGCTCAATGGGTAGTGGTATGAAAACAACCATGCAGCGTCGCATGGCGGTGTTGTCCATGGAAGCCTTCGCCGCGTTTCAGGAGCGCGTTCAAAAGGAGCGTCGCGGGGGTAATGATGATAATCTACAGATAGCCACCGAATTGCGTGTTTTTTCGAACAACGATGAAGAGGTGAAGGCGTTGGGAGCGGGGTTGAATCATGAAGACCGGGTTCGCTTGCATAAACGGTTAACTGATTTGCCGGGCGGAGGCAACAACGAACCAGCTACGTTTAAGGAGATTGAAGATGGGCAGTTTAGCGGTGAGCGGCTGGAGGCACTTAGAAAAGGCGAACTGAAAAAGATCATCGTATTTTTGACCGACGGGCAAACTGATGTGTCGGCCATTCAGTCGGCCATCGCTAGTTTGCATGAGCAGGTCACCGGAAATCCAAACGAGACCTGCGATAATTTAGTGGTTGCTGGTATCGGCTTTGACGACGGTGAGAGCGCGGTAGAAACTTATGCCCCGAACGGTCACTTCGCCGAAAGATACGAAGATACACCACGGATTTTTAGTGAAATCGTAGAGAATGTGCTAGAAGATTTTTAACGTCTATTTTATGAGAGAAAGTGCGGGACAATTGAATAACCCGTTCGCCCGGCGCGGGCCGGGGAGGGACGACCCGGCCGAGCTGGTCGGGGCCGTGCTTGGCGACGGCGAGG
>Ga0316201_10003253_pt1 | contig 11929 bp, 11 predicted proteins | sample CS6wburrow_MG_FD_204516 | JGI IMG/M metagenome (GOLD analysis project Ga0316201, IMG submission 204516) | Coastal sediment microbial communities from Delaware Bay, Delaware, United States - CS-6 worm burrow | ecosystem: Environmental > Aquatic > Marine > Coastal > Sediment | place: USA... | reverse complement strand
GAAGTGTTTGAAGCAATGACCGCCTTCTTCGAAAGTATAGTCTCCAGTTCTCTGAATAAATTCTGCTTAATCTCCAGATCTTCGATAATAGCTTCAATCACTAAATCGGCATCAGATAATGCATCAAGTGAGTTCACGTACGAAATATTTCCCTGTATACGGGACTTCTCATCAGTATCGATCCTTCCTTTTTCGATCAATCGATCCAGGATTCTATCAAGGGAAGATTTAGCTATATCAAGTGCCTCGGGATTCGTATCGAACAGGTTCACTACGCAGCCGGCTGTTGCTGCTACTTGCGCAATGCCACTACCCATGGTCCCTGATCCTATAACTCCAACGTTCTTGATCATCTATCTCCCTTTAAAAACTGGTTTGCGTTTCTCAACAAAAGCCGCAACTCCTTCAGCATAGTCATCACTTTGTGCAGACTCAATTTGATATTTTGATTCCATATCCAACTGCTCTTCCAGTGTATTGGACATGGATGCGTTGAGTAGTTGTTTGGTTAATCCAAGAGCTTTGGTTGGCATCTGCGCTAAAGTGGTGGCCGTTTCTTCCAGAGTTTCCATAAATGTTTCCGCATCGACGACCTTGTATACCATTCCTAATTTTTCGGCCTCCCTGGCTGATACCTTATCTCCTAGCATCATAAATGCGGAAGCCTTTTGAAATCCAATTAGCCTGGGTAAAAAGAAAGTTCCCGCACTATCGGGAACTAATCCTATCTTACTAAATGCCTGTATAAAACTCGAACCCTCCGATGCAATAACTATGTCGCACGCCAGGGCGATATTTGCCCCCGCACCTGCCGCAACTCCGTTTACACCGGCAATAACCGGTTTATTGATGGATCGTATCTTTCTGATAATCGGGTTGTAGTGCTCTTCCAGAATTTTTCTGAATCCCGGATTGAGTTCCGGGGTAGTGACTTCTTTGAGATCCTGCCCTGCACAAAAAGCTTTCCCATTACCGGTGATCACAATGGCTCTCACATCATCATCGATGGCACAAGCGTCTAATTGTGACTGAAAAAGCAACGCCATTTCCCTGTTGAAACTATTAAAGACATCCGGGCGATTGAGCTTTAGCCAGGCCACTCCATTTCCTATACTTTTTTCTACAGATGCGCTCATTATATTATTTTAAACATTTAAAGTAGTCGAAAGGTTCCCGGCAATCTTCGCACTGGAATAATGCTTTACAGGCTGTGGAGCCAAACTGACTTACCAATCTGGTATTCGTGCTTCCACAATTGGTGCACTTCACAATTCGTTTATTCCCCAGCAATGCTTCCTTATCGGCTGTTTCGTCCAGTGGAGCCGCTATTCCATAAGCTTCCATTTTATGTTTCCCTGCTTCACTCATCCAATCGGTAGACCATGCAGGAGAAAGCACCAATTCCACTTCGGCTTCCATGTTCTGTTTTTTAAAAGCGGCCTTTAGGTCATCACTGATCACGTCCATGGCGGGACAACCGGAATACGTGGGAGTTAACTTGATCATAACTTTTCCGTCTTTCAGAACGGCCTCACGAATTACGCCCAGGTCCATTACCGTTAGAACCGGAATTTCAGGATCGGCTACTTCTTCCAGAATAGGAATAAGTTCCTTGTCGATATTTGGATGGAGATCAATAGTCATTTTACCAGCTCATATTAGGATAAGTGCGTTGCATATACTGCAATTCAGTTAACAAGAAGCCCATATGTTCTGAATGAATTCCCTGTTTTCCGCCTTTTTTGAAATAAGGATTATCGGGTATACTAATGGTAGCCTCTTCCAAAACCTCCGAAACTTCCGTATAATAATTTTCTTTCAGAAGAGCTACATTCACACCAATACCTTCCGCGATCATTTCATTATCAGATTCGGTAATATCAAATAATTCAGCCGTGTACGGCCAGAAATGATCTATAGCCTCCTGCATTTTTAGCCTGCTCTCTTCAGTTCCATCGCCGAGACGCTTCAACCAATCACCTGAAAATCGCTTGTGATAGCTTACTTCCTTAACTCCTTTTTTGGCTATGGCAGCCAGGGTTTCGTCTTCACTGTGCTGCAACTCGGTCATCAGTTGAAGGTGAAAGACATCGAAAAGGAATTGCCTGGCAATAACATACCCGAAATGCGTATTTGGTTGTTCCACCAATAGCACATTTTTATAATCACGTTCAAGTCGCAGCATGGCAACATCGTCTTCGGTTTTGCCTTCTCCAATGATTCTTGCAGCATATTGATAGTAACTTCGTGTTTGTCCGAACAGATCCAACGCTATGTTAGTGAGCGCAATGTCGGTTTCAAGATTCGGACCATGACCACATAGTTCTCCCAGTCGCTGACCAAGGATCAGTGAATTATCGGCAATACCCAGTATATAATTATATAAAGCCTGATTCTTCATTTACATATGTTTTACTTCATCGGGAAGATTATAAAAGGTTGGATGCCGGTACACTTTATCTTGTGCAGGTTCAAATAGTTCTCCGTTATCTTCAGGATTGGAAGCAGTTATATATTTGCTTTCCACCACCCATATACTTACACCTTCATTTCTACGTGTATACACATCACGCGCATTTTCGAGCGCCATTTCCGCATCTGCGGCATGAAGGCTTCCAAAATGCCTGTGTTCCAGTCCGTTCTTAGAGCGAACAAACACTTCCCATAATGGCCATTCTTTCTTCATATTTTTAGTATTAACTTGCTTTCGCTATTTTTTTCTTTTCCTGTTTTTCAGCATAAGACATGGCAGCTTCTCTCACCCAGCTACCTTCTTCCCAGGCACCCACACGAGCTTCCATCCGCTCTTTATTGCAGGGTCCATGGCCTTTCACTACTTGCCAAAACTCATCCCAATCTATCTCTCCAAAGTCGTATTGACCTGTTTCGGGATTATAGGTCAGGTCGGCATCCGGGATCGTAATACCCAAAATGTCGGCCTGTGGTACTGTCTGATCAACAAACTGCTGACGTAATTCATCGTTAGTCTTACGCTTCAACTTCCATTTCATGGACTGAGCAGTGTGTGGTGAATCCGCATCGCGAGGGCCAAACATCATCAAACTTGGCCACCACCAGCGATTCAAAGCGTCCTGGGCCATTTCTTTCTGTTCCGGAGTTCCATTACACAACGTCAACATGATCTCGTATCCCTGGCGCTGATGAAAACTCTCCTCCTTACAAATGCGCACCATGGCACGGGCGTAAGGCCCGAAAGAAGTACCGCACAGGGCAACCTGGTTAATGATTGCAGCTCCATCCACCAGCCACCCAATGGCACCGATATCTGCCCAGGTAATGGCTGGATAGTTAAAAATGGACGAATATTTTGCTTTTCCACTGTGTAATTGATCGTAAAGTTCCTCCCTGGATATACCCAAAGTCTCTGTTGCAGAATACAGGTACAGTCCGTGACCTGCTTCATCCTGGACTTTTGCGAGCAACGCCGCTTTTCTGCGGAGCGAAGGGGCTCGTGTTATCCAGTTCCCTTCGGGTAACATTCCCACTACTTCCGAATGGGCGTGCTGAGAGATTTGCCGAATATGTGTTTTACGATATTTTTCAGGCATCCAGTCTTTAGGTTCGATCTTTTCATCACGAGCTATGCGTGCTTCAAAAATCTCTTCCATATTCTTTACTTCTTTTTCACTCATGTCTTTATTTTTTAGACGTCGAAATCAACTTTAATTTTCTCTGAAACCGGGACGGACTGGCAACTCAATACGAAGTCCTGAGCCAATTCATCGGCTTCTAATGCATAATTTACTTTCATCTCCACTTCGCCTTCAAGCACTTTACACTTACAGGTACTGCAAACACCGCCTTTACAGGCAAATGGAAGATCGGCTCCCGCTCCCAAAGCAGCATCAAGTATGTTGTCATAGTCTTTGGTCATGGTGAAATGAAACTCTTTACCACCGTCGATGATAGTAAGCTCAACTCCCTCCACATTTTGTTTCGAAAGCCGTTCCATCCTCGCTTTGTCTTCTTCCGATAGTCCCTTCACAAATAATTCAAAATGAATTAATTCCTTGGGCAATCCGGATTTCACCAGGTAATCGCCTACAAAATTCACCATATCTTCGGGGCCACAAAGGAATACCTCGCTGGTATCAGGTATATCGATGAAAGTATTGCATAACACCTTCATCCTGTCATCATCGAAACGACCATTGAATAGCTCTATATCCCGTTTCTCTTTGGTTAGGAAATAATAGATTTCCAACCGCCCGAAGAAAGCGTTTCTAAGCTGCTCCAATTCTTCCTTAAAGATAATGGATTTCGCTGTTTTATTCACATAAAAGAGCTTGCAAGTTGACTCCGGTTCTGCAGATAGATGGGTTTTTATCATCGAAAGGATAGGGGTGATCCCGCTGCCGGCGGCAAAAAAGAGATAATTCTTGGGGACCGATGGATTCACATCTACCCCAAACCTGCCACTGGGAGATAATATCTCCACGAAATCACCTGTACGCAATTCATTATTTACGTAAGTGGAAAACTTACCTTCCGGAATTTGCTTTACAGCGACTCTCCACTCATCGTCGAGCGGACTGGAGCACAGACTGTAATTCCGCCGGATATTTTCATTGTTTATTTCAGCCTTTAAAGTTAAATGCTGACCCTGTCTGAATTTAAAGTTGTCTTTCAACTCATTCGGGATATCAAAAGTAACCACAGAACAGTCGTCCGTTTCTTTGTATATATTCTTAACTTTTATTTTATGAAATGTTGCCACTGATATTGTTTTTCGGCTAACAAAACTAACGTTTGTTAGTTAGAATTGCAAGTTAATTCTTTACTAAACTATTCCCTCTAATAATACGGCTACCATGTCCTTTTTCAGGACATTAACGTCCAGCTTACCTCTTTTTTGATACCATAGATACAAGGTTCTTAAGGTGGAGAGAACTGAAAACACGATAACCTCCGGATGCCTGGGTTTCAGGTCCCCGGCCTCTATCCCCTGCCGCACGATTGTTCTGAAATTTTCTTCGTAATCTTCTCTCATTTGAACAAAATCGCTTAGATCCTCATTTTCCAGATGCATCCAGTCGTTGTTGAGGGCTGCTAATGCCTCTGAATGATTGACCGTGATATCGATATGCATTTCGATTACCTCCTTGATCTTATCAAGGGAAGTTCCACCCGAAATCATGACCGAGTGCATCCCTTCAGTAAATTCTTTTGCTAAAAAAAGTACAAGCGTGGAAAGAATTTCCTGTTTACCAGAAATGTGATTATAAAGACTGGCTGCTTTGATCCCCATCTCCTGGGCGATGTCACGCATGGAAACGGCATTATATCCTTTTTCCTTAAAAAGTGATGATGCAACGGCAATTATTTCGTCCTTGCGGGTAGCTGTATTCATTCACTATCAAAGATAACGAAATCGCGTTTAAAAGACTAAGACTTTGGAAAGCTGCAATCACTGTATTACTTTTGAAACCTTATGGAATCAAGCTATGAGAGCAACGAACTGATAGACCGCCTACCACCGCATTTAAAGCAGTTCATCAAGCCACAGGATTACGAGGATTACACCCCTGTGAACCAGGCTGTGTGGCGCTATGTGATGCGTAAAAATGTAGATTATCTCAGCCAGGTGGCTCATGAGAGTTACGTGGATGGTTTGCGCAAGACAGGCATTTCCATCGAACGTATTCCTTCCATGTACGGTATGAACCGTATTTTGAAAGAAATAGGATGGGCTGCGGTCGCCGTGGACGGCTTTATCCCCCCGAATGCCTTCATGGAGTTTCAGGCCTATAAAATACTGGTCATTGCCAGCGATATCCGTCAGCTGGAGAATATCGAATACACCCCGGCACCGGATATCATTCATGAAGCTGCCGGCCATGCACCCATTATTGCCAGTCCTGATTATGCAGAATATCTAAGGCGTTTTGGAGAAGTTGGCGCTAAAGCTATTACCAGTTCTCATGACAATGAGATCTATGAGGCAGTACGGGAGCTATCCATTTTAAAAGAAGCTCATCCCTCATCGGTTCCGGATCTTGAAACTAAGATTAAGCAGGCTGAGCAGAAGGTGAATGAACTTCAGCAGAAAAAAGTAAATCCTTCGGAAATGGCCCTGATCCGCAATCTTCACTGGTGGACAGTGGAGTACGGACTCGTTGGAAATGTTGAAGATCCGAAGATCTACGGGGCTGGATTACTGTCGTCCATAGGAGAAAGTACCTGGTGTATGAAACCGGAAGTGAAGAAAATACCGTATTCCATCGATGCTGCTTATCAGGAGTTTGATATCACCAAACCACAACCTCAACTCTATGTTACACCGGATTTCGCCTATTTACAGGAAGTCCTGGAGGAATTTGCAAATACCATGGCGGTTAGAAAAGGCGGGTGGCGCGGACTAAAAAAATTAATCGGAAGCAAACAAATAGGGACAATAGAACTAAGTACGGGACTTCAGGTAAGTGGAATATTCACCCGAATGATCCAGAATGAAGATAACGAGGTTGTATATTTTGAAACTGAAGGCGAAACTGCCCTTGCTTATCGCGAAAAAGAGTTGATCGGACACGGTATAAGCCGGCATTCGGATGGATTCCGTTCGCCACTAGGTAAATTGAAAGGTATTAACCTCTCCATTGAAAATATGGGACCAAGAGATCTGCAGGCTTATAATTTTTACGACGGGAAACCAATTTCTTTTGAATTTGAAAGTGGTATTACAGTAGACGGCCTTAATGTTACCGGTATGCGTAACCTGAGCGGTAAACTCATGTTGATCCAATTCACCGATTGCATCGTGAAATATAAGGAAGAGATACTCTTTTCACCCGAAATGGGAGACTTCGATATGGCCGTTGGTAAAGAGATCGTTTCAGCCTTTGCCGGAGCAGCCGATTATCATTCGTTCAACGTACTTTCCCATAAATTGAGTGAGACCGAAACCGTACGCACCCAATTGTCTTCAGAAGAAAAGAAACTGAATGAACTCTACAGAAAAGTTCAGGACTCCAGGGAATCAGCAAAATCACCGGATATCTCCGTATTAATAGATATCTTTCATACTGTTCAAGAACAGTTTCCCGCGGATTGGTTGTTATCTTTGGAAATCCTTGAACAAGTTGTACATACGGAGGACGAAATTTCAGAAGAAATAGAATAATATATTCATCAATTAAAAAATAAACGACCCGAAGTGGCACTCCTTATTAATAACGGTTTATCACTAATAAAAAAATAACAGGAACATGGGACTATTTAGTTTTCTCTTCGGAAACAAGACAAAGAAAATTCAGGATTTTGTATCACGCGATGCGGTGATCCTGGATGTGAGAACCAAAAACGAATTCTCAACGGGTGCTATTCCCGGATCGAAGAATATTCCACTGCAGCAGATCTCCGTGCGAATTTCAGAAATTAGAAAATGGAACAAACCGGTAATCACATGCTGCGCAACCGGAATGCGGTCTGGAAGCGCAGCCGGAATACTTCGCAGCCAGGGTATTGAAGCCATGAATGGTGGCGGATGGGCCAGTTTGTACGGAAAGCTGTAGGCCAGAGCCCCGGTTTTCTAGAGATCGTATTTCACTACAAACATCACAATCCTGGGTAGCACGAAATACTGGGAAGTGGTATTGAATTGTTCATTGAAGCTGTCGTTATTCGTGAATTCTGTGTCTAAGATATTGGTTGCCTGTACGGAAAATTCCCATGGGCTGTCTCCTTTTTGGTAATACAGGGTTGCATTGAAGAAGGAATAGGTGTTATCTACCGTATTTTCATCGTTGCTGTAGTTGTAATAATCCCATTCGGCATTTAGGGAGAAATGCTTCAGGAAGTTGATATCCATATTCGCGTAAGGCCGTTGTGTATAGAAGGTCTGTTCCAATCCTCCATTGTCATAGCGATTCACTGTGAGTCGATAACCAGCTTCGAAATTGGGCCATTCCCTGAAATTAGATCTTACACTCGCGCGATATCCCTGGGTAAGGCTTTCACTTTCCGTGATCAGGTCATTAATCAGGTTATTGGTTTTACTCAGGGTTACATTTGCATTGAGATTGAACTGAAGTTTCTTTACTCTTTTGCTGAAACGGGCAAATGCTGAAAAGGTCTCATCAGGGAAATTGCTGTCAATATTAAACAGGCTCCCTACCCGGTTGATCCCGATAATTTGCGAATTGTTCTTAAATCCATCGATCCTACGGGTATAATTCAGTGATCCGCTGATGTTGGTATAGTTGAAGAGATTAAAACTGAAGTAGGTCAGGTTATACTGATGCGAAAAGGCATTTTCCAGGTTTCGGTTACCCTGGAACAAGCTGTTGTAGTTGTTCAGAATAAAAGCTTCCGCATAATTATTTATATCGGTATATTCTGCAGAGATCGAATAGTTGAATCGGAGGCTTTCACTTTTCTTAATATTCCAGATAGCATTGAAATCGGGCAGTACCATCCAGTCATTTTGAGTTAATGAAGTTCCCAATTGTTCATTCTTCAGGTTATAATTATGTAAAGTGAGCCCCGGCGTGAAAATAAACTCACCGGTCTTGACCTTGTAATGAAGCCCCAGGAACACATCTGTAAAGGCATAAGTAACATCGTTTACAAGGGATTGTGTCTCACCGTCGATCTCGTTCGTCTCGGTTAGATCCAGCCTGCCTCCACCGTTGAGAATCTGGAAGATACTCGAATCGAATTGTTGATTGCTATAGGTAGTCCCAAGGGTAAAATTGAGGTTGCTCGTATTGTTAAGCACATAATAATAATCAATCTTTGCATCGAGCTTATTCGTCTTTACATCTCTTTGCTGATTCAGATCATCGCGGTTCGCCGGATTCAGCATCAGCAAATTCCTGTAAGCGATAGAATCTGCAATCACCCGGTAAAAAGGATCCTCATTCTGCCATAAGTGTTGCGCCTGTCCGGCAAATATATTTTTATCGTCCAAAGTATAATACGCGTTCATATTCTGATTGACGGAAACCGGGTTATTCTCCAGCTCTTCTTCGATGTTATTCCTGCCATCCAGACCAAATTGAGAAAGTGTTATATCATCCTCTGTCTGTTTAGATACTTTAAGGAGGGCATCGTAGTCCAATTGAAAATCGGTATTAGGCTTATATACACTGCTCAGTTTAAGCATCCCTAATTGTGAACGCTGATCATTCACACTTTCTGTTGTTTCGGTTGCCCCGGAGGCGATATACTGTCGGATAGAGTTATTGACAATATTGGTGCTATTATCTGAAAGGATCGCAAAACCGCTCAGGTCCAGCTTCGAATTGGCTCTCCAACTAAAGTTTCCCGCCAGGAATTTAGTCTCTATAGAATTTGCCCTGTTATTCTGTGCTACGGCAAATCCCAGGTCCCCTTGACTAATATTGAATTGAGTTCCTCCACCGCGATTAAAATTTCGGAAGCCACCGGTGAAATTAAAATAGTCCCGGAACGTGAAGGGAACTTCACCTATATCATTGAAATCTGTAATAATGTTGATACTGTAATCAGGGCTGTAATAGAATAATTTAGGGTGAACGAGATATCTTCCGTCACCGTCGCTGTCAACTCCGGCACCTGCTGTCACTTCACCAAACCAGAATTTCTTTTTACCCTCTTTGAGCCTGATATTTATCGCGACATTGTCCTGGTCGTTGCCCAGGCCTCTCATTTGGTCCACTTCATTGTAATTTCGAAGTACTTCCACTTTATCTACCGCATCTGCAGGGATATTTTTGGTCGCCAGTTTAGAATCTCCGTCGAAAAAGTCCTTTCCTTCCACCATGACCTTTGTCACAGCCTTCCCTTCCACCTCGATCTCGCCCTCATCATTAACTTCCACACCCGGTAATTTCTTCATCACATCACCCAGTTTTCGTTCATCGCCGGTTGTAAAGGAATCGGCGTTATACACTATGGTATCACCTTTTACAGTGACGGGCATTTCATATACAATTTCAACTCCTTCCAGTTCGGTGGAAATCGCTCTTAGCACAAAATCCAACCTCATGTTTTCCGCATCCTCCGGCACATTAAGAGTTTTTGAAATTGTTTCATAGCCCAGAAAACTTGCTCTAAGATTATACGTAACCCCTTTCGGTAAGTCCAGTTGAAAAAGTCCGTCCTGGTTAGTGATGCCGTAAGATTCTATATCTCCACTCTCCTGAACGGTTGCAATCACATTGGCAAATTCCAAAGGTTTATTGAGTGTGTCCTTAATTACACCACGCACTTTAATACTTTGTGCAGAAAGGGTTGTGGCGAGTAGAAGTATTGCCAGGAAGAGTAGTTTTTTCACACGTTTAAATTTTATCAATTATTTGTAAAAACTAATTATAAAATTGAGAACGCGTGTAACCGCTACGCTCTCACATTAAAAATTTTAAACTAACGCTTTACCGAAGATGTATTTAAAGTTTTTAATGATCGTTTCATCTAGGTTGGTACGTTTATATTATCCTCCGAAACGTCTTCCGCCACCACGTCCTCCGCGTCCTCTGAAATTCTCCCGCATTTCGTCCATTTTTTCTTTAACGATCTTGTTGTATTCTTCTCGCGTTACACCTTTACCTTTAGTAGGAGGAACGATATCGTCTGCCTCTTTCGGATTTAATACAATTTTTGAACACAGCAGCGTAGTTCGATAAGCATTCAATTCCAGTATCAATCCGGGTAAACCTGCATATTCCCCCGGCCCGTTACCCACGGGAATCTGAGGGGTAAACCAGGCTGTAACCTCAACTGTTTTAGGAATCTCGATTTCGTCGAAAGGATCTGCGGGTTCGGTATTGGAGCTATCCGCTACCTTTTCTCCTTCAGTTTCTTCGCCTTTTTTATCTTCATTATCTTCAGCATCCCTATCCCTATCCCGGTTTCTCCTTCTGGCCATACTGAAATCGTTCTCATCGATCGGCTTTATCGCGGTCGCTTTAATGGCCAGATACTGTCCTATTTGCTTCGATTCCTTGGTAATCTGCCAATCCAGATTGGTAAGCGTGTCGTTGATTAGAAACTCTTTACCAAAGAATTCCCGCTCTTCAAGAATCTGATTGTTCTTGATATTTTTGTACTGTTTACCTGCTGAAAAACTTCCCATCATCATTGCGAATCCTCCACGACCAGCACCTGTTTCCAACTTCTCTTCTTCTTTATATATGGATTCGTTTCCGTTAAAGGTCAGGATGTATGTCTTTTCGAGATAGCTCTTCATTCGATCCATGATCTGCCTTTTCATTTCTTCGCTCATTTCACGGTTTCCGAAGTTATCCATATCGACGGTTGTCTTCGATTCATAATAGGCAACCCCGCTAATATTCTGTGAAATTCCGGTAAATGACAGGAGGATAATTGTGAGTAAGGATAATGCTTTCATCATTTTTCAGTTTGATTGAGTAACAAAGTAAACCAATTACTTCAATATCCTTAGACAATTAATTGTAAAAAAGGTTTAAACCATTTCGTGAAAAAATTTAGCCTCCAATTCGAATCTTCACAACATTTCCATCCCCACCTCTTCGTCCACTGCTCTGGAATTGTTCCTCCATCTCCTTCATTTTCTTGTCCTGAATCGTGTCGAACTCTTCTCTTGAAACGACTTTCCCGTTATTAGGAGCAATTATCTTCAGCTCTTTTTCGGGATTTAAGACGATCTTGGAACACAGAATGGATAACCGGCCGTCGTTCACTTCCAATACCAAGCCAGGCAGCCCCCAGTACTCATCAGGCCCATGCTGCAAAGGAATATCCAGGGTATACCAGGCTGTTGTGGTGCGCATCTTCTTAACTTCAGCAATGCTGTCTGTTTCACTACTGAATATCCTGTCGGTCACCTCTTCTGTAAAAGTGGCTTTAAAGCAAGTATACTCACCTATGCTTTTGCTCTCCTTTTCCAGTTTCCACTTACGTTTCTCCAGTGCATCCTTAATAAGGAAAGGTTTTCCCATTATCTCGG
>Ga0316201_10003252_pt1 | contig 11929 bp, 12 predicted proteins | sample CS6wburrow_MG_FD_204516 | JGI IMG/M metagenome (GOLD analysis project Ga0316201, IMG submission 204516) | Coastal sediment microbial communities from Delaware Bay, Delaware, United States - CS-6 worm burrow | ecosystem: Environmental > Aquatic > Marine > Coastal > Sediment | place: USA... | reverse complement strand
CGTCATTTTATCTCTCCCTTTGATATCACCGGCCCGAATTAAAGCACCATTCGGCCCGGTGGTAGCTGACCTTAATCAAATTGCCCCGCATGAGTATCCAACAAATGCTGCGGCTAGAACACTGCCGAAAGTACCCCCTACTGTGGCCGCCAATCAATAACCGGTTGCGTTTTCCCGTCACCGCACACCCAGACTATCGCCCGCATTCCAGCCCTCAGCTCACCGGTGTCGGTTTCGATTGATTGCCAGCCGTTGGCCGGAAAACCCTGGCCATTCAACAGAAAGTGGTTGCGGGCGCTGTCCGGGGCCGGGTGCGAAATGGTTACGGATTCATTGGTGCCCCAGTCAGTAGCAATTGTGATGAACGTGGCAGTTTCATCACGCTGATAATGGGCGACCTGTCCATTGTATGAAGTCAGCTGGTTGCGGTCACATGCCAGAGCGGCCGGAGGAGCGACCCGTCCACGATCAACCGGCCGCGCATCCGCCACCTGCCTCGCGCCAGCTGGCGGGGCCGCAGTCAACAACAGGGCCGTCAGTACCAGTTTCGTGATTATCTTTGCAGTGCGCATCTCTTGAACAAGACTACGCCAATAAAAAAAGGGACGCCACCGGGGCGTCCCTCTCAAGCATGATTCAATGCCTGCTTTAACCGAGTTTAGCGGTAGGTCTGGGTAAGGATGTCTGCCCTCAGAGCCTGGTCGGCCGTGAACTCGAACATGCAGCTATCATCCGTATAGTCCATAAAGTTATAAATGGGGTCGAGACCCGGTTGACGCCGCGACGAACAGCTGTCACGTCCGACCGGGCAACCGTAGGCCGGTGACCGCTCAGCCGGCGTGTCATCGACAAAGTCGCCATCTCTACAACCACCCTGGAAGGTATGGTACAGGCCCAACCAGTGGCCGACTTCATGGGTGCCGGTATCGCCCTCGTTATAGGGCGCGGCAGTACCGCCCGGCAGCGAGCTGTAAAGCACCACAACACCATCATTGGAAGGGTTGGATGCATAATCAGTCGGGAACGTAGCCCAGCCCAGGAGGCCGCCGCCGAGGTTAGCGGTATAGAAGTTGAGGTCGCTCGCGTCTCCCTGGCGCAAAGAGCCCTTCATCGCGGCTTCAGCGGCCGTGCCGTAGCCGACGTTATACCAGCTGTCGTTCGCCGTGTAATCCGTGCTGACCAGGTTAAACCTGAACGGCGTATCCGATCCACCGGTGCCACCACTGTAGGCGTCATTTAACACGGCCATTTGAGCATTGATGTCACCGGCACTCAAATGACCGTTGCCGGCTGAATCGGTGATGACATGAAAATAGACATCAATGGTCACCGAACCGTTGGGGCTCGGGGTGTCACCACCACCGCCACCGCCACCACCGCCACCACCGCCGCCGGGCTTGTCCGGTTTCTTCTGGTTCGATTTGAACTTGCCGCGCATCTTGAGGATATGCTCCTCGACCATCAGGGCTTCGAGCTCGGTGGGTTGGCGCGTTCCGCAACGCAGGAATTTGGCGTTACCGTTGGCGTTTAAATAACCGTTTTCGCTCTGGGCGAATGCGGGAATCGACAGGAGGGTTGTGGCCAGTGCGATCACCAGCCCGTTAAGTATATGCATCTTTCTTCCTTGAAAAGTTTGCCTTAAGAACAATTATTGTTCTCATCCCGGGTGGGGTTTGTCAAACAAAAGTTGTAAACCTTTTGTAAATCCCGTAGACAGCTTCAGGTGGTTCTTCAACCTGACATCAGCGTTCCTTGAGCTGAAAAACACGCTATAACTGGCTTTCCGGAGCAGCCCGGTACAGCCATGCCTTGAACCTGAGCCATCCTCCCGCCTGCGGCTCGTTCTTTTCAATTATCTCTCTGCCGTCGATTTCCGCCGTCCACCTCAGCCTGCCTTCTTCATTTTCTGTCACCCGGTAAGTGAATGAGGGCAATACCTCGGAGATTTTTTCACTTAAACGGCCGGCAAGGGCACTGTTTTCAATCAGGACGCCAGCCTCGGTGTTGATATCGATGGAGCGGGGATCCAGGTTCAGTGACCCGACGAAGGTGAGACGACGGTCAATCAGCACCAGCTTGGTATGTAGCGTCAGGGAATCGTAGCTCGGCCCGGTATCGCCCTCGGGCAGTTTGGAAGCGTCCACCCTGACCTCGTACAACTCGACCCCGGCATCCAGCACGTCGTGGCGATAGCGGGCGTAGGCGCTATGCACGGGGGTGTGGTTATTTGACGCCAGGGAATTGGTGATGACAACGACCCTGACGCCGTTGCCCGTGACGCCCCGCCAGAACTCCACGCCGCTGTTGCCCGGGATGAAATAGGGCGTAACAACCACCACCTCTGATTCGGCCTGGTCCACCAGTTCCGCCAATGCCGTTACCAGTATCTTTTGGTCATCGGACACTTTGTTCAACAACTTATCCGGATCATCGGTGATAACCCTGCTCTTACCGGAGTAAAGTTCAACTCTTTCTTCCAGCATCTCGCTTATCAACGGCGACGCGAGTGCGCGGCCATAGATTGTTTGCGAAGCCTTGACGGCGGCCTTGTCTGCATTGGCTCGGACAGTTGCAAGGTCGGGCATTTCCTTGCCTTTTTCAAAGGCCTCCATGGGCACGGACAGCTCATGATTCCAGAAGCGGTCAAAGGTAGCGGAAATCTCGGCGGCAACCGGCCCGATCGCGAGCATGTCGAAATCCACGAACTCGGCATCGTCGAGTAACTCAAAGTATTCATCCGCTATATTGCGGCCGCCGACAATGCTTACCTGGTTATCAACAGTGAAGGACTTGTTATGCATTCGCCGGTTGGCCAGCTTGAAATGACCGACATAATTGAGGTAATAGAGGCCGCCCCTGCCAACCGGGTTGAACAGCCGCAACTCAATGTTGGGGTGCTGGTTGAGAAGAATGAACCCATCGTCTTTGACGGTGGTAAAAATATCATCGAGCAGCAACCTGACGCGCACACCGCGGTCGGCGGCCTCCAGCAACTTCCTGGCAAACAGGCGCCCGGCTGAATCCGGTTTCATGAGAAAGTACTGCGCATCGATGGTCCGTTCCGCCCTGTCGATCAGCGCCAGCCGCGCTCCCAGGGCGTCAAGACCTCCAGCTAATGGATAAAAACCGGACTGTTCCGGCCGCCCGGCTGTCCACTCGGCAACTCCTTTGCCAAGAACCGTGTCACCGGTGCCTGCCAGGGCTTCACTGTGAGTCTTTGGAAAATCCAGCGGCGCCGTTGCGCATCCGGTCAAAAAAAGCGCCAATGCGATTGGCAAGAACGCTCTGAAGGTTAACTTGTACATCCGTCCTCCGGGATCAAGGTCAAGTTGCGCCTGCAGGCGGGCTGAAGGCAAATCACAGGTGCAATCACGGCATTACCATCAACGTGATTTTGAGACAGTATAAGGACCATTTGCCCGAAGCTAAACTTCACACTCAAACATGGCTGTCCGGCGTTGCCCTGACTTTCTATTGAGTGTTACAATAATTGGCTAATTAGCGACAAGCTGCACAGCCGCTTTATGCTACGAAATTGATCATCTATTTTCCCGGTTGGAACGTAAAAATTGAGAGTGGACTTTAATCCATGGCAAGCGGCACTGAAAACGTAACCACAAGTGAATACATCGGTCACCACCTGCAGAACCTGACCTTCGGACAACACGCCGATGGCAGCTGGGGAATCGCCCATTCTGCAGCGGAAGCCCAGGCGATGGGTTTCTGGTCTTTAAATGTTGACACCATGTTCTGGGCCGTTGTCCTCGGCATCGGTTTTTACGTGATGTTCAGAAGCGTGGCCAAGAAAGCCAACTCCGGCGTTCCGACCCGGTTTCAGGCCCTGATTGAAATTATCGTCGAGTTCGTCGACACCAGCGTACGCGAATCCTTTCACGGCACCAGCAAGTTTATTGCACCGCTGGCGCTAACGCTGTTCGTGTGGATCTTCTTCATGAACTTAATGGACCTGATCCCGGTTGACTGGCTCCCATGGGTAGCCACACAAATCGGCGTGCCATATCAGAAGGTGGTGCCGACGACCGATGTCAATGCCACCATGAGCATGGCGATTACCGTGTTCATCATGATCATCTTTTTCAGCATCAAGATAAAAGGCGTGGGGGGGTTTATCAGTGAGTTGACGGGTCAGCCATTTGCCGCCGAGGGCACCCTGGGTAAAGCGGTTTTCTTTCTGCCCAACCTGTTGCTGGAAACTGTCGCCCTGCTGGCCAAGCCGATTTCACTCGGCCTGCGACTGTTCGGCAACCTGTATGCCGGTGAGTTGATCTTTATCCTGATTGCGGTGGTGTTTACCGCGGGATCAGGCGTATTTGCGGCCGGTCTCAGCTCGGTTTTTGGAGAACATATTCCAGCGTGGTTCTGGATTCTGGCCACCGCCAGCATTTTTGCTACCTTGTGGCTAAACATGAAGGGCTTGCTGAGCAACAAACGGACCGTCCTTTTATTGGCCATCGAGATGCTGCTCGTCGGCGGCCTCGCGTTCCTTGGTGGCCAGTTAATGCACTTTGGGTGGGCAGTTTTCCACCTGCTGGTCGTAACGCTGCAAGCGTTTATTTTCATGATGCTGACGATAGTGTACCTGAGCATGGCGCATGAGCATCACTGATTCTTGTTGAAATTGAATTTAGTTTTTTCGTTTTAGTTTTGTTGGTTTTTTTTAGGCAATTAATCTCTTGGAAAGGGAGTTATAGATGGAAATTGTAATTGGTATGACCGCAATCGCCGTAGCGCTGCTTATCGGTTTGGGCGCTCTGGGTGTTGGTATCGGTGTGGGTATTCTGGGCGGTCGCCTGCTGGAAGGTTCTGCACGTCAGCCTGAGTTGGCCCCGATGTTGCAGGGTAAGTTTTTCCTGGCTATCGGCCTGCTCGACGCCGTCGCGATGATCGGTGTGGGTATTGCGTTGTTCTTTACGTTCGCAAACCCGTTCGTAGGTCAGCTGCAAAACGCCCTGGGCGGTTAATCAGCAGATCAACTGAGCCTGCCCGGTTTTGCCGGGCAGACCGAAGAACTATCTGAACGAGGTAAGGCATGAATATCAATGCCACTTTAATTTTGCAGTCTATCGCGATGATGATTTTCGTGTGGTTCTGCATGAAATTTATCTGGCCGCCTCTGCTGAAGGCCATGGACGAACGCCGCGAGCGTGTCGCCGAGGGCCTGGCAGCTTCGGATCTTGCTGAAAAAGAACTGGAAGCAGCGAAGGCTACGGCAGGTGAGCAAATCTCCGAAGCCCGCGATAAGGCCGGCGAGATACTCGACCAGGCCAGCCAGCGCCACAGCCAGATCCTGGAACAGGCCAAGGAAGATGCAACCGGTGAGCGGCAACGCCAGGTCGCTGCGGCCGAGGCCGAGATTGCCCTGTCTGCCAACCAGGCTCGCGAGGAGTTACGTGCTTCGGTCGCCAGCCTCGCGGTTATCGGCGCATCCAAAATCCTGGAAAAGGAAGTTGACGAGGAAACCCACCGTGAACTTCTCGATAAGCTGATCGCCGAGATCTGACCATGAGCAATGTGACTACACTGGCACGTCCTTACGCCAAGGCCGCATTTGAGCTGGCCGATGCCGAAAACGCAACGGGCCGCTGGAATGACATGCTCGACCTGGCCAGTGCGCTGGTATCGGAAGAGACCATGGCAAACCTGCTGCAAAGCCCCGAGGTCAGCGGCAGCCAGATCGTAGAAATGCTGTCGGGCATAGCGGGTGACGCCTTCGACGCCAGGTTCAGGGACTATTTGACCGTCCTGGCGGCCAACAAGCGTTTTCAACTGCTACCCGAAATCGCCAGCCTGTACCAGAAACTGCGTGAGGAGGCCGACAGGCTGCTGCGCGTAAAAGTGGTTTCAGCCTTCGCGCTCGATGACAGCCAGGCGGCACGGTTAAAAGACGCACTGGCCCGACGCTTTGAGCGCGAAATCCTGCTGGAAAGCGAAGTTGACAGCAGCATCATCGGCGGTGCGGTGGTTTATGCCGGTGGCCAGGTTATCGACGGCTCACTCAAAGACAGGCTGACGAAGCTGTCGAACAGTCTCACTAACTAAATTAACAGACACACAACGGTCGCTGAAAAAACAACGGCCCTATAGGAAAAAGACGATGCAGACGACATTGAACCCATCTGAAATCAGCGAATTGATCAAAAAACGTGTTGAAGAGCTGAATATCTCGGCCGAAACACGCAATGAAGGCACTGTAGTCAGTGTTTCCGATGGTATTGCCCGCCTTCACGGTCTCGAAGACGCCATGCAGGGCGAAATGATCGAGTTTCCTAACAACACCTTCGGGCTGGCGCTTAACCTCGAGCGCGACTCCGTCGGTACGGTCATCATGGGTGACTACGAGCACATCACCGAGGGCGACAAGGTCAAGTGCACCGGTCGTATCCTCGAGGTTCCTCATGGTCGCGGACTGCTCGGCCGCGTGGTTGACGCACTGGGTAACCCCGTCGACGGCCAGGGCCCCATTGAAAATGACGGCTTCGCACCGATCGAAAAGGTTGCACCGGGCGTGATCTGGCGTAAATCTGTTTCGCAGCCGGTTCAGACCGGTTTGAAATCCATTGACTCGATGGTGCCCATTGGCCGCGGCCAGCGTGAACTGATCATCGGCGATCGCCAGATCGGTAAAACCGCCATCGCGATCGATACCATCATTAACCAGGTGGGAACGGGCATTAAGTGTATTTATGTCGCCATCGGTCAGAAACAGTCTACGGTTGCCAACCTCGTCGCCAAGCTGGAAGAGCACGGCGCCATGGAGCACACCATCGTGGTCAACGCTTCGGCTTCTGAATCAGCGGCCATGCAGTACATCGCGCCTTACTCCGGCTGCACCATGGGTGAATATTTTCGCGATCGCGGTGAAGACGCCCTCATCATTTACGATGATTTGACCAAGCAGGCATGGGCGTACCGCCAAGTTTCGCTGCTGCTACGCCGCCCGCCGGGCCGTGAAGCTTATCCCGGTGACGTCTTTTACCTGCACTCCCGCCTGTTGGAACGTGCGGCGCGGGTTAACGAAGAGTACGTTGAAAAATTCACCGACGGCGAAGTCAAAGGCAAGACCGGCTCCCTGACTGCATTGCCGATCATCGAAACCCAGGCGGGCGACGTATCGGCTTTCGTGCCTACCAACGTTATCTCGATTACCGATGGTCAGATTTTCCTCGAAACCGACATGTTCAATGCCGGTACACGACCCGCGGTACACGCCGGTTTATCGGTGTCGCGTGTAGGTGGTGCGGCACAGACCAAGGTTATCAAGAAGCTGGGCGGCGGTGTCCGCCTGGCCCTGTCGCAGTACCGTGAACTGGCGGCTTTCGCCCAGTTTGCTTCCGACCTGGACGACGCGACGCGTAAACAGCTTGACCGCGGTCAACGTGTGACTGAACTGATGAAACAGGCGCAGTACAGCCCCTTGTCGGTCGGCAAAATGGCTGTATCGCTGTTCGCGGCCGACCGTGGCTACTTCGATGACGTTGAGTTGAACAAGATTGGCGACTGCGAAGCTGCCATGCTGGAGTACATGTCCAGCTCGAAAGCCGAGCTTCTGGACACCCTCAATGGTGGTGACTGGAACGATGAAGTCGAAGCTTCGCTGGTCGCGGCCGTTGAAGACTTCAAGTCGACCGGGTCCTGGTAAGCAAACCGTAGATAAACAGGAGCAAGCCGAGTATGGCAGGCGGAAAGGAAATTACAGGCAAGATACAAAGCATTGGCAACACCATGAAGGTGACCTCTGCGCTGGAAAAAGTATCGGCCAGTAAGATACGCAAATCGCAGGACCTTATGCAGGCTTCGCGGCCATACGTGCACATGATGCGTCGTATCTCGGGACACCTGAGCAAGGCGAACCCTGAGATCAAACACGCTTTTACTGTTGAGTATGAAAAGGTCGAGAACGTAGGTTACATCATAGTATCAACCGACCGTGGCCTGTGTGGCGGGCTGAACAGCAACCTGTTCAAGGAAACCCTGGCCGACTTGTCGAAATGGCAGCAACAGGATGTCGGCATCAAGCTGGTAACACTGGGTAAGAAAGCGGGCGCTTTTTTCAAAAACGTCAATGTCGAAATCGCTGGCGCCGTCAGTGGCCTGGGCGAAAGCCCCCAGATCGAAGACCTGATCGGTGCAGTCCGTATCATGCTCAACGCTTACCGGGATAACGAAATACAACGCCTGTTTATCGTCAACAATGAATTTATCAACACGATGACGCAAAAACCGGTCATCGAGCAGATGTTGCCTTTGCCTCCGGATGACGACACGGAGTTAGGCGATATTTGGGACTATATCTACGAGCCTGAAGCCCAGGCTCTGCTGGACGAGGTGTCGGTTCGTTATATAGAGGCCCTTATTTACCAGGCTGTACTGGAAAACCTGGCCTCGGAGCATGCGGCACGCATGCTGGCTATGAAGAACGCCACCGATAATGCAGGCGACCTGATCGACGAATTGAAGCTGGTCTTCAACAAGGCCCGGCAGGCTGCGATTACGCAGGAGATTTCAGAGATCGTGGGCGGCGCTGCGGCGGTTTAAACAGGAATTTTTATGTGTGTGAAATAGGCGCGGCCGGCAATTGTTAGCCCTGCCATTTTCACATCTCACCAAAAGAGTGGAGCGAGTTTTATGAGTGCTGGATCAATTGTTCAGGTAATCGGTGCCGTTGTTGACGTCGAGTTTGCACGCGATGCCATGCCCAGGGTGTTCAACGCATTAACGGTCGATGGCACCGATATCACGCTGGAAGTTCAGCAACAGCTGGGCGATGGCGTGGTGCGTACCATTGCCCTGGGTTCGACCGATGGCCTGAAACGGGGTATATCGGTTACCAATACCGGCGACGCCATCAAGGTTCCGGTGGGTGAAAAGACCCTCGGGCGCGTCATGGACGTATTGGGGCGGCCAATCGATGAAGCCGGCCCGATCGGCGCTGAAAAAACCATGCCGATCCACCGCCAACCACCTTCATATGAAGACCAGGCGGGCGGTAACGATATCCTCGAAACCGGTATCAAGGTCATCGACCTGATCATGCCAATCGCCAAGGGCGGTAAAGTCGGCCTGTTCGGCGGCGCCGGCGTGGGCAAGACGGTAACGCTGATGGAGCTGATCCGTAACATCGCTATTGAGCACTCGGGCTTCTCGGTATTCGCCGGTGTGGGTGAGCGCACCCGTGAAGGTAATGACTTCTACCACGAAATGAAAGACGCCGACGTACTGAGCAAGGTGTCACTGGTATACGGCCAGATGAATGAGCCGCCGGGTAACCGTTTGCGCGTAGCGCTGACCGGCCTGACCATGGCGGAGGAATTCCGTGACCAGGGCAACGACGTTTTGATGTTCATCGATAACATCTACCGTTACACGCTGGCCGGAACGGAAGTGTCTGCACTGCTGGGCCGCATGCCTTCAGCAGTGGGCTACCAGCCGACCCTGGCCCTGGAGATGGGCCTGTTGCAGGAACGCATCACCACCACCAAGACCGGTTCGATCACTTCGTTCCAGGCGGTGTATGTACCTGCCGATGACTTGACCGACCCGTCCCCGGCGACGACCTTTGCCCACCTCGACGCCACCCTGGTACTGGCCCGTTCCATCGCGGAACAGGGTATTTACCCGGCTGTTGATCCGCTGGATTCCACCTCCCGCCTGCTGGACCCGAACCTGATTGGCCAGGAGCATTACGACGTGGCCCGCTCGGTACAGGGTGTGCTGCAAAGGTACAAGGAACTCAAGGACATCATCGCTATCCTGGGTATGGACGAGCTTTCCGAAGAGGACAAGGCGATCGTGGCGCGTGCCCGTAAGGTACAGCGCTTCCTGTCACAGCCCTTCTTCGTGGCCGAAACCTTCACCGGTTCAGCTGGTAAGTACGTGACACTCAAGGAAACCATCCGTGCGTTCAAGGGCATTGTTGAAGGTGAGTATGATCACCTGCCTGAACAGGCGTTCTACATGGTTGGCGGTATTGAAGAAGCCATTGCCAAGGGTGCCGAGATGGCCAAGAAAGAGGCCGCCTGAGCAGCCTCTTTTTGAGCATTATCTATTTTTGGGGCCGGAAATATGACCAAGACCATACAATGTGACATCGTAAGCGCACACTCCGAGATTTTCTCGGGTGAAGCAACGATGGTGTTTGCCTCCGGTATTGCCGGCGAGCTGGGTATTACCCCACGCCATGCACCACTGATCACCCAGCTGAAAGCCGGCGTGGTGCGCGTTCAGCAACCCAATGGCGAAGAGGCCTTTTTCTTCGTCAGTGGCGGCATACTCGAAGTTCAGCCGCACATGGTGACCGTACTGACGGATACCGCGACGCGCGGTGAGGACCTGGACGAAACCGCCGCCAAGGCCGCCAAGGCAGAAGCCGAACGGCAACTGGCCGACCGCACAGGCGAGATGGAAGTTGCAGAAGCCCAGGCACAGTTGATGCAGGCTGCCGCCCAGTTGGCAGCACTGGAGCATTTGCGCAAAACCGCGAAACGCTAGGGTTTCACTACCAGTACTGTATGCGCCGTGAACCGACCGGTCCGGCGCAATCGATCTATGAGCTTACGCGTTTCGCCAGGTCGACAATATCCCTTTCGCAATACGTGCAGACATAACGGTGACTTTCATCCTTGCCCAACCTGAATTCGGTCGTGATCGGTTCGTCCTGGTTGGAAATGCAGTTCGGGTTTGAGCAGGTGAGGATACCCCTGACCACCGGCGGCGCTTCAGCATTGAATTTCTTGACGACTTTGCCGCCAACGATGATGTTGATCGTTGCCTTGGGGGAAACCAGGGCCACCAGGTTGGCTTCCTCGGCGGATAGTTCCACACCTTCGAATTTCAGGATGTCTTTTCTGCCGCCCTTCTTGGAATGGCTGTTGACCAGGATGCTCATGGTCTTGTCCCTCGACAGGCCCAATACCCTCAAAACGTCAAAGGCCATCGAGGGAAGAATGTGATCGATCACGGTACCGTGTTCAATCCTTTCGACTTTCATGTACTTTTGTGACATTTCAGGCTCCTCCGATAACCATTGACAGCAGGGCCATTCTGACCGGCACGCCGTTGAATGCCTGTGTGAAGTACTTGGCCTGCGGCATGGCGTCGACTTCCGGAACGATTTCATTGATTCGCGGCAGGGGGTGCATGACGATCATGCTGTCAGGACCCTGGGAGACCAGTTCCGGGTCTATGCGGTATTTCCCGGCAACTTTCTCGTACTCAACCGGGTCCGGAAAACGCTCCTTCTGAATCCTGGTCACGTAGAGGATGTCAGTATCGGCAATGACCTTTTCCGGCGTATGGCAGGCGGTTCCAAACTGACCGGAAGCTTCAAGGTGCTCGACGACCTCGCCGGGCATCTCCAGCCCCTCCGGTGAAACCAGGTTGATGGTGTTGCCGAACTTGGACAACGCAAAAGCCAGTGAATGCACCGTTCTTCCGTATCGGAGGTCGCCTACCAGGCTGATATTGAGACCCTCCAGCCTGCCCATCTCCTGCCGGATGGTGAACAGATCAAGCAACGTCTGGGTCGGGTGCTGACCGGCGCCGTCCCCGGCGTTCAGTATTGGCACGCCCGAAAATTCAGTGGCCAGTTTTGCCGCACCTTCCCGCGGATGACGCAACACGACGGCATCGGCGTAACCACTGACCATTCTGATGGTATCGGCCAGGGTTTCACCCTTGACCACGGAGGTTGCTTCGGTGCCGGCAAAGCCTATCACGCCGCCGCCCAGCCGGTTCATAGCCGTCTCGAATGAAAGCCTGGTCCTGGTGGATGGTTCAAAAAATATACTGCCGAGCACTTTGCCCCTGAGGCAATCGTTAACCGCCTCACCCCTGGCGATGGGTAACATACCCTCCGCCCGGTCAAGAACGTCTTTGATTTGCTCAACCGAGAGATCGTGAACCGAAATTA
>Ga0316201_10003249_pt1 | contig 11930 bp, 10 predicted proteins | sample CS6wburrow_MG_FD_204516 | JGI IMG/M metagenome (GOLD analysis project Ga0316201, IMG submission 204516) | Coastal sediment microbial communities from Delaware Bay, Delaware, United States - CS-6 worm burrow | ecosystem: Environmental > Aquatic > Marine > Coastal > Sediment | place: USA... | reverse complement strand
CGTTGTAAGCGGAGATGCGTTCGCGCGTTTCGCGGTCGAGGCCAGCCGGAATCTGTGCACGCAGTGGATTGTCGACCCAGTACAGCCACGGATAGAACAGAGTGCGCTGCGCACCGCCACGGTACCAGTTGCCCTGTTCATGAAATTCACCGACCCGCCCAATGCCGGCGCCCGACGCCATTGGGATCATTGCCGCGTGCGCCGGATGGTCCATCGCCGCCAGTGCGAGTTGCCATTCCGCCGATGACGAGCAACCCATGGTGCCGATCTGCCCATTCGACCATTCCTGCGCGGCGATCCACGTCAGCGTGTCATAACCGTCCGTGCGGGGATTGCCGAGAATCTCGAACTCACCCTCAGAAAAATAACGACCGCGTTCGTTCTGGATCACGAAGGCATACCCACGACTCACCGCTTCGAGCGCATGCACGAGGCGGGCACCGGACAGCGTGTTGTAGTTGTAGGGTGTGCGCCAAAATACGGCAGGCAGGGCGTCCGGCGATTCTTTCGGTACGTAGACATCGGTCGACAGGTGCACACCATCACGCATGGGTACGTTGACCTTCCGCGTCGCGTCAGCAAGCTCGCCGAGCTCCTCGCGCAGCTTCTCTTCGTCCCACTTCTGATAGTCCTGTGCAGTGGCGACGCCGAACGCCAACAGTAAAGCGAGTATCAGTCCTGGTCGCATGACGCTGTTCCTATCTTATGATTTTGTGTCCGGTCTACTGCGCCGCGAGCTTCAGGCGCATAACGAGGTCACGACTGACGTTCAACATGTCGCTGACTTTCAGAACCAGTGCGTCTTCGTACTTGTTGAGTTCGCCGTCGGCGTAGGCGGTGGACCAGAGCAATTCTACGACGCGCGCTTTCTCGTCATCGTCCAGATGCTGGTGCAGTAGTTCGGTGAATTCATGTACCGAGGCCAGTTCATCGGCCTCCGCATTGGCTGCGTTGATGAGTTCTGCGGCCGCTTGTGTACTCAGCCCGAAGTGGTTCTTTACCAGGCCGAGCATGCGCTCGAACTCGACTTCATCAAATCTGGAGTCGATCAGTGCCACGTCGACCATAAGCACCGCCGTCGCCATGCGTATTGCCGCGTCCCGATCATCGGCCGCCGCATCTTCGGCCGAGATTCGGCTCGTTATGTCGTCGAAAAGTTTCTTGAACATCTACCGCACTTCCTGGATCCGGGCCAGAACCAGCCCCTGATCTGGAGTATACGTTGCGGCGGTTGCTGCGGACCAGTCTGCTAGAGCAAGCCCTCCAGGCCATCGAGATCATTAATCACTCGCCATTGCCCGCCGGTTTTCTCAACCCGGCCCTGCCAGGCGTTCAGCCGGTCAAGGTACTCACGTGGGTCGATATTGTCCGAGCGAAGCTTGGTCACGTTGAGCGCGATGACATCGAACCCTTCGAGCTCTACATCGATGTCACGTATGTAGCCTTTCTCGAGGTCTTCCTTGAGGTCGGAGAAGATCAGGATCGTCTTGGTGCCTGTGCCTTTCTCGTTAAGGAACTCCACGGCCTGCAACAAGCCACCGGTGATATCGGTGTACGGCGCCGGCTTCGCGTTTTCCACAAACTCGCTGACCTGCTGCGCGAATAGTCGTTTCTGCCGATTGATGGCGCTCGGTCGATCATCGAACGAAGCTTTGGCGATAATGTCTCTCTCGCTAAAGCTGCCCGTGTCGATACGGGCTACGGCGAACGAGTCCGATGCGTCCAGTCGAGAGAGTGTGAAGCGAATGATCTGCTCGGCCTTGATGAGTTCCTCGGCGTAGGTGCCGGAGGTATCGAGCAGCATGTAGACACCCGTGTTTCTCGGCGCGGTGTCGTTGCTGCAGGAGGCGAGGAGTACGCACAGTGTCAAAACAATACTGCGTTTCATAGTCTTGCTCCCTTGAGGCCCTGATCGCTCGCGCCGCGTGCTTCCGCTTTGGCCATGCGTTCCTCGATCCAGAGCGGCACGAACAACGGCAGGTCATAAACCTGCTGCAGGAGCGTACCAAGATAGAGAAAAATGTTGCCGAGCAAACGCAGCGCCAGCGCCAACGCGCGCAGTACCGATATCACCATGAGTCCGAGGACCGTTCTCAGCGAATGCACAAACGTCTCCATCGGAATGGCCACGAACGTCAATGCAAACGGCAGGATGAAACCCATGCCCATCTGCGCGGCGGTTGTGATCCACATGTATTCGCCAGTCGCTGTCGCGCCCGCGTCGCCACGCAGCAGTGCGCTCGTTGCGAGTTCGTCGTGTAGCAGAACCTCGCGCATGTAGGCGAGTCCCGCCTCAACGCCGGCGAGCAGGAACAGGATGGTGAACGTGATGTAAATCATACGTACGCGAGTCTTGTCGGGCAGGGCACCGATCACCGGGAACAGGCGCGTGATGCGCAGCGACTCCATCAGGAACAGGCCCATCGATATTTCCACGAGGATGATGACGAGTGCTGCGATGTCTGCGGTGCGGAAGTCGCCGATGAGACTCGTACCGCCGACCATTTCGGCCATGGGTCTTGCGATCAGGGAGAAGTTGATCGTTGCGCCACCGATCGCGATACACAGCACGAACGCCGAGACAAAAAAGTTAACGAGCGATGAAGAAGACAGCACGGACATGGCACGGTCGTGACCATGAATCATGTCCTCATATTCCTGCATGTGCCGGTCGATCGTGACCGAGCGACTCAGGAGACTGTCTACACTCTTGCCGACAGCAGCCAGGGTCTGCTGGATCTTGCGCCAGTCGGGCCGCATGTGACGCAGCAGCTTGTGACGCTTTGCGCTGGCCGCGTGATAGGCGGTCATCGCTTCCTTGTGGGCCTTTACCAGTGACTTGTGAATGTCACTCAGGATGCTGCCGATATGGGCGCGCCCGTCCTTGGCATCCATGTCAGCGACGGCCCCGACCGCCTTGACCCAGCCGGGTGGGTCGGGTGGTACGTCGACCGCTTCCTGGTGGTCCTTCTCGATACGCCCGATGGATTCGCTCAGAGAGCGATGCAGCGCCGAGTAGTTGGCGAGGTCCTTCCGGACGGTCTCGTTGATGCGATCGAACTCACGCTCGATGATGCGTTCTTTCGCTTCGCGCCCGGCCGCGAGCAAAACGTCGCGGTTACGAACGGCGAGATTGGTTTCAGACCGCGACACGGCTTTGGACGCCATGCGAAAACTACGGTGCAAGCCTTGCGCCGCGGCCTGAATAGCCTTGTGTACAGTATTGCGGATCAGATAGAGCGCGGCGTTGATCAGGACGATCCAAAGTAGCGCCGACACAGCTGGCCATGGGGTGATGCCAAGCATAAAGCTCATGATGGTAACTCCGCTGTCTTAGTTGAGAACCGTAGACCGGTGGTTTTGCGAAGCGCCCTTTCGGACGCCGTGCCTTTTTCATCTTCCAGTGGAGCGTTTCACATCGAGGCAGGGGATGCCATCGGTTTGAGACATAATGGAGCTCATCCGGAGGCGGTATGAGTAGACGATGGTCTCACGGCGAGCATTCAGTGGCCCTTCAAGGCCCTTTCCCCTCACGAACGGGGTAGAATTTCCTCTCCTTCTAATAAAAGGGAAGAAAAGAGATGAAACAGCTGAATCATGCTATGAAACTGCTCACGAGCCTGGTCATGCTTGTCTCTCTCCTGGCCCTGAGCGCCTGTGGGAAAGAACAACAGGCAGCAGCGCCGGAAGAAAGCAACGTTGAGAAGCAAGTTATAACCTGGAAGCTGGCTCAGACCTGGGGGACAGGTTTTCCAATCTTTGGCGATGCGGTCATCAAGATGGCCGACATGGTTAAAGAGATGTCCGGCGGCGAGCTGGAAATTCGAATCGACTCGGCAAACAAGCACAAGGCGGCACTTGGCATCCTTGATATGGTCAAGGCCGGCCAGTACGAAATGGGTCACTCGGCCTCGTACTACTGGAAAGGCAAGGACCCCAACACCATGTTCTTCTCCACCATGCCTTTCGGCATGATCGCCCCTGAACAGTACGCCTGGTTTTACTACGGCGGCGGTATGGAGTTGATGAAGAAGGTCTACGACGAACACGGCGTCTATTCTTTCCCGGGCGGCAACACCGGCAACCAGATGGGTGGCTGGTTCCGCAAGGAAATTAATACGTTCGACGACCTTGACGGACTCAAGATGCGTGTCCCGGGCTTCGCTGGCGAGATTCTTTCGAAGCTTGGTGTGGTGGTGACGAACATTGCCCCTGGCGAACTCTATACGGCGCTTGATCGCGGCACTATTGATGCGCTGGAATGGGTCGGACCATCCCTGGATCTCAATATGGGGTTCCAGAAGATCGCACCCTACTACTACACCGGCTGGCACGAGCCTGCGACCGAACTGCAGTTCATGGTCAACAAGGCTGCGTTTGATTCCTTGCCCGCGCATTTGCAGAAGATCCTGACCATTGCCATGCAGTATGCGGCCTATGATATGTATGCCCGCTCGTACCATGAAAGCGCAGTCAACTGGGCATCAATCGAGGAAGAGTATCCGGACGTCAAGATCCGTACCTTCTCGCCTGAAATCATTGCCGCAATGAAAAAAATCAACCAGGAACTGCTGGCGGAAAGTGCGGCGAACAATCCGACCTTCAAGGAGATCCTCGATTCACAAAATGCCTACATGAAGATGGCACGCAAGTGGACCGAGATTTCTGACTACGCCTACCTCAAGGACAATCTCGAATAGTCCCGATTGGACTCCCGGCTTCGGCCGGGAGTCTTCTGTCATCGTGTAAGGGCAATCTATGCTCCTCAGGCTAGAGCAACTTTTCGATCGCTTTTCCGACGTGATGGGGTGGATTGCCGGCGCTCTCAACCTGGCGATGCTGCTAAACGTCTTCTACGACGCGATCATGCGGTATTTCTTCAGCAGCGGGTCGATTGCCCTGCAGGAGATGGAATGGCATCTGTTTGCCATGGTCTTTCTGTTTGGTATTGCCTACGCACTCAAAGAAGACGGCCACGTGCGGGTCGATGTCTTGTATGAGCGCTTCTCACCGCGCTGGAAAGCCGTTGTGAACATCGGTGGCACCCTCTTGTTGTTGCTCCCCTTAAGCGTGATGGTCGTTGAGGGATCCGTCTGGTATGTGCAGGAGGCCTATAATTCAGGCGAGGTTAGTGGTGACCCGGGCGGTCTGCCCTATCGCTGGCTGATCAAGCTGGTTATTCCGGCGTCATTTGTATTCCTGATCGTCTCGGCAACGGGATTCGTCATTCACAATATCAATGTCTTCCTGGGCGTGGCAGAGCCGCCGGAACGTCGCATTGAGAATGAGATTCTGTAGATGACCGGCCTCATCATGTTCGCCGTTGCCCTGCTGATGCTGCTGGTCGGCTTTCCGGTGGCGTTTACCTTTGGCGGGGTTGCCTTGTTTTTCGGCCTGCTGGCCGAGGGGCCGGAGATGTTCTCGCTGATGCCGCACCGCATCTGGTCGATCATGAATAACACGATCCTGATGGCCATCCCGCTGTTCATCTTCATGGGCATCGTGCTGCAGAAGTCCAACCTGGCCCAACGTTTGCTCGAGTCGATGGGTTTTCTGTTCGGCGAGGTGCGTGGCGGCATCGCCATTTCAACGATCCTGGTCGGCGCCTTGCTGGCCGCTTCCACGGGGGTCGTCGGTGCCAGCGTGGTGGCGATGGGCGTTATCTCGCTGCCGGTCATGCTCAAGTACAACTATGACAAGCGCCTGGCCACCGGAACCATCTGTGCCGCAGGTACGCTCGGCCAGATTATTCCGCCATCCATTATTCTCATTATCCTCGGTGATGTTTTTCAGGAGCCGGTCGGCGATCTGTTCAAGGCGGCCCTCTGGCCGGGCCTGTCACTGGTCGTCTTTTACATTGCCTACATTGTGATCATCACACTGATGAGGAAGGATTTGGCGCCGCCCATTCGACTTGACCAATTGAAAGGGTCGAAAAGCCAACAGGTATTCCATGCGCTCAAAGCGGTCGTCCCGCCATTGGTGCTGATCATCCTTGTGCTCGGTTCAATTCTGACCGGCGTGGCGACACCGACGGAGTCATCCTCGGTCGGCGGCATTGGCGCTATCGTCCTGGCTGCATTTTATGGCCGGTTCTCGATTCGCATGGTCTGGGAGAGTTCCCTGGAGACTGTCAAGATCACAGCGATGGTGTTTGCGATCCTGATAGGCGCCACCGCTTTCTCGATGGTCTTTACCTACACCGGTGGCGACTGGGTCGTCGAGGAATTCATGCTGAGTTTGCCGGGCGAGGAATGGGGATTCCTGATCCTGTCCATGCTGATCATCATGGCACTGGGATTCTTCATCGATTTTGTCGAGATATCCTACATCGTGGTGCCGATCCTGGTGCCCATCGCCGCGAGTCTCGGCATCAACCCGGTCTGGTATGCAATCCTCGTAGCGATGAACCTGCAGACGTCATTCCTGACACCACCGTTTGGCTTCAGCCTGTTTTATCTCAAAGGTGTTGCGCCACCCGAAGTCCGAACCACGGACATCTACTATGGCGTCGTGCCCTTCATCATCCTGCAGATGATCGTGCTGGCAATCCTGGTGTTTCTCCCGCAATGGTATGGCTTCTCACCGCACTAGCATCTGAGAAACCAACTCAACGCGAGCCCTACTCGAAGGCCTTTACCCCGGCGGCGCTGTGGCATCCCTGGCACTGAGCCGAAAGCTGCTCGGCAGCGGCTCGCGCGGTTTCGAGGTCATTTGCCGTTTCGACCTCGTAGGCCGCATTGCGCATACCGGTAAGGTAGTTCTGCCATTCTTCCGGGACCCCGTCCACGGCGTCATGTTGTGATAGCCAGTAGGCCGGTGTCGCGGCGCCGAGGAGGTCATCATCCGCAAGCGCAAACATCAGCTCGTCGAGCTTTTCGGCGTGATCGTGCATATGGCTGATGAACGCCTCATCAAATCCGGCACTCGTCACCTGCGCTTCCTCGACGGGAGCAGCGGGCGGTTCGCTCTCTGGTGCTTGTTGGGGTGCCGCTGGTTCCTGCTTGCCGCAGGCTGACAGACACAGGGCTACTGAGGTAATCCAAAGCGTATGGGTTTTCATGAAGACTCCCCTGGCCATGTTGACTAAGTGGCGACGGCAGACGCCGTGCCTTTCCTGATGTTCGCGTATAGAGTTCCACATAAGGGTTCCGGAATCCATGCGTTTACTACGTAGAAGCAATTGAACAAACCAAGGCTGAATATCGAAAAAGTTCGCTCATTCCTGCTGAATGCAGGGCTGATCGCTGTGATCTTCTTTGGGGTGCTGGCTTTCCAGTCGCGCAACATGCTCGCGGCGGACGGAGGGGTCGCGCCTGAGCTGCGGGGCACGACGCTCAGCGGCCAGCCCTACAGTCTTGAGGATGTGAGCGGCAAGCCGGCGCTCGTGTACTTCTTCGCGCCGTGGTGCCATATCTGTGCGGCCAGCTCCGGCAACCTGAACCGGCTGCGTCGCTGGCGGGATACGGATGACATCGAGATCGTTGCCGTCGCACTCGACTGGCGCGAGGTCGAGGAGGTGAGTGACTACGTTGAGCGCCATGACCTCAACGTTACTGTCGTGCTTGGCGACGCCAACGTGTCCCGGCAATGGCAGATCCAGGCCTTCCCTTCTTATTATGTGCTCAACGGCGAACATCGCGTCATACGACGCGACATCGGCTACAGCACCCAGCTCGGACTGTGGTTGCGGGCGTGGCTGATTTAGACGGCGCGTGCCGGTGGCGTTAGCTGTGTTGAGCTTCCGACTGCGGGTAGAGCGGGTTTACGAACGGCGTCAGCGCAATGATCATGGTCTGGGCGTAGATACCTTCGCGTGTATACAGGCCGTCCGTTAACAGCCCGTAAGCGCCGCCGCCCTGCTTGCTGTTCACTGTCGAGAACACGCGATCATTTGCTTCCCCAAGCTCCATGCCGTCGGCGAGTAGCGCTTTCACGGCAGGCGGCAACGGCAGGGTCACGCTACGCGCCTCACTAATGTCGCCCACGCGCCCTTGCACGGCCATCCATGCAAACGCCATCAATTGCTCGTCGATGATTGCGACGCCACCCTCCAGGCCAACCCAGAAGTCCGCGGCAGGTTCCGCTTGTCTGGCGTTCAGCGCACGGGTTTTTGCGCCCTGGCGCGTGGCCTCATCGGAGTCGGGCTGATCGCCGGCGCCGGAATCGACATCGATGCCAATCATTTCCAGGCTTGCGTCGGGAAACAGTGTTTCGAAAGCTTGTGCAGTGGCGCCGATCTTTACCGGGTTTCGGGAGGCTACAACGATCTTCATGGGTCTTGTTCCTGAGCGGCCGTGACGGGCGGCGGACGACTATCGGACCGCTATTTTACTTGTTCTGCCTGATTATCGACCACCTCATCCACGGGCGCACGGTTTAGCAGCGAGCCAAGTTCGTGTGACAGCCCACGATACAGGCTGACGCAGCAAAGCAGCAGGACCAGCGTGAACGGCAGCGCCGTGGTGATAGCGCCGGCCTGCAATGCGCTCAGGACTTTGCTGCCGCCACCCAACAACAGGACGGCGGCCACCAGGCCCTCCATGGTTGCCCAGAAGATGCGCTGCGCTACCGGGGCATGGAGCTTGCCGCCAGCGGTGATGGTGTCGATGACCAGTGATCCCGAGTCGGAAGAGGTAATAAAGAAGATCAGCAACAGGACCACGGCGAAGGCGGACACGATAGTCGCCATCGGCAGATTATCGAGCATCTGGAATAGAACCAGGGACGCTTCCGTAAAGCCATTGGCGAGATCGCCGACACCATTCGCTGCCTGGTCGATCGCCGTCGTTCCGAAAACGGTAAACCAGATTATGCTGACCGCCACCGGCATGAGCAGGACCGCTGCCATGAATTCGCGGATCGTTCTGCCTTTCGAAATGCGGGCGATAAACATCCCGACGAACGGTGACCAGGAAATCCACCACGCCCAGTAGAAAATCGTCCAGGATTGGTACCATGCTTTGTCTTCACGGCCGAACCAGTTCGTGAGTGGCAGCATGTCACCCAGGTAGTGGATTGTATTGGCAGGAATCTCGAGCAGAATCTTGCCGGTCGGCCCGGCTAACAGCACGAATGCCAGCAGGCTCAACGCAAAAACACTGTTGACGTTGCTGAGCACTCGAACGCCCTTGTCCAGGCCCCGAACCACTGACAAGGTAGCTACCAGGGTTATGCCGGCGATAACACTCACCTGGGTGGCAATCCCGGGGTCGATGTCGAACAGGTAATTAAGGCCGGATGCCGCCTGTATGGCACCAAAGCCCAGCGATGTGGCCAGCCCGAAGATGGTTGCGACAACAGCGAGCGTGTCAATGACGTGTCCCGGCCATCCCCAGATCCGGTCGCCGAGCAATGGGAAAAAACAGGAGCGAATGGTGAGTGGCAGGCCCTTGTTGAAGGTGAAGAAGGCCAGCGCCAGGCCGAGCAAGGCATACACGCTCCACGGGTGAAGTCCCCAATGGAAGATGGTCGCGGTCATTGCCAGTCGGCGCGCTTCGTCGGATTCCGGGATCGCGTTGAGAGGGGTCCCGCCCCACCCGGTGTAGTAGGCCAGCGGCTCAGCCGCTCCCCAGAACATCAGGCCGATGCCGACGCCCGCGGAAAACAACATGGCCAGCCACGATGGCGTACCGAACTCCGTTGTGGCCATCGGTCCACCGAGGCGAATACGCCCCAGGGGCGAAACCGCAAGATATACGCAAAACAGAAAAACTACGGCGATCGTCAGGCTGAAGAACCCGTGTGCATGCTCGAGGGTCCATTCACGAGCGCTGCCGAGGACGGTGGCCGCGTATTCCGGCGCAACCAGTGTGCTGATGACAAAAAACAGGATCAACAGTGCGCTGGTGAAGAAGACGGGATTGTGCAGGTCGAGCCCGAAAAACCGAATGTTCCGTTCACCCACACTGTGGTCGATTTTATAGGGGAAGCGTGGCATGACGTTGAACAACCATTCAATTAGTTAGCGTACAAAGGGCAAAAAGTTGGCAGGCTAATCGAATGATTGGCCTATTTTGCTGCTAACTCTGCCGGGCGGAGCCACGATACCAAGGTAAATGAAACAAGGCCACCCATTTATCTGGCGCATCAGGGGCAAAATTTACTTGCTGTACGAAGTACTTTACACTTGCGCGATAACACTAATTTGAGATCCTCCAGGGAGTTCCATGTACCTACCAAAACCAGCCGTACGCCGCAGCGCTGTCGCTGCCGCAGTAGCACTCGCTCTGCACGCACCAGGCACGCACGCACAAGAGCAAAAACCCAAGCGGCATATTGAAGAGGTGGTCGTTACCGCGACCAAGGTCGAAGAATCTCTCCAGGAAATCCCGATTGCCGTATCCGTGCTAACCGGTGATGGGATAGACGAACTGGGGATCGACAATTTCGCAGACTATGTGCTGCAACTGCCGGGCGTCACGGCTGGCGGCAGCGGCCCCGGCCAGAACACCGTCTACATTCGGGGCGTTGCATCCACGACACCCAACCTGACGACGGCTGGCGTCGCCGGACTTGCGCCCAACGTGGCCTTTTATCTTGATGATCAGCCATTGTCGCAGCCAGGCCGCAACCTGGATGTTTACGCTGCGGACCTGAAGCGCATCGAAGTGCTGGCTGGGCCACAAGGCACGCTGTTTGGTGCCAGCTCGCAGGCTGGCAACATGCGCCTGATTACGAACAAGCCAGAAATGGGTGAGCTGTACGGCAACGTCAAACTCGGTGTTGCGAGCGTTTCTCATGGTGACATGAACAGCAACTTCGAAGCCGTGTTGAATATGCCGGTCAGCGATACGATAGCGTTGCGTGGCGTCTTCTATACCGATACGCAGGGCGGCTACATCGATAATGTTGCCGGCACACGGGATGCGAGCGAAAGCGGCCGCTTCCGACCGGAAGGCACTGTGCGCGCCAACGGCGTACCGGTTTCGGCTCAGCGGGCTGGTTTCCAGTCAACGGCCGACCTCAGCGCCGTCAATTTCATTTCCGCCGACAACAGCGCGCTCATTGAGGAAGACTTCAATGAAGCAACCTACACCGGTGGCCGCCTCAGCGCCCGCTGGGACGTCAGCGACGACTGGAGCCTGCTGGTCGCCCACATGGAGCAGAGCCTCGATGTCGATGGCGTCTTCTTCGCCGATCCCACGCTGGATGATCTCCAAATTCAGCGTTTCAGCGAGGACTCCGTAAAGGACAAGTTCAGCAATACGGCGTGGACACTCGAAGGTTTCATCAACGAGCTGCAGGTCGTTTACTCGGGAGCGTATACGGATCGCGAGACGGACCAGATCGTTGACTACTCTGACTATCTGTTCGTTGGTCAGTACCTGCCGTATTACATCTGCGATGGCAGCGTCACATACCCGGCGGCAGCACCGACCGGCACCTGTCAGGCGCCTAATTTGCTCGTAAACAGTGCGACACAGACGCAAGTGATGAGCCATGAGTTCCGTATTACGACGGATCAGTCCAAGGCTTTCCGTCTCACCGCGGGCGCGTTCTACCAGGACCTGGAGCTGACGGAACTCAATGATTTCACGTATCCGGGTTCGGTGAACGTCCTCGGCTTTGACGGAGTATCCACTGGTTTCGCGCCAAACTACCCGCTGACCAACACAGCCGTTACCGGCGTCATCGGCAACGCGCAGGAAGGCTATTTCAGTGACGCGGGCCCATTTCCGGAAGGCGTGATTTTCCGCAATGATGTGCTGCGCACCGACGAACAGTTTGGCATTTTCGGTGAAGCTAAAATCGATGTGTCCGACACGCTGGAGCTTACCGTTGGCGCCCGTTACTACGACATTGAGGTCGACTTCGAAGGCAGCGCGAATTCGTCATTCTTTAACCTCGGTCAAACAGAGGACGCCCAGGCCTTCGGCACAAACATCTCGGCGCAGTTCGCCCCGGATAACACCGTTGGTGCGCCCGAT
>Ga0316201_10003248_pt1 | contig 11933 bp, 7 predicted proteins | sample CS6wburrow_MG_FD_204516 | JGI IMG/M metagenome (GOLD analysis project Ga0316201, IMG submission 204516) | Coastal sediment microbial communities from Delaware Bay, Delaware, United States - CS-6 worm burrow | ecosystem: Environmental > Aquatic > Marine > Coastal > Sediment | place: USA: Delaware... | reverse complement strand
TGACAGGAAGGTGATAATCGGCTTGGGCATTGTTGTAGTGGTATTGATGATTGCCGCGTTTTTTGTTCGGCGAGTATTGCGTCGCGGGTCCGATATTCAGCGGTTGAGCGAGAATGGCTGCGACGTCGTAGCTACGGTGACCGAAAAGAAGGCGCAACGACGATCGCGCGTGGAAGACTACTACTTTATTCGTTATACATTTCGTGCGTCGGATGGCAATGAGTACGGCAGGAAGTTCCAGGTTACCGGGCTCGAATTCGCAGACTACGAGAAGGGCATGAACATCGACGTTGTCTATTTGCCTGCGGAGCCCACCGTAAACGCGTTACGCTCGACGGTACAGCGTATGCGCGATGCGCTGAGCGTGCCGCGATGATGAGGCCTGTTTGGCTGCTCCTGGGGGCACTAATCGCTAGCGGCCTTCCCGTTAGCGCAACCGAAGCGTTGCAATCTAACGACAATAAGCCGGCTAGCGCGGCCGAAACACCGGCTATGATGCTGCACAGGAGTGAAGCGACGCTGGATGCGGCCAGCAATGCGCAGGAAGCGAGAGCCCGTGCCGAAAAAATGCGCCTTGATTCACAGCAACAGACCCGTTCCGAATTGTGGCAGATAGATGAAGATGCACGTCTTGCCCACAATGAGTTAGCGGAACAGACCGGTAGCGATTGGCAGCAAGCGCAGTCCGACTACGTTGAGGGTTTAAACGAACTCCAGGACCTTGATCTGGACGCGGCCGAGAAGAATCGCCGTAAAGCCGACCTGGCTGCAACGAAAGATAAGCGACTCGCCACCATTGCCGAAGAGCGCGAACGGCGCAACGGGAAAATTCAAGCGGATCGCGAAGCCCGCAGAGAATCTGCGTTGCAACATGCTGCCGAGTTCAACGCTAACTTGCAGGCACAGCTAACCCGCCGAGTAGACGTACTACAAGCGCCGCGATCGGCCGCCACTCCACCGATAGAACCACCTGCGACCGCGGGCCGCCCGACACTACCGGAGCCGGAAGTGTTGTCAGAAACGCCGGTTGAACTCGAGGTACCGCCGCCCGCGGATGAGACTGACGAAGAGAGCGAGAATGACAAGGCGCCGCCTGTCGCAATGGTCGACAGCCAGTTAGCCAATACCCCGGAGTTCGACATCTATCTGAGCGACGTTTCATACATTGAGCTTGTTAGGCCGCGAATAAGAGGCGGCTTCATCAGGGCTGACGAGTTGATTTTCAAGGCCTTTCTGAAGAACCGCGGCGAAGAGACCTTTGCCTTTGCGAATAACTTGATAGATGCCAGTATCGTTGAAGGTTACTACGACATGCGTGAGCGTGTTCATATCGACCGAACCACCGGGACTTTTTTTCCGGCCCGCGGTATCTACGATATCGTTGTCGAATCGGACGGCAAGGTTGAGGTGCCACTGATCATAAAAGGCCCTCGGCAGAATAGAGTTGGACTCTGGCCGGTCCCACTACCTAACCGCTATGGCGCCGGACTGCGCGGCGTTCAGCTTAGCTCCGGCGAAGGCCCAGTGGAGTTGAAACCTGAAGTTTGGCACACAATTAGCGTGCGCCTGGTGCCAGCGGATGCGGACGCCGGCGTCTGGAATCACAGTGCATTCGCAAACATCCGTTTTGGCTGGCAGGGCGAGATTCAGGAGTTGAAAGGGCCCTATATATACTAGGGCCTGGACGTTGCTGGCCTAGTTAGATTCCAGATCCAGCGTCAACCACGCCTTGGCCTTGCGCCAGTCGAGGCGTACCGTGCGCGGCGCGATACCGAGTTCCTCGGCGATGTCTTCGTAGGTCATGCCGCCGAAATACTTGTACTCGACGACACGGGCCAGCCGTTCGTTGTGTGACTCAAGCCGGTCCAGTGACTCGTCGAGTTCGAGCAACGTGCTGTCGCGCGCGTCAGCCGGCAATTCTTCGCAATCGATTGCCGCTGCCACCAATGCGCCACCACGTTTGTCAGCGCTTTGCCGTCGGTAATAGTCGACCAGGATTTGCCGCATGATGCGTGCTGACAATGCCAGGAAATGGGTGCGATCCGCGAGTTCGATATTGTCCTTGTCGACGAGGCGCAGATAACTCTCGTTGATTAGCGCGATCGTATTGAGCGTCTTACGTTTGAATCCGCCAAGCTGCTTTCGGGCTATTCGTTGCAAATCGCGATACAGCACATCATAAACGGCACCGAAGGCTTGTTGATCGCCGTCGCGTGCGCGATGAAGTAACGCTGTGACGTTTTCGTTTGTCATGGGATGAGTCTAGCAGATGATGCAGGGGCGCCCCTTTGATCACATCGCCCGGCAGGTGCTACTCCGCGGCCGGGATTTGTGCCTCGATCTCGCTGAGACTTGTCTGCTCGTCTACCACACGCCAGTGATCTATATTCTCATGGGCGCGCAGTCTCGCGGCCAGCGCTTTGCGCTGCGGCGCCAATGACCGCGACAAGTTGCCCTTCGCACGCTCGAATTCTGCCTCAGTGTGAAGACGGTCCGCCATTTCGGCATGTGTGCCGTCCGGAAGAGTATTCCACACACTCAGAGCCTCGTCGTAGAGTCTCAATGCCACCGCTTTGTTGCCCGATTCGTTTTCGAGCGCAGCGAGAGCTGCCAGCAGTCTGCCAATCGACTGATGGCCGTTCGGATACGTACTGCGAAAAATCGCCAATGACTCTTGCCATGCTGCACGCGCATCCGTGACCCGCATTCGCGCGTGATCGACCATTCCCTTCACTTCAAGACAGCGCGCCAGCACCGGATGATCCTTAAATTTCTCGTAGGCGAGCGGAACGGTTTCTTGCAGCTCAGACTCAGCATCGTCCAGCCGATCCAGGCCGGCGTAAATCGCGGCCAGCTCGAAGCTTGCGGATATGAAGTTCCGGTGGTTCAGGTTGCGAGGATCGTCGATCAGTAACGGTCCATGTGCAGCGATATTTCTACGGTAAAGTTCTACGGCATCGTCACCGCGTCCCTGCAGTGCCAAAGTGTGTGCAAGGTCGCGCTCTGCGGCGCGTAACCACGCACCTTCGTCCTTGGCTATTGTTAGAGCAGCAAGACTCTCGCGCAGCACGGTTTCCGACTCCTTGAGCTTGCCGCGCTCCGCAAGATATCGTCCCAAAGAATTCAGTGCCTGGCCAATCGTGCTGTTCGATGGGTCCAGAGTCGTTCTTGCTGTCTCGACGGCATCACGCAGAAACTCCTCGCCCCGTTCACGCTCGCCGAGCTTGCTGTACAGCACGCCCAGGACTCGCTGCATATCGACTCTGTGTTCCGGGCCAGCGTCGAGCTGGCTCAATTGCTCGGCGCCAATATCGAGCAGACCTACGGGCGAAATCTGTTGACCAGGGTACAGGTCCGGATCAACTTTCTCATACAAACCAAACAGTAGACTCAGTGTCGACTCGAAACGGGCTATTTGCGTGCGTTCTCGTTCGGCCTGGATAATCGCGTTGACCGTCCCCGCTGTAACGGCAACCAACAAAAGGGCCGCAATGCCCAGCGATGTTCTGTTGCGGCGTACGAATTTGCCCATACGATAAAGGGCTCCAGCCCGCGCGGCCGTAATGGGCCGTCCGGCCAGAAACCGGCGAACATCTTCAGCCAGGTCAGCGGCAGATCCGTAGCGTTCCTGCGGAGAGCTCTGCAGCGCCTTCAATATGATCGTATCAAGGTCGCCCTTGAGCGCACCGCGCCACGGCTGTGAGCCACCGCGGGTGGAAGGGCGAGCAGGATCAGTATTGAACACCAGCTTTTCGATCTCGACGGGCGAAAGGCCCTCCGTATCAAAAGGGCGCCGTGTTGTGAGCATCTCGTAGAGCAGGCCGCCGAGGCCATAGACGTCCGTGGCGGTACTGATCATCTCGCCGCGGATCTGCTCGGGAGCCGCGTAACCGGGCGTCATGGGAAACAAACCGGAACGCGTAAGGGCCCTGTCGGCAGTATCGTCGATTAGCTTGGCGATTCCGAAGTCCAGCAACTTCACTTTGCCATCCGGCGTGACCAGGACATTCGACGGTTTGATGTCTCTGTGTATGACAAGGTGCCGGTGGGCGTACTCGACGGCGTCGCAGATTTGCAGGAACAAGGCCAGCACGTCGCTTAGTCTGAGTTCCAGCTTCCGGCAATACTCGGTCACCGGTACGCCATCAACATATTCGAGAACCAAGTATGCTGGATCGCCCGTTGCAACACCGGCGTCAAGAATTCGGGTGATGCCATCATGTTGCAGCGATGCGAGCACACCGCGTTCGCGTTCGAAGCGCTGCTCGGCATCGTGACCAAGAAATGGTCTCAACAACTTGACCGCTACCGTTTGATCCAGCGCATCGTCCGCCCGGTGCGCTAGCCAGACTTCACTCATGCCTCCGGAGCCGAGAAAAGTATCGAGGCGATATCGGCCAATTACACGATCAGATTCCTGTCCCCCGGGACTGGTCAGTTTTCGCCGTTTCTCAACCTGCTTTAGCGTGTCGACCAGCGCTTCGCCAGACAATGGCGTGACGCCTTCATCGAGAAAAGACGCTCCATCATCGGCGACCAGAAGCAGGCGCTCGACGACCTCGTGCAACTCGGCGTCCTCGCTTCGTAGCGCGTCAAGGCGCTGTTGGCGGTCCCCAGGCGCCAACACGAGTAGCTCATCGAGCTGAGCTTCGATTTCCGGCCATCGCTGCCGATGGATTTTGTCACTCATGCTGCCCGTACGCCTTTGACTAGGGAACGCAATAGAAGCCTACACCCATATATACGGAAGAAACGCTCAAAATGGGCAATATTCCGATGCCGGTTCTGCCCCCAAGGTTCGTAGATAGAGGTATGGAACAGCGAATGAGGAATGATATGGGACCTTCAATTCGGATACTCACATTGGCAGCAATATGCCTGGCAATAGGCGCCGACACCCTGGCTGATGAGACCTGCCTTCCGGGAAAATGGCGGCTTGAGTCGGAAACCGCGAACGTCAGCGAATCACGGCCAGCGGCAATGGCCGGCGTGTGGAGCACCGAAGGCGATCTTGTTGTCGAGATACAGCCAACGGGCGAAGTTCGACTGACGTACACCGACTATGTCATCACGCGAACGACAAACAGAGCGGGCTTCGAGAGGGTGCTTGAACTTCGTTATAACGGCGAAACGACCGGCCGCCTCATACCTTCTGGTAATCAATCTCTGTCGCTCAAGCAATTCGGCGACGTAGTGCGTTCGGCGAGGGGCAAAGTGGGCGACGGCAACTGGATTGATGCGGGAGAGGAAAACGAAAGGCCGCCGCACGAGGAGGGCGGATACGAGTTCGAGTGTGAGAGCGACGAGCTGGTGCTTTCTATGATTGTTGACGGTCCATTCGGCGGCGACTACAGCGGTCGATTTGCACGCATTGACTAAATTGCGAGCAATCCGGATACAGCTGCTGCTGGCGGCCTTGCTCGGCGCGCTTCTCTTGCCAGCCTGTGGTGGCGACGCGCCAGCTAACAACGGCGATGCAGTGCAGTCCAATGGCGACTTGCGGCAAGACTTGCCACCATTGCCGAGCGGCTCGATCGATCGCGACGAATACAAAGACCTGAGGCGAGCGCTCCGCGATGTGCCGAAACGAGTACTGGCGTATCCCGGAGACGACAGCGGACCAAGGTATGACACCGCGCAACAGACAGCTGACGCGATCGTTGCAGCGGTAGCAAACGATGACGCAGAGCTGGCCGACAGAATTCTCGTGCTTGCCGATCCGGCGCCTCGATCAGAGGCATTCGCACTGGTTCACCAGCGCATGATCGAAGTCGAAATGCGCAAAGACTACGCATCGGCTTACCGCCTTCTTCGCTATCTGCACACGGACCCGTTCGCCTTTGAAAACCTGGATTCGGCGACGATACGCGGATATGTCTACCAGGCTGGAACGCGCACGCCGATTGTCGGCGCAACCGTAAAGACGCCATATGGCCGCTACGGCGAGACACAGACAGACGACGCGGGGTTCTACGAATTAAGGGTGCCACCGGATGTGCTGCTCTCGCCGCAGGCCGAACACCCCGATTTCAAGCAATATCCGGTCAAAGTAAGCACGTCAGAAGGGCCGGTCGAGCAGAATTTCAAGCTCACTCCGCGAAGCGAATTTGTCGCCAACATCGAGTTGGAGCCAATCGTACCGGTAGAGTCAGCAGAGTCCGGAGTCACGGTGCGCGGCCAGATGATCGACCTGGACAGCCAGCAGCCGATTGGAGACATGGAAGTATCCGTTGTAGTAAGCGGCATGGAACTAACGGGCGACTTTTCAGCGCTCACCGATACAGAGGGCAAGTTTGAAATTACGGACCTTCCGGTCGGCACTCACTTCTTCCAGGCACGCAAATCGATTCCGATTTACATGCACACGATTGAGCAATTCGCCGTAGCTGAGGGCGACGCACTCCGACGCATCGAGGTTCAGCAGGTACAGGCGAAGAAGATCGACATACCGGTCTGGGTGGTTGGCCATGTTCGCGATCGCGATACCGGCCTGCCTATCTCAAATGCGAAAGTGTCAGGAGGAACTTACCGGTCTACACGAACCGACGACGAAGGCTGGTTCAGGTTGGAACTACCAACCGGCGAAGAATGGAATATACAAGCTACGCATGAGTGGTATCACGAGAGTGCGACACAATCATTCAATTCATCGAAGCCCGCACGATTCGAGACCGAATACCTGCTGGACCCGATCACCACAGGAACAATCGTTGGTGTTGCCATCGATGCGATCACCGGGCAGCCGATTACACGGGCGACCATCAAGATCGCGGGTCAGACAGTCACAACCGATGCCGAGGGTCGCTTCCGTCTCGAAGAGATCGAGGCCGGTGACGTTTCTGTAACGGCTGGGCAGGACGGCTATCGGGCGGATGCCCAGACCATTGCTCTCGAAGCACTGAAGACGGCTGAGGCCAAACTCGTTCTCGAGCCCATAACGGAAGGTTCCATCGATGGGGTAGTGGTGGACGCGGCGTCGGGACGCCCGCTCGAGGGTGTTCGCATCACAGCGGCGGGGCAGCAAGCTGTAAGTGACGCGAGCGGCGCATTCCTGATCGAGAAAGTCGAGAAGGGTGATATCGAGATGGCGGCAACAAAGGCCATTTACGAAAGGGCTGTGGTGTCGGTTGAGGTTATCGCGCAAGAGACCGCGACACTGAGAATTCCACTGACGCCCATCACCTATGGAACACTGACAGGTAAGGCAGTAGACGCCGCGACCGGTGAGGCCCTCGCGAACGCGTCGGTATCGCTTGCATCACTAGAATTGCAAACGGATGCCGCCGGAGAGTTTGTTGCCGAGAAGGTGCCCGCCGGCGAAGTCATAGTGATCGGTTCTTACGATCGTTACTACGATGGACAGCGTACGGTCGTACTGGAAGCGGCGGGCGAGGCCAGTGTCACTGTATCTCTACAACCCATTACGACGGGCACTGTACGGGGCATCGTTCGAAACGCAAGCCGTGACGCGCCAATTCCTGATGCGACGGTAAGCATTGGCAAGTTGGCGGCGACGACCGATCCCAATGGGCGCTATGTCATTGAGGACGTTCCGGCCGGCGCACTAATGCTGGCGGCCGACGCGAATCTATACGAGGACGGCCGCGTCGAGGCGGAGCTTGAGGCCGCGACGGAGATAGACGTTGACCTGAAGCTTGTGCCGATCACCTACGGTACGATCGCCGGAACCGTTGTGAACGCAAGCACCGGGAAGGCGATCTCGGGGGCAAGAGTTAAGGCCGGTGATAAGACCGCGATTTCCGATGTGGATGGTGCGTTTCGCTTCGAAAAGATCACCGCAGGCGACATCACTGTCGCCACAAGCAAGCCCGTGTACAGAGATGACTCCACGCCAACACGACTGACCGCAGGGGCATCGCTCGACCTGACAGTGGAGCTCCAGCCGATCACGACTGGGACTCTGAGAGGCGTCGTTCGGAACAAGGCGGACGGACAGCCGATCGCGGGCGCCAAAGTGACGGTTGGCAGTCTGACAGTATCCAGCGACAACGCCGGCACTTACGTACTGGAAAACGTTCCGGCCGGCGTCCTTCAGCTTGGTGCCGCAAAGGGCCTATTCGAACCATCGTCCAAAGATCTCAGGCTGGCGCCTGCGGACGATATGCGCGCGAATCTCGAATTGACGCCAATTACGTACGGGACAGTCACGGGGACGGTAGTCGACGCCTCGAACCGGCAGCCAATTTCGGGTGCGCGCGTTGCGGCGGGCGACAAGCAAACGGTTACTGATAGCAAAGGACGTTATAAGATCGAGCGGGTCACCGCGGGCAGTGTTTCCCTGACGGCCACAAGAGCGATCTACATCGACGGAACCGAAAAACGCGAGTTGATCGCAGGCGACGCCCTGACGGTCGACCTGGCACTGCAGCCGATCACATGGGGTTCCTTGACGGGCCAGGTGGTCGATGCCGATACCGGCAACCCTGTTGCGGATGCTGATGTCTCTGTTTCAGGCCAACAACTGAAGAGCGACCACGACGGCCGATTTTCTATCGAAAAGATTACGGCCGGCACTCTGACCATCACTGCGAGCAAGAAGAGCTACACGCCGGGATCGTCGAGTCTGAAGCTGGCTCCGGACAGTTCGGCCGAGAGCCTGATTCGCCTGGTGCCCATCAAGGTCGGAACCGTTCGCGGGCATGTGATTGATGCAAAAACAGGCGAGATAGTCGCACAGGCGCGCGTCAACATTGGCGGAAAGTCGGCTGAAACGGATTCGGCAGGCCGCTTTAGCTTCACCGATATCGGCATCGGGCGCGTTCTCGTGTCGGGACGACACGCTGACTACGCGGACGGCGGCGCCTCTGCGGTTCTGGAAGGCGGGCAGGTCGCAGAGGTCACGATCAGGCTGGACCTGCGCCGAGAGGATGTAACCAACCTCGAAGCAGCGCTCGCCTCACAAGGGACCATTGATCTCTATGGCATCTACTTTGATTCCGGCAGAGATCAATTCAAGCCGTCATCGCTAAGCACGCTGCGAGCCGTTCTCGAGGTTATGAAACGCGCACCCGAACGACGGTTCGAGATCGCCGGTCATACCGACTCCGATGGTGCCGATAGTTCAAATCAGAACCTCTCCGAACGCCGCGCCAGGACTGTGATTTTCTGGTTGGTCGAAAACGGAATTGAATCCAGTCGAATCGATGCTACCGGTCATGGGGAAACGCAGCCCGCTGCGCCGAACGATACGGCTTCGGGCAAGGCTCTCAATCGAAGAGTGCAGTTGAGCTTTTCTGACTGACTCAGGCGGCGAGGCGATGCAATCACTTCACCCGGATAGATTCATTTGTTGTTGATTGATGCCGGTATCGACTCGCCTTTGCGTATCTATAAGTAAGCACATCGTGAGAACTCGTAATGCCAGGACAGAAAAATCACTACTTGTTAGCTCTCGTGGTCCCCCTCGTAGCGACGGTATTTATGTCTGAAAGTGCGTTCGCACAAGACGACCAGGACAAGACTCCCAAAGAGCCTGCGGCACGATCCGAATTGCCGCCTATCGCCGTATCCGTCGACCCGACAACTGTCGAGGCGATTCAGAGTGCGCCCGAGTTGCGTGCGTATTATCACGACCTGCAGTCGCAGGCACGTGAGCAGAGCTACTCAAATCTTTCGCAGATAAACGAAGACACACGTATTGCCCAGGAAGCTGCGGCCGAACAAAACGCATCCGCCTGGAACAAGGTGCAGGCAGACTATGTGGAGGGACTAAAGAAGCTGGAGTCACTCGATCTTGACGCCGACCAAAAGCAGCGTCGTCGGGAGGAGCTGTCGACGACGAAAGACGAGGCCCTAAAGTCTCTTGCCAAACAGAAAGAGATGCAGTCGACCAAAATAAACGCAGAACGTGAGTCGCGCAGAGCTGCGGAGCTCGCCCGAATGGCAGATTTTGATTCGAACATTAACCTGCAACTGAACTCGCAGCTCGAGAATCCCAAAAAGACCCTGGCCATCAATAAATCAGTAAATGCTCCTGCGCAGCCGCTGTCGCTGCCGGAGACCGAAACGCCTGACGGTGCCGATAGCGAATCAGATGTCGAAGCCAACGCCGACGAGGTCGAGACGCTGACGCGTGCCGACGATGAGCAGGCGTCCATCAGGACAGCCGAAGAGGCTTCCGGCTCGGGTGGGGATACCGGCAGCCCAGGTGCCGGCGACACTTCCGGCGGGGCTGACGTGCTTACGCGGGTGAACGACGACCCAACGACCGGCAGCGCGGCGGCGGAGCCGCACGCCGCAACCCGTCCACGCGGTGGCGGTTTCGACCTGGCCGGTACCGTGGATCTCGACACGCCGGGCGATGAGGTCCTGGCCAACGCTAACCCGGACCAGTATCGGATGCGTGAGCAGCTCTTCGAGGAAGAGCAGGAACGCCGTCGAAGGGCCGAGGAAGAAGCAGCCTCGCGGCTTGACTTTATTCAGGCAGCGCAGGCGCGAGCATATACCACCGCATCCGCCAGCAGCCTGCGCCCGGAACGCAATTGCGAGGCTGGCGCGGACGCCGACGGCGATGGTGTTGACGCCGTCGAGTGTGGCGGTTCGGATTGCGACGACTACGATCCCAATCGCTATCCGGGCAATACGGAAATCGGTGATCCTGACGGTCACGATGAGGACTGTGATCCAGAGACGTTCGGCAACGTCGACAGAGACCGTGACGGATTTTTCTCGGCCCTATTCTGCAACGATGGCGGCGGAGGGCAACTTAATTGCGGCACCGACTGCGACGATTCGGACCCGAGCGTGCACCCGATCGCAGGCGAAGCCTGCAACCACATTGATGATAACTGCGACGGTAAGGTCGACGACGGCGTACTAGGCACCAAGTATCTCGATCGCGACGGCGACCGGCACGGCGATCCGGACTATTCCCTGATGGTCTGCGCTCAGACTTACGATGTTGGCGACGACTGGCTCTCCGAGATCGGCAACGACTGCGATGACACCGACCCGACGACCTGGCAGGGCTGTTCTCAATGACCGCCGTGTACGCGCAGATCGCGATTGTGTAAGGGCCTCAATCGGAAAGCGCAGCTGAGCTTTTCCGACTAATCCAAGGAAAAATGCTGCGTGAGATTTGAGTGAATCAGCCGTGCATCGTCATGCGCCGTGCTGCAAATTGGGCAACGGACGCCCCGGTAACTCTCTGAAATATAAAGCCTCAGGCGATCCAAGTCGCGACTGAAAATCCGCGTGTCCCGCATGGATTAGCTCCTCGGTGATCGGTTTGCTCGGGGTCTCTCCAAGGGAGGTTCAACCGAGGCGCACAGCGCCGACAGACGCACGCAGTGCGAGCTGGCGAAGCCAGCGTTCCATTGATTCAGATCGGCTTAAGCCGATCTTCACCCTTCGGGTTTATGCCCTTTGGGCGCCTGCGGCGCCCTGATTCGGTGGATTCCTCGCTTCGCTCGTCACCTCTGCGGGGCGCCATTGGCGTCCAAACCGGCAATGCCGATTTGTCGCGAATCGGTCCGCCCCTGGCCACCAATCCGAAAAGCGCATGAGGGATTCTGCGGATTGAGGTGGCCACGGGACTCAGGTTCAATGGCAGTCAGTCGCCGCGAGCGCTGCCATGATCACTACATTGATTGCCCGGGACCTTACCAAGATCTACCGCACAGGTGAGGTTGAAGTCCACGCACTGAGAGGCGCAAATCTCGACCTGTACGAGGGCGAACTTGTCGTCATACTGGGCCCATCAGGGTCGGGCAAGTCGACGCTGTTGAATATCATCGGCGGGCTGGATACGCCAACATCGGGGTCTGTCCGCTTTCGCGACCACCAGCTGACCGGCGCCGATGAATCGGAGCTGACCCGCTTCCGCCGCGATCACGTCGGCTTTGTCTTCCAGTTCTACAACTTGATTCCCAGCCTGACGGCCGAGGAAAACGTCGCTTTGGTCACCGAGATTG
>Ga0316201_10003247_pt1 | contig 11936 bp, 8 predicted proteins | sample CS6wburrow_MG_FD_204516 | JGI IMG/M metagenome (GOLD analysis project Ga0316201, IMG submission 204516) | Coastal sediment microbial communities from Delaware Bay, Delaware, United States - CS-6 worm burrow | ecosystem: Environmental > Aquatic > Marine > Coastal > Sediment | place: USA: Delaware... | reverse complement strand
CGCGTCCGTCCGAGGGATTTTTTGGCGGCCGTGACCGCGACGCCGAGCGCAGCGCCGACCTTTATGCCTCCGGTAACCGCATGGAACAGGCGCGCAGTGCGATGATGCGTGCGCAGTCGGAGATCCGTGCGATCGATGCCAAGCTGCGTGATGCAAAGAGCCTAGCCCCGTTCGATGGTGTGATTATGGAAAAGTACGTCGAAGAGGGGGATACGGTTCAACCGGGCCAGCCGATGCTGAAATTCGCCGACGTGACCTGGTTGCAGATCGAGGTTGATGTGCCGGCCAGCCTGGCGCAAGGGTTGCAGCCTATGGGTGTGCTGCAGAATGCGGCGACCTTCGACAACCATCCGGAACCTGTGGCCGTGCGCGTCGCCCAGGTGTTTCCGATGGCCGATGTGCAGCGACATACCATCAAGGTGAAATTCGACATTCCGCAGGGTATCTCCCAGCCGGGAATGTATGCCAAGGTCATCATTCCCGATACCACGGGCCCCATGAAGAGCCAGCTGCCGGTCATCCCCAGCACGGCCATTCGCTATCGTGGCAGTCTGCCGGTGGTCTATATCCAGAACGATCAGGGTCAACCTGAATTGCGCATGATCCGACAGGGCAAGCAGCTCGAAAACGGCATGACCATGGTGTTGTCAGGTATCGCACCTGGCGACCGTGTTTATCCCAATCCGGGGCCCGCCATGATGAGCAGGACTATTGGCCATTAGAAGCGTCTTCGGTGATCCCAGAGATCGCCCGGAGTTTGTGGTGCGAAACGCAGTAGAACGGACAAGAACAGACGCATGAGCGATCTCGAGCAGGGTCCCCCAGACCCGACGGATTCTGGCGCAGCCCACGTGGCCAACAATCTTGGCCTCGCCGGCAACATGGCGCGCTTCTTCATCAATTCGCCGCTGTCGCCGCTTTTGTATCTTGCGATGCTGATGCTGGGCATTCTCGGCCTGATGGCGACGCCGCGCCAGGAAGACCCTCAAATCTCGGTGCCCATGGTCGATCTGATCGTCCAGTATCCCGGCGCAGACCCTGATCAGGTTGCGGCACTGGCGGTTCAGCCGCTTGAGCGCATCATGTACGAGATCGAGGGCGTCGAGCACGTGTATTCGGCCAGTCAGCGCGGCATGGGCGTGGTGACCATCCAGTTCGATGTTGGCGAGGAGATGGAAAACTCGCTGGTCAAGGTCAACGACAAGCTCGATTCGAACATGGACCGGATCCCCCCCGGCGTGATGCCGCCTTTGGTCAAGGCCAAGGGTATCGACGACGTGCCGATCGTCAATCTGACACTGTGGTCCGAACGCGATTACAATGGCGACGGTGTGCCCGACGTGGACGACTCACAGTTGCGTCGCCTCGCGCAATCGGTACTGCAGACCATCAAAGAGATTCCCGAGACAGGCAATAGTTTCGTCGTGGGTGGTCGTGCCGAGCAGGTCACCGTGGAGGTCTATCCGGAGCGACTGGCCGGCTACGGACTGAGCCTGGCCCAGGTTGCGCAGGCGATTACCGCGTCTAACCTCGAACAGCAGATGGGTGGTGTCGAATCCGGTGGTTCCCACATGATGGTCGTGTCCGGGGCCTTCCTGGTGACGGTCGACGACATCAATCGTCTGCAGGTGGGCAGCCACAATGGCGTACCCGTGTATGTCAGTGACGTCGCAGATGTGCGTCAGGGCCCCGAGGATGCCTCGCAGACGGTGGCCTATTACACCGGGGCCGCATCTGAAGATCCGGATCGCGCAATCAGCGTGCCGGCCGTCACCATCGCAGTGGCGAAGAAGAAGGGCACCAATGGCGTCACGGTTGCGGAGGCTGTGATCGATCGCGTCGAGAATCTGCGCGGTCGCCTGATACCCAACGACATCAACGTCAGTATCACGCGCAATTACGGCCAGACCGCGGAACAGAAGGTCAACGACCTCATCTTCAAATTGTTCATGGCGACCATGTTCGTGTTTTTCCTCGTTTGGATTGCGTTTCGCGCCCTCAAGCCGGCCTTCGTGGTGCTGTTCGTGGTGCCGGTGGTCCTGCTGTTCACGATCCTCAGCGCCATGTTGCTCGACTTTACGATCGATCGCGTTTCGCTGTTCGCCCTGATCTTTTCCATCGGGATACTGGTGGATGATGCCATCGTGGTGGTGGAGAACATCTATCGGCGCTGGCTCGAAAAAGGCAGTACCGATACGGAGACCGCGGTGGATGCCGTGCGCGAGGTGGGCAACCCGACCATCCTGGCCACACTGACCGTTATCGGCGCGCTGCTGCCGATGGGTGCGGTAACCGGCATGATGGGCCCTTACATGCTGCCGATCCCGGTGCTGGGTTCGGTCGCCATGGGCATCTCGCTGTTTGCGGCATTCGCATTCACGCCATGGCTTGCGATTCACGGCATGTTCAGGCCGACCATGGAATATCTCGAGACCGCGGAGAAGCGTGAGCATAAAGAGGCCGAGTGGCTGGAGGGGCTGTATCGTCGGATCCTGTTGCCGATGATCCACGACCCGCGCAAGGCACGCCTGTTCAAACTCTTGATGTGGGGCGCGCTCATCCTGATGTGCTCCTTCTTCTATTTCAAATGGGTGGCGGTAAAGATGCTGCCGCTGGACAACAAGCCGGAGTTCTCGGTCGTGTTGGACATGCCCGAGGGAACCGCACTCGCGGACACCGGCAACATGGCGCACATCATTGCCGAGCGTTTGCGCAGGATGCCGGAGGTGACGGCTGCGCAGATCTATGTGGGCACGGCAAGGCCGTTCGACTTCAACGGCATGGTCCGGCACTACTATCTGCGTCAGTCATCCTGGCAGGCCGAGGTGCAGATCCAGTTGCTCAACAAGACCGAGCGTGACCGCTCCAGCCATGAGATCGCGGTCGATGCGCGGCAGCAGGTCAAGGACCTGGTCGAGGGAAGTGGTGCACGTTTTTCTGTGGTCGAAATGCCGCCGGGACCGCCGGTACTGCAGTCGGTTGTCGCCGAGGTTCACGGGCCTGATGCGGAGACGCGGCGCCAGGTTGCGCGCGACCTGACCGACATCTTCGGCCAGACCGAGAGCCTGCGTGATGTCGACAATTACATGCGCGAGCCGTACGACTACTGGCACTTCGAGGTGGATCAGGAAAAGGCGCAGCGTCGCGGCATCTCTGTCGAGGGTATCAACCGTGAGCTTCAAATGGCGCTGGGCGGGTATGTGCTCGGCGACGTCAAGCAGCGTGCGGGTCACGAGCCGATCAATATTGTCATCCAGGTACCGCTTGCGGAGCGTTCCCAGGTCAACCGACTCGGCGATATCCTGGTGCAGTCTCCGGATACCGGTACAACGGTCCCCTTGCGGGAACTGGGCAGTTTCGAGAGGCGGACTGAAGCCGACATTATTTATCACAAGGACCTGCGCCCGGTCGAGTACGTGGTCGCCGATGTCGGTGGGCACCTTGCCGCGCCGATCTACGGCATGCTTCAGGTCGAAGCCAAGCTCAAGGAGCTGGGCTGCGAGACGCCTGACGAGGTGTACCTGTGCGACGAGATGTATTACACCGGGCCACCCCCGGACGACAGCAAATCAGCCATCGAGTGGGCAGGTGAATGGACGGTAACCTATGAGACCTTCCGCGACATGGGTATCGCCTTCGGCGCGGCACTGGTCCTGATCTACATCCTGGTGGTCTGGGAGTTCGGTAATTTTCGCATTCCCGCGCTGATCATGGCGCCGATACCCCTGACCCTGCTGGGTATCATCCCTGCGCACATGATGTTCTTCCAGTTTGGCTGGGGCGGCGAGTTTACCGCAACCTCGATGATCGGCTGGATCGCACTCGCCGGCATCATCGTGCGCAATTCGATCCTGCTGGTCGACTTCTCAGTGCACCGGATTCAGGAGGGGGACTCGGTCGTCGATGCCGTGATCACGGCCTGCAAGACACGGACCCGGCCGATCCTGATCACGGCGCTGGCGCTCGTCGCCGGTTCCTCGGTTATCTTTTTCGACCCGATCTTCCAGGGCATGGCGATCTCGCTGGCGTCCGGGGTGCTGGTCTCGACCATACTCACCCTGGTGGTGATTCCTCTCGGTTGTGTGGCGGCTGCGGATTCCCTGTGCGCCGTAGCTGGCAGCACGAAATGCAGGAAGTTTCCGGGAGGCGAGGGGCCCGATGGCGGGCCAGGCGGGCCCAAGCCCGGTCCGCGTGTCGGCGATCCCCTGTGGGTGCGCGCATGGAGCGGATTTGCCGGTGTACTGTTCACCGTGATCGGTGCAGTTGCGGCGATCATTGGCGTGGTTGTGGGACTTTTCAGATCGAAGCGATCCAAAAAAGCAGCTGTACAGACGAGAGAGGGGGCCCGTGAAGTGACTGCCGGCAAGCCAGCGGCTCCGACGCGTCAGTCGGCAGCCCGGTCTGGCGGTCAGCCCAGGCCGGAATCCGCAGAAAAGCCGATTGAGGCAAAGACGGTGCGCAAGAGGGCCGCCAGCGAGAAGAAGGTCCCGGCAAGGAAACCCACTGCAACCCGCAAAGCATCGACCAAGCGGGTGGTTGTGAAGAAAGCGGCGGCCCAGGCGGTGCCTGAGTCTGCGGCCAACGCGGCGCCTGAATCCGTGGCCAAGGCGGTTCCCAAACCCGCGCCTAAGCCGGCGGCCAAGGCGGCTCCCAAACCCGCGCCTAAGCCGGCGGCCAAGGCGGCCGCTAAACCTGCGCGCGAGCCGGTGCCCAAGCCCGCAGCCAAAGCAGTCTCCGAGCCTGCGGCCAAGACGAAATCCAAAACCGCGCCCGTTCAAAAGTCAACGGCCAAGCCCACTTCGGGCCGGGCAACCGCTCCAGCCAAGGCCAATATGGCTGCAACCCGCAAAAAAACTTCAGGAAGGCGGGGTATCCAGTTGAAAAGTCTGGGAAAATCTGATGGAGACGGTCTAAACTAGGGGGTAGGTGTAAGAATTTGGTGTTTTTCTGGACGGGCCTGCAAGCAGGTTTGCGTTCCGGAGCGGTGCCGAATTGCCCGGAGGTTTGGATTTGTTCGCGCGGATGTTTTCTTGGAGTGTGCTGCTGGGGCTGTCGGCTCTGGCCTCGCTGGGGTTTTCGCCTTTGTCGGCGGCCCAGGCGGCTTCCTCCGGGTGGTCGGCGTATCCCGCGCAACAGAGATATCCGCAGTTTCGTCCCTGGTCTCGTGCCGACAGTCGGTCTTTGTCCATTCACCGGCAATCAAAAGCGCGCACGTTTGTGTCGCGCGCTGTAAAGCAATCCGCAGTCCGGGGCGCGTCCTCCGCGCCTCCAAATCGAAAGGGGCAGCAGCCGGTCTTTTCGAGCAACCGCGCCGGGGCAAGAAAGGCCGTGCCCGTAACCCGAGGCCAGGAGCTGGGGCTGCGCTTTCGCCCGGACGAGCGTGAATCGCCCTATGGTCAGGGCGTCGCGCCTCAGGGCAGTGTTGGAACAGAGGGCTATGCGTCGGAGCTGCACTCGCAGTTTCGCCCGAGACAGCCCAGGCGCAAACCGACCTATGAAGAATTACAGGCGGAAAGTGCCTCCCGCACGCCAATGCAGGGACCGGCGATGCCTTACCCTATGATGCCCGCGCCGCCAATGCCTCCTTACCTCAGGGGCTGGCCGAACTGGTAATCCGGACGTCGCCGGCGCCTTGGGTGCGCCCGCACGGCTCAGAGAATGCCAGTTAAGTCGATGAAATTAAGAAGGAAAGTACTGAGCCTGCACCTGTCCCGGTGAGCCGGCGCGGTGTTTGGAGCGTTTCGCACAGCCTCCATACACAAGATATAGTGGTTGACACTTGCTAAGTAACGTATATATTGTGCCCCTAATGATCGAATACGGTTTGTGGAAAGCTCAGTTGCAGCCGGGAGGTTAAGATTTTGGTCGCGCGGTTGTTTTCCCTCGGTTTGGCGCTTGGCCTTTCATCTCTGGCCTTGCTGGGACTTTCCCATTTTTCGTCCGCCCATGCCGCCCATCCCGTCTGGTCCGCGTATGCCGCCCAAGCGAAACGTCCGCAGTTTCGGCCGTGGTCCCGTGCGCCGCGAAAATCTGCCGGGCTTCGCTGGCGGCCACAACCGGAGGCAGTGACGAGGTCACGGGGTTCGCTGATAGATTCAAGAATGACTGGACGGCCGATTGCACAAAGGGCAGAGCAGCCGGAGTTCTTCGCAGACCGAGCCCGCAATATCGAGCCGCTTGCCGTCCGTTCGGGCCTCGGTGCCAGATTCCGTCCGGATCAACGCCGATCTGGCTACGGCCAGCGGCTGGCAATCGGCGAACAGGATCGGTTGGATAAATACCAGGCGAGATTGCATTCGCAGTTTCGCCCGCCAGAGGCGAGGCGCAAACAGACCTACGAACAGCTGCAGTATGGCATCATTTCGGTCCGACGCATGGGCATGCCCCATTGGGCGGTCGCGGCGTCTGACATGCGCGGTTACGGGGGGCAGTGGTCTGGTTGGTGATCCCGTCGCCCCGACATAATTTCGACTACCCGGGCTTCGCCGGTTAATACAGGCGTCCGGATTTTCCGGTCTCATAAAAGAATGCGAGAGGAACAGCATGGCATTTGAAAGGCAGCTGAATGCTTTGGGTGGAATGGTATTGGTCGGCAGTGCCCTGTTTGCAAATGCCGAGGCCCTGGCCTTTGGGCAGCAGTGGCGTCCGGCTCCCGGGTATGGGGCGGGGACGGTTGGGTCAATCAACCGGGTAGCGAACATGCCGAGCTTCCGCCCGAGCACATTGGCGCGTCAATCGCTTCCTCGCCCGTACAGCCAGATCGAGCAGCGGCCGTATCGACAGCGGTCGTATCGACCGGCGCCTCAGCGATTTGCCGGCTGGCAGGGACATCCACAGCCACGCGTCACGAATCCCTATGCTCTGGGTCTCCACCTGCCGCAACCGGGCTATTTTGCAGCAGCTTATCCGCCACCAGGCTGGGGCATGCCTTTCACCGGGAAGGCTCAGCCATGGGGGCGGCCACCACCCGTACCCCTGTTCGCCCGTCAGTACGCCTGGCGTCCCGCAGAGCAGCCCTGGGTGGCACGCGCCCCGGTGCCGCAGCCGGAGGATGATTATCGTGCGCGAATGGCCCCGAGATTCGTCGCTTATCGGCCCGCAGGACCTGCCTATGCGCCCCCACCAGGGAGCTGGCGGCCGCCAGTGTGGCAGGCGCCGGCCAACCGCCCGCAATTGACCTACCGGAGTCGGGTTCCGCAGCACCCGGTTTATGCTTGGGGTCATCACGCTTCGTTGAGCGCTTCACGACCCGCGGCGTCTGCGGTGCAGGCCAACCGCGTCGCGGGTCCGGATCCTGTGCCGGTCGGGCTCGGTGGTGGATACTGGCGACCTCACGCTTCAGCTCCGGCTGCTGAGTGGCGTACGGGCCGGCCGTTCCGGCCAAAACAATACGGGCGCAGCCTGGCTGCGAAGCAGGAATCGGCCTCGCGCACAAGCCAGGGTCTCGGTTTCACCCGGGACAATCTGCCGGGTTGGGTGACTACCTATCAGGACAGCGGGTATGAGAGTTCCTGCGGTTGGTGCAGCGGCAGCTAGCAGCGGCCACCCTGAATGATCACCGTTATCGGAAGTTTGAAAGGTGGCTCGGGAAAGAGCACCGTCACTTTCAATCTTGCGATCTGGTTGGCCATGGCGGAATGTAATGTTGCGGTTATCGATGCCGACCCGCAGGCAACCTTGACCGATGCGCTCGAGGTGCGCCGTGAAGAAGGTTTCAAGCCGATCGTCGATCGTCTTGATGCCAGACGCCTGAAAGACCGTGACCAGTTGGAAGAGCTCGATGAGGTGCTGATCGATGTTGGTACCGCGTCCATGGACAATCTCAAGAAGGCGATCTCGATCGCGGACAGGCTGCTTGTCCCGGTCCCGCCGAGCCAGGCCGATATCTGGTCCACCCAGCGGTTCCTGCGGTTCGTGGAATCTGCTGCCGGAACACGCCGTCCTGAAGTGCTGGGTTTCATCAACCGCGGTGATACGCATCACGCGGTCCGCGAGTCTGACGAAGCCGCTGCGGCCCTGGTTTCACTGCCCGGAATCCGTTACCTGAGACCCCGTCTGTCACAGCGCACGGTTTACAGGCGTTCGTTCAGTGAGGGCCTGGCCGTGTTCGAACAAGAGCCGCGCGGCAAAGGCGCCGCGGAGTGCAATGCATTGGCCGCCGTGCTCTACGCGGACCTCCTGGCCTGACCACTGCTGATGCCGGTTAATCTGATTTCGGCCGCTTTTGCCTGGCTCGCCACCCACCTGGTGATCCTGAGCCTGTTGGGGTTCCTGCTTGCCGGTCTGTTTGTGTTCGGTCTGGTCGATGCGACTGGCCCCGGCTCTGTTGGACAGAAAAAGGCGTTTCCTGCAGCCTCCCAGCCCCCCAAGGAAGCACTCCCGACCACCGGCGCTGCGTCCAGGTCTCCGATCGCGGGGGCGGATCGGCCTGTTGCGGCGAAAGCGGAAGCGGCCGGCAGCGTTGTCACTGCGCCAATGGACGCCGGCGCAGGCCCGGGAAAGGGCGAAGCGGGACGCCTGCCGCCCAGACTTATCGGTGGCAGCCTGCCGATTTACGGGCAGCAAGGTGCACCCCAGCCGCAGCCCGGCGCGATACCTGGTGCGGTCGACAAAGGTTTCCGTCCGCCAACCGAAGGGGTGGGGCCGGCAGCGGGCGGTATGACGCGCGAAGACTATGTCCAAGAGGCCAGGCGTGCGTTCTGGAATGGAGAATTCGAGGCGGCCGAGGCCGCCTATATGGCCCTTGTCTCCCGATATCCTGGGGATGCCGATGCCTTTGGCGAACTCGGCAACCTCTATCAGTCCATGGGCAAACCGGAGCGCGCCATGGACGCATATTTTGAGGCGGCCGTTCGGCTCAAGGCCGCTGGCGAAACCGATAAACTCAAAGAAGTCATGGAGTTGCTCACGCGCCAGGGAGATCCAAGAGCCGATCAGCTGCGCCCCTGATTAAGGGACGGATTTGTCCAATCCGCTGCTCAGGGTCACCGCCAGGCGGTCGCTCAGCATCAGTATCTGTATCCTTCGATTGATGGTCTATGATAAAATCATCATATACCGATGAACGAGATACTGAGGACTTGCCGTGAGCACTGCCGATCAATCCACCGAGATTGTTGCCGACGCGAATGCTGGCTACGCGAGACTCTCAGAGGTCTTCGAGTCAAGCGCCCGGCGTTGGGAATTAATCGTTTATCCTTCGCTTTTCGCGTTTATCATTCTTGCCGCCTACGGCTTCTACCTGGTGTATAACCTGGCCAGGGATGTGCATTACCTGGCGATCAGTGTCGACACCAACATGACGACACTGGCCGGCAACATGCAGAACGTCTCCGAGAACATGAGTCAGCTGACGGCAAATATCCGGGCCATGACGGTCACCATGGACTCGATCGACCAGAAGGTCGCGACTCTCGAACCCATGCTCGCAAATCTGGATTCCATGGACGGTGCAATACAGTCAATGACCCATGCGACGCACAATATGGGGCGTTCCACCCACTACATGCAGGCGGATCTGTCCAGTATGAACCGCAACATCGGCCGCCCGCTGTCGTTCATGAACAATTTCATACCCTGGTGAACTAGTGGGCCAAGCGGATAGTTCTGAGCATTACAGAACTATCCGCTTGGGCTAGGGTTGGGAGACCGTAGTCCAAAGAGCCCTGCAGCTTCACGGCAGCCAAAGGTCTCAGCTCGTTATTTCAGCGCCCGCCAGCACGTTCTCCGCGTCGAAGACCAGGGGAAACTACCGGACGCGCTCGCTCAATTCTCTTCTTCGAACGTGATGGTGCTCGAGGGCTCCTGCAGGAAATAGCCCTGGATATAGTTGACCCCGATGTTCCACAGGATTGCGAGACTGCCAGCATCTTCGACGCTGCTCGCCACTGTTTTGTAACCGTCTCTCTGCAGCTTGCCGTTGATGGCGTTCATTTTGTCCTGCTGAGACTGATTAGTGGCCAGGTCGCGCATGAATTCGGGCGAGAGCTTCACGATGTCGATGTCGAGGTGCTTCAACAGGTCGTCGCCCTTGTCGCTTTCGACGTAGTTGCTGACTGCGATTCTGCAGTTGATCTTCTTCAGTCCGTCGATCAGCGTGCGTGCAGGCTGCCAGGCGTTGCGCACATCGGTTTCGCGGAACTGGAACACCATCCAGGCGCCTTTGGCACGAAACTCGCGCAGACAGTCGCATATCCACAGCAACGTGGAGTCGTCCTCGATGCCGGCACGCGACAGGATGATGTGGAATATGATCTTTTTGCCATTGCGCCGGTGGCTGGCCAGTTCGCGGATCGCGTTACGCACCACCCAGCGGTCGATCTCTGCGAGCCGGCTGGGGTCACGCGTCGGCGAAAGAAAGACATCCGGAACCAGCTCCTTCCCTTCTTCTGTGATCAGCCGCAGGTAGACTGAATAGTTTTCGCGGGTGTCACCCTGGAGGCTGACGATCGGCTGGTACTTCAAACGGAATCCGTCGTTCGCCAGTGCATGGTCGATCTGCTTGACGACCGCGGCGTCGGCCTCAGGCAGATTATTGGCGTCGCCCGGCATCTGCTCGTTGTAGAACACAACGCGATTTTCACCCTCAGTGCGCGCGATCCCGGTAGCCCGGCAAGAACGGTTGATGACTTCATGCGCGGTAATCTCCGCGCCTTTCTCAGCGCGCGTGACGCCGATTGCATAGGCGGGTTTTACCAGGGAATCACGGGTACTTTTGAAGGCGTGCCCGCGCAGATTGTGCAGACAACGTTCGGCGATCTCGAGCGCCGGTTCCTCATCGTCGCAGAGCAACATGAAATCGTGATCGCCAAAGCGAGAGATGGTGTGCGCGCGTGCAGCGGTGGCGGCCAGTACGCTGGCAACTTCGGTCAGCATCCGGTCGGTGCAGTCGAAACCGCAGCTTTCTCGCATATCCGCATAATTGCTTATCGAAATCTGCACTACCGCATGGCCCTGTTCGGCGCTCCCCGGGTTTCCGACCAGGGCCTCCAGCCGTTCCATGAAGGCTTGACGGTTGAAAAAACCGGTCTGCGGATCCTTGCTGGTGAGTTCTTCTATTCGTTGCTCCAGAGCGAGGTTCTGCCCCTGGTCACGAATCATCACCTGTGTGCACTCCTCGCCGTCGATGACGGCCGGCGAGAATTCCATACGCGCGCTGAACGACTGGCCGTCACTGGTGATACAACGAATCTCCTCGGAATGTTTGCCATCCTGAGCGACCTTGCGCAGTGCCATCTTGAATTCGCTACGTGATTCGGCCTCGATCATGTCCATGATGGGCAGGCCATCGATCTCGTCCGACGATTCGTGCCCGAACATATCCAGGTAGGTCTGGTTGGCATTCAGGTACATACCCTCGTGAATATACGCGATTGCATCACGCGAACTATGAACCAGCTGATGGCTGCGGGCCTCGGCTTCCTCGAGCTGATTCTTGAGACGGGCAATATCCTGACGCAGCATCAGTGTTTGATGTTCGCGCTTCACGGCCAGTGCAACATGTTCCTCATCCCTGATATCGATGAGGTCTTGCAGCCCGTATTCGATTGCGAATGAATTCCGCTGGTCTATTTTTTTGCCGACCAGCAATATGCTGGCCTCCGGCGCAGCCGCACGAATCTTGCTTATCGCCTCTGGGCAGGAAACCGCTTCCGCATCGGCATTCAGGACCACCAGATTGCACGGATCGTTGGCTAGCTGCTGATCCAGGGAGTCGAGTGTTTCTGCGACCTTAAGATGTGCCGCCTGATCCTGATTGCGCAGCGCATTGGCGAAGCCATCAGCAACCCCCAGCGCGCAGCCCACCACCAGCATCTCTACGGGATTGCCGCTCAGTTCGGAATGTTGCAGGGCAAACTCGGGGTTGGTGGCCATTAATCCAATCGTCCTTGTCTTTGGTCTGAGTCGGCGAAGGTGGTTTCCGAGTTCTTTTGTTC
>Ga0316201_10003246_pt1 | contig 11939 bp, 10 predicted proteins | sample CS6wburrow_MG_FD_204516 | JGI IMG/M metagenome (GOLD analysis project Ga0316201, IMG submission 204516) | Coastal sediment microbial communities from Delaware Bay, Delaware, United States - CS-6 worm burrow | ecosystem: Environmental > Aquatic > Marine > Coastal > Sediment | place: USA... | reverse complement strand
AATTCTCGCAGGTCTAGCGCTGATTTCAACGTTCGACTTTTACCCGTTCTCGCGCGTCAGCCCCATGAGGAATTCTCGGTTCCCATCGGTACCTTTGATTGGAGAATCCATCGTGCCGATAAGTTCGGCTCCCGGGAGTTCGGCCAGTGCGAAGGCTTTAATGCTTTCTAAAATACGCTCGTGAATGGCTTCGTCACGGATGATCCCTTTGCCTGCATCGACTTCCTTCTTTTCCGCTTCAAATTGAGGTTTGATGAGAGCGATAAGGCGTCCGTGTGGGGCCATAAATTGCCAGACAGCGGGCAGCACTTTGATTAAGGAAATAAAAGACAGATCCATTACGATGAGTGGATAATCGTCGTGCGGAAGGTCGCCGGGCTTAAGATGCCGGGCATTGGTCTTTTCGATGTTTGTGACACGTTCGTCTTGTAGTAGTCGGTTGTGCATTTGTGCGCGACCGACGTCAACGCAGGTGGCGCTTATGCTGCCGCGTTGTAGGCAACAGTCAGTGAAGCCGCCGGTTGATGCGCCAACGTCGAGATGATAGAGGCCTGTGACGTCGATTTCAAATTGATCAAGGAAGCCCTCGAGCTTTTCGCCGCCTCGACTGACGAAGCGGGGCGGGGCCTCGACTTCGACAGGACTGTCGGCGGGGAGCGTGCGCCCGGGTTTATCGAGGCGTTGCGTGCCGAGCATTACTTTGCCTGCGAGGATCAGTGCCTTCGCACGCGAGCGTGTATCTGCGAGGCCATTGGCCACGAGGAGTTCGTCGAGGCGTATTTTTTTTGGTGCGGCCATATGTTGTTAATCCGGATCAGGGTGGTCGCGTTGGACATGAAGGACCTCGCTGGAGCGGATATGGAGATCACGCTGTGGAAAGGGGATCTCAATGTTATTTTTCTTAAAGGTATCCCAAATTTTGAGCAGTACTTCGCTTTGTACATTGGCCACGCCGTTGGATGGATCGGCGATCCAAAAGCGAAGCTCCAGATCGACTGAACTGTCGCCGAAGCCACGTAAAGGGCAGGTCGGCGATGGATTTTGAAGCACGCGATCAACTGCGTTTGCCGCTTCAAGCACGAGTTGGATACACTTATGGGGATCCGCTCCGTAAGAGACGCCAACGGGTACTTTGACGCGCACTAGATTGTCAGTGAAGGACCAGTTGATGACCCTTAGCGTAATAAGGTCTTCGTTGGGGATGAGGTGCTCGGTCCCGTCGCGGGTGATGACGGAAGCGTAGCGTGCTCGAAGGTTATTAATCCAGCCGTAGGTGCCGTCGATTTCGATTACGTCGCCGGGTTTGATCGAATTGTCCATTAAAAGGATAATTCCGCAGACTAAGTTGGAAACGACTTTCTGGAGACCGAAGCCAAGCCCGATACCGATCGCACCACCGAGGACAGTGAGGGCGGATAGATCGACGCCCATCGAACTGAATGCGACGACCGACGCAATGACGATGAAGAGAATCCGGATGATCTTGGCGAGAAGGACTTTGAGGGAGGGGCTTAGTCGTGGGATGGACTGTATTCGCGATTCCAGAATCCGCGCGATTGCCAAGCTGATCCAAAGGGTGAAGGCGAAGGCGATCACGCCGGCAATGACCCCCCATGCCGTAATCGAGAAACTTCCAATGGTGAAGCGAAGTTCATCCAAAAGCCTGATGCTCTCCTCCACCAGTGCCAAACCGAAGAGCCCGGTAATGAGATAGCAAACTGCCGCGGCTGATTGCGCCCAAAAACGTTCGTGTAGTAAGCTGGAGATCAGGCCGATTATAATCCAAGCGCTAGCGAGGTAGGTGAAAAACCGAAAGATGGGTGTTTCTATTTGGGTCAGTCCCTCGAATCCGAAATACAACAGTCCGAGAATGAAGCAGAAGGCGACGAAACCTAAGTTGCGCTTGAGCCAGAGTGCCGGGCTGAAGGCTTCGGCATCGATATTCGAAGATTTTTTCCCCGCTAACTTCGAGCACACGCTAAGAAGCACAAGGACAACCAGCACTTGCCAGAGGTCGTCAGACTTGAACCCTTCCTCGGGCGCGAGCAAATTGCCCCATTTTTGAAGAAAATCCATTTAATCGATTAAGTCTGGAATATGAACCGCCGCAATCTTTTTGACTAATTTCGGATCGTAGCCGAATGATTATAAAATGTTTCGTTGCGCTCAACTCATAGGATTACTGCTTCTCGTTTCAATGCATGCCCATGCTCAGAATCGTATCGGGACGGGCGCAGTTCACGAGCTTTACACCAGTCTTTGCGCCAGTTGCCACGGTGCCGATTTGAAGGGTGGCTTGGGCACGCCTTTGATCGATTCCAATGAGTGGCGCTCTGTCGGCAAAACTACGAGCTTTCTTGATTACTTGAAGGACGGAAATGTAGAGCTTGGGATGCCTGCCTTTGGTGAGGCGTTGACTGATCCACAGATCCGATCCTTGGAAATTTATATTGGAGAAATGCGTCAGAAATCTGATCAGGCTGAGCTTCCCGCTGAAATGGATAACGATGGAGTGTATTCGGCTGGTGGATACAGATTTAAAATCGAAACGATGGTAGATGGGCTTTCCACTCCATGGTCGATTGCTTTTTTGCCGACGGGTGGCGCTGTTATTACGGAACGATCGGGGAGCTTGCGCATGTTTAAAGATAATGAACTAAGAGCGCCTGTTGAAGGCACGCCTCAGGTTTGGGCGCATGGGCAGGGCGGGTTGCTCGAGGTTGCGGCACACCCTGATTATAAGAAAAATGCGTGGATTTATCTCGGTTATTCCGAAAGTAGAGGGAAAGAAGGCAATAAAGCTGTTGGCATGACAAAGGTCGTTCGCGGCCGAATTATTGATAACCAATGGATGGATGAGGAGGTGATTTTTGAAGTGCCTGCTAAATACCATCGTTCAGCGGGTCCGCACTTTGGTACTCGTTTTATTTTTCAGGATGGATTTCTCTTTTTCAGTATCGGTGACCGGGGCGCTCAAGATATGGCGCAGGATCTTAGCCGTCCGAATGGGAAAATACATCGTGTCCACGACGACGGGCGCATTCCCGCGGATAATCCTTTCGTCCAGGACCCAAAGGCTTATCCATCGATCTGGACTTACGGAAATCGTAATCCGCAAGGACTCGACGTACACCCGGTCACAGGCGATCTCTGGGAGTCGGAGCACGGTCCTCGGGGAGGTGATGAGATTAATCTTATCGGTAAGGGAATTAACTATGGTTGGCCGGTAATTACATACGGGATGAATTATAACGGTAAGCCGATCACTGCTATTACCGAGGCTCCGGGCATGGAACAGCCCAAGCATTATTGGACACCTTCGATTGCGGTCTGTGGAATTGATTTTTACGAGGGCGAGGCCTTTCCGGATTGGAGGTATAATCTTTTCGCGGGTGGTTTGGCTTCGAAGGAACTGCATCGACTGGAGGTCGAAGCGGATGCGGTTGTGAGCGATGAAATTATATTGCGAGATATTGGCCGCATTCGTGATGTAGCGAGCGGACCAGACGGGTATCTCTATCTGGTACTCAACTCACCTGATAAAGTTGTGCGCCTCGTGCCTGCGGAGTAACTGCTGCGCCTTCGAATCTCCCTAGTCCTGCCTTTTGGGCACAAGCCCTGATGAAATGCACTTGCGGCGCTGGGGTATCTAATGCTCTTCTGCTTGGGTATGAAGCTTCGCGCCATCGTTTACCTAGACTCCGCACTTGCTGATGGAGCGCGGTCTTTGGCCGCTGGTTTTGAAGTTTCTGTGATTGATGGCAGTGCATTGGCTCAGGCCAAAGCAAAGCATTTACAGCAATTCCTGATCGAACAGACCGATGGTGCTTCGGAGGCGTTTGTCTTCGTTCTGGATGCTTCTGGCCTCGCTCTTCACGCACTGGGGGAAGCTTATGGAGTGAGTATTCGCGCGGATTTTCATGGTTCGACGGTAACGTATCGTCGCAAAAAGGGAGGCGGCAAGGGGCAGATGATTGCCAAGGCTGTCGGTTTGCATTCGGGAATTCGGCCGACTGTGCTCGACGCGACGGCGGGTTTAGGTGGGGATGGTTTCGTTTTGGCGAGTCTAGGCTGCGAAGTCACTCTGCTGGAGCGTGTTTCCGAGGTTCGTGCGCTTTTGGCCAGTGGCCTTGCTCAAGCCAAAAACTTTGCTGTAACGGACGATCCGGAACTGCTTACGATACTGGAACGCATACAACTGATGGAGGCGGATTCCTTGAGCTATCTGGCGGGAATTCGGGAAGATGAGCGACCCGATGTGATCTATCTGGACCCCATGTTTCCTGAGCCGGGGAAGCGGGCGATGGTTAAGAAAGAGATGCGCGTCTTTCACGAACTAGTTGGGCAAGATTCGGATGCGGATCAGTTGCTCGATCTGGCGCTGGCCAAGGCTCGCTATCGTGTCGTTGTTAAACGCCCCCGTATCGCACCGACATTGAACAATCGAGAGCCGAGCCATTCATTGGCAGGGAAGAGTAACCGCTACGACATCTACACGATCCGTAAAATGCCGGAACGGGGGCTTAAGACGGAATGACTGTAAAAATCTACTCTGCAGCTTTGACCTTCGCTAAAAAATAGTACGAATTCCTGCTATGGAACCGAACTATACGAAACTTGCCGGTGTACTGACTGGATTTTCCACTAATTTGCAGAAGGGCGAGCGCGTTCTCATCGATGCCTTTGATATCCCTGAAGCGATGGTCGTTGCACTTGTTCGTGCGGCGCGGGATCGGGGGGCTGTTCCGTTTGTGAATATTCAGCGCGCACGGATCGGTCGTGAATTGGTGAACTGCCTCGATGCAGAGCAGTTCGAAACGCAGGCTACCTGGGAACTGGCGCGGATGCAGAAGATGGATGCCTACATCGCGGTTCGTGGATCGGATAACATTTTTGAAATGTCGGACGTTGATCCGGATAAAGTGAGTCGCGTGATGCGCGCGATGAAGGAAGTGCTCGATTATCGCGTAAACAAGACGAAGTGGGTCATTCTACGTTGGCCAACACCCGCTATGGCGCAACAAGCCATGATGAGCTCGGAGAGTTTCGAGGAATTCTTTTTTCGTGTCTGCACTCAGGATTATTCCCGTATGACCGAGGGTATGGCAGCGCTGGAAGCTCTAATGTCGAAAACAGATCTGGTAGAACTGAAAGGGCCGGATACGAATCTTCGCTTTTCGATTAAAGGCATTGGTGCAGTTGCTTGTGGCGGCACGCACAATATCCCCGATGGTGAGGTCTTTTCCTGCCCGGTTAAAGACTCTGTCGAAGGTGAGATCACTTATAATGCGCCGACGGTTTATCAAGGCGTATCCTTCGACCGGATACATTTGAAGTTTGAGAAGGGAAAAATTGTCCACGCCGAAAGTTCCAATACGGAGCGATTGAACGACATTTTAAACTCCGATGCGGGTGCCCGTTACATCGGTGAGTTTGCGATCGGATTTAACCCGCACATTCTCGAACCCATGCGCGATATTCTTTTCGACGAGAAGATCGCGGGATCGTTTCACTTTACGCCGGGGCAAGCCTATGAAGAGGCCGATAACGGAAATCGTTCCCAAGTTCATTGGGACATGGTACAAATCCAGCGCCCCGAGTACGGCGGTGGCGAGATTTGGTTCGACGGCGAGTTGATTCGTAAAGACGGCTTATTCGTCCAAGACGAGCTAAAGAAACTAAACCCTGACTATCTACTGGACGGAGCCTAGGGCAGGAAGGGCTGTTTCTATCCCTTCAGGCCGATCGCGATCGCTTCCTCTTGGAGGATGTTAATCGCGGCGATACCTTTTGCTCCGAGTTCCAGTAGGGTGTCGAGTTCTTCGCGGGCGAAGGTGGCTTCTTCGCCGCTGCTTTGGACTTCGACGTATTTACCAGAACCAGTCATGACGATGTTGGCATCGACGGTGGCCGCTTTGTCTTCGAGGTAGTTAAGGTCGAGGACAGATACATTCTTATAAACGCCCACGGATACGGCGGCGACGGAATCGGTAAATGGATTTTCTTCCAGTTGTTCGCTGGCGATCAGTTTTTGAATGGCGATTTGCGCTGCAACATAGGCTCCGGTGATTGATGCGGTACGAGTGCCTCCGTCTGCTTGGAGTACGTCGCAATCGATCCAAATTGTTTTGCCTGTCAGTTTTTTAAGGTCGAAGACGGCGCGGAGTGAACGACCGATCAGACGTTGGATCTCAATCGTGCGACCATCGGCTTTACCGCGGCTAATGTCGCGTTGCTTGCGATCCAGTGTGCTGTAAGGCAGCATGGAATACTCAGCTGTCATCCAGCCGCCTTCGACCTTTTGGGCACGCATCCAACCGGGTACGCGATTATCGATCGAGGCCGCGCAGATGACACGTGTATCACCGAAGCTGACGAGTGCGGAGCCGAGCGCATGCGGTGCGATTCCGGTTTCAAAACGAATCGTGCGGAGTTGATCCACGGTGCGCTCGTCGGGACGGGCGAAAGGTGTTTCACTGGTATCTGTCATGTTACGAAAGGGAGTGTATGCTTACGAGTGGGACATTGAAAAATGTCTTAGCCGCTTACTCAGGTTTTTTAAAACGACGTGCCGGTTTTGGAGCAGGCTTGAAGTCTCTATTTCCGCCTGCGCTCGCTCCACCTCCACCGCCTTCTTTGCCTCCGAATTTTGTCTTTGTATTGGTGGGATGGTTCGGGCGTGCGCCTTTGTCGTCGTTCCAATTTCTGGAGCCGCGTTTGCCTTGGTAGCCACCCTTTTTCTTGTAGCCACCGCCGCCACCACCACCGTAGTTGCGTTTGCCACCGCCACCACCAGAGCGTTGTGGTTTGTCGTAGTAAGGCTCGGTGTCTTCGGCGATTTTCTCGCCATCGCGGTTTTCATCTTTTTGAAGAATATCAAAAAGTGCGCTGGCGATATCGGTCGGTGTATGGCCCGAGTCGAGCAAGCGATCAACCAGTGCATCGTGGCGCTTGAAATTTCCGGTTTCGAGGAGTTCGCGGACTTGGTTGAATACCTTGTCGGCTTTACGACCTTCCACGTCTTCAAGGGAAGGGATTTGCATGCGGCGAACGACCTGACGAGTGTAACGCTCAATCGATTCAAGTCGATAGATGTCGCGACCATAAACGAAGGTGACCGACTTTCCGGAGCGCCCGGCGCGGCCTGTACGACCGATACGGTGAACGTAGTCTTCCGGATCGTAGGGAAGGTCAAAGTTGAAGACGATATCAACATCGTCGATATCGAGGCCACGCGCAGCCACGTCGGTGGCGACAAGTAGCTCGACGCTGCCTTCTTTGAAGCGCTTGATCACGCGTTCGCGGTTGGCTTGGGTAATATCCCCGTGAATGCGGTCCGCTACATAGCCACGAGCCGAGAGGGCCTCGCAGGCGTCTTCCACCATTTGCTTGGTGTTACAAAAAACAATGCCGCGGGGGTTGGTCTCTAAATCGAGCAGACGGCAGAGCACTTCCACCTTAGAGCGATTACGCACTTCGTAGTAGGTCTGTTCGATCGTATCGACTGTCAGGGCTTTGCGCTCAATCGAAATTTGCTTCGCCTTGTTGCTGAAGGTGCGGATAAGCCCCTCGACGCCCCTGTTCATCGTGGCGGAGAAAAAGAGTGTCTGACGGTCTTCAGATACATCACCAAGGATGACTTCCATGTCTTCGCGGAAGCCCATGTCGAGCATGCGGTCGGCTTCATCGAGAATGCAGAGCTTGATGGCATCGGTTCGAAGGGTCTTGCGGCGGAGGTGATCCATCACACGACCTGGCGTGCCAACGACGATATGTGCTCCTTTACGAAGCGCGCGCATTTGGCGGTCGAGCGGTGCGCCACCGTAAACGGGCACGGCGACGAGGCCTTTGAGCGCAGAGGCAAGGCGGTGGATTTCTTCGCAGACTTGCACCGCGAGCTCGCGGGTAGGGCAGAGCACGAGGACTTGTGTCTCGTCGCGATTGATGTCGATCAAGTTGAGCGCAGGTAGGCCGAATGCTGCGGTCTTACCCGAACCAGTCTGGGAAAGCCCGACGATGTCGTGACCTTCGAGTGCAACCGGAATGGTTTTTGCCTGAATCGGTGAGGGTGACTCGAAGCCGAGTCGCTCAATGCCTGCGAGAAGTTCCGGACGGAGCCCGAGATCTGAAAATTTAGTGTCCATAGTATCGATAGTAGGCCCGTTGACCGGATTTACCGATACTTGAGCTAGGGTGAAGCAAGGGCCGTTGTATTGAGGCCTTTCCGAAGTGAGGCGGAGGGCTTTGACAGGTCAGAGGTAGATGACAAGGCTTAAATAAAACACTACTTCGGACGCTTTGGTAAGTAGAGTGTAAAGCAACTGCCGTTCCCCGGTTCACTTTGTGCGGTGAGCTCTCCTGAGAGAAGCCCCGCCAATTTCTTTGAGAGTGTAAGCCCCAAGCCAGTGCCCCCGTATTCGAGGGAGATATGTTTATTTGCCTGAGTGAAAGGCTCGAAGACCATCTGCAGCGTGGTTTGATCCATTCCGATACCTGTATCGATCACCTCTATTGCGTAGCTATATGCTGAACTGCGGTCGGTGTCAGAAATGACTTCCAGTTTGATTTCAATGTGACCTGTTCGAGTAAACTTTGCGGCATTACTCAGTAGGTTGGTAATGATTTGTCCGAGGCGAGACTCGTCGCTTGTGGCAAGGCAGGGGCCTTCAGGGACTGTGAGCTTAAATTCGAGCCCCTTGCGCCCGATCAGTTGCTTGTAGAGGTCGTGGTTTTTTTGAATTAATTGGGCGAGGTCGAATTCAGTGAAGTTGAGTTCCATCATGCCTGCGTCGATTTTTGAAGAATCAAGCAAGTCATTCAATAGGGCTACCATTGATTCGGCACCTTCCATTATAATTTGAGCCATCTCTTCAGTCTGGGCATCAGGTGCATCGCTTTGAAGTATTTGCGCATATCCCATGATGGCATTGAGTGGATTTCGAATCTCATGGCTGGTCTGAGCGATCAATTTATCCTTCTTTTTATTAGAGGAATGTATCGCACTATAGTGTTCATTCAGCTGTTCTTTCTCTGCGATTTCAGAGGTCACGTCTACCGCGATGGAGTGAAATTCCACGACCTCGCCGTCTAAATTTTTACGCGAGACGTTATGCCAGCGGCATAAGATCGTTCTGCCGTCTTTGGTTAGGTTCTCGTTGATTAGCGTGCGACTTTTGTTTTTTTTGAGTGCTGCCTTCGCCTCATGAATTGTTTCGAATGCACTCTTGGGTGCCATGAAATCAGTTGCGATTTTACCGAGCGTTTCTTGTTCGGACCAACCGAAGATCGATTCAGCGGCTTGATTCCAAGCTTTGATGCGAAGACTTGAGTCGAAAACTATAAATGCAAGTGGCGCTTCCTTAAAAATGGAACTATATTCTTTTTCACGTTTGCTGAGGAGTTGTTCACTCGCTTTACGTCGCTCGATCTCAGATTTGAGCTGGATGCGGTCTTGTCTTTGTTTGAGGGCTATTATTGAAATTGGGGCGAAACAGAGAGCGGTCGCTGCGATTACTTTTAAGAGGACGCTTCTACGGATAGGTGCTTTCGTTTCGTAAAGCATGCCCTTGATGTCGACCTCTCCCTCGATCATCCCGGCACTGCGAAAGACGTCCGCCATGTGCTCCCAACGGCCCGGATTCATGTAGCCGACCTCTACGATATCATTCGCAATCAAATCGATGGTTTTGTAGGCTTCATATTCGAGTGCCTTCCGGCTCTTTCGGTCGGTGTATTTTTCGAGAATCCATCCAATCACTTCGTTCGGATTTTTTATCGCGTATTCCCAGCCCAGTAGGCTCGCTTTCCTGAATGAGGCTACAATTTTTGGATGGTCTTCAATGTAGGCTTCCGTCGTGTAAAGACCGTCGCCATAGAAATCAATCCCTGCACTTCGAGGGCTAAAAACAACTGGCTCACTTCCCGAGCTTCTGATTTCGAAGGGCTCATCGGTAAGGTAGGCTGAGAGCGCATCGACTTTACTATGATGTAGCGGGTGTGTTGAAAATTCGTGTTCGACGAACTCGATCGAATCCAACGGCACCATTTCCGATTTGAGTAGTGCAATCAAGTCGGCAGAACCCGGTTACATCATAATCCGTTTTCCCGCAAGATCGTGGATTGTCTCAATGTCTTTCCCTTTCAAGGCCGCAAAAACCAGCGGTGAATGTTGAAAAATCGAGGCGAGTGCGACCACCTTCAACCCCTCTGCTCGTAAAAGTAGCAAATCCGAGTTGGAGATGCCGAATTCTGCATCGCCACGTAAGACAGAATAAGTCGGCGCAGTTTCTGGTTGAGGTTCTAGCAGCTCTACGTCCAAGCCCGCTTCCGCATAATAACCTTTCTCGATGGCGGCATAGTAGCCCGCGAATTGGAATTGGTGGCGCCACTTTAACTGCAGACGCACTTTTTCTAAGCCATGCAAGCTAGACGCAATCGTTGAAAAAAGAATGCCAAGTATCAGGATCGATCGCATATACAAAACGTCGTAATCATTGGGTGGTTTTGTAGGTATTGTAAAGAAATCCTTTTCCGAAACAGGACTTGAACGCGCCCTTAGGGGCTTTATTACTTAGATTTTAATATTAATGAAGACGGAGACTTGGAAAATCGCAGCATTTTATCATTTTACCGAACTGCCTGATCGTGACGATTGGGCTGAGCGGATGGTCGATCATGGCCTCAAGGTGGGATTGCGCGGCACGCTTATTTTCGCGCATGAGGGCGTTAATTCGACTTGTGCGGGCTCACCGGAGGCGATCGACGCCACGATCGCCTTACTAAAAGCCGATCCCCGATTCGCGGAAATGGAGGTCAAATACTCCTCTGCTGATTTTTGCCCCTTTCCCAAGTTTAAGGTTAAAAAGAAGCCCGAGATCGTAACTTTTCGGCAGGACGGGGCCGATCCCAGAGATACTGTCGGGACTTACTTGGAGCCCGAAGAGTGGAACGAGTTGATCGAAGATCCTGACGTTATAACGATCGATACCCGCAACGACTATGAGGTTGAAGTCGGCCAGTTTAAGGGTGCGATCAATCCGAAAACCGACGACTTTACCGAATTTGCGAAGTTTGTGGACGAGCATCTGGCCTCTCAAAAAGACAAAAAGATCGCGATGTATTGCACTGGAGGCATCCGCTGTGAGCGCTCAACAGCCTATCTTAAAAAGAAAGGCTTTAAGAATGTGTATCACCTGAAGGGGGGGATTCTTCGTTATATAGAGTTGATGCCGAAAGAGCAGAGCCTTTGGGAAGGTGATTGCTTCGTCTTCGATTATCGGGTTGCGGTGGATCACGATCTCAAGCCCGCTAAGTGGAAGATCGATCCCGAAACGAGTCTTCCGAAGCCGATGAATGAGGAAGAAGTTGAGACAATTGCCGAACGCCGACGCAGCGGAGCGATTTTCAAAAAGCCGTATACGGTCTAGACGTGTGAGTTCTTCTCGCAAATCCCCCAAATGAAGCCGCCCCCTGTCAAATTTCCTTTGCTGAGTTCGATTCCTCGTTACTCCAAGAATGGTTTCACTTTGATCGAGTTGCTGATGGTGATCGCCGTCATTGTGATTCTGGCGGGTATCACTTTCGGGATTTCCCGTGGTGTGCAGAACGCACAAGCTCGGGCCCAGGCCAAAGCCGAACTCATGACGATTTCGCAGGCCTTGGAGCAGTTTAAATCATCAAATGGCGATTATCCTTGGACGGAGCAGGGGGTCGATGCTTCCGAGGCGAATGCCGTGGTCTTGCTGAATGCACTGCTGGGCTGGAAGGAGTTTAAGCGCACCGGCGGGAGTGTTGATTTTGTCGATGTACTCCCGGGCGACGTTCCGGCCAGCGGGCCGAACGAATTTCTCGATCCGTCAAAATTTTCAATTCGCCGTATGGGCAGCGATGAGGAGTACGTCGATCTGCCTGACACGAGTTCAACGGCACCTTCCGGTTAC
>Ga0316201_10003245_pt1 | contig 11939 bp, 7 predicted proteins | sample CS6wburrow_MG_FD_204516 | JGI IMG/M metagenome (GOLD analysis project Ga0316201, IMG submission 204516) | Coastal sediment microbial communities from Delaware Bay, Delaware, United States - CS-6 worm burrow | ecosystem: Environmental > Aquatic > Marine > Coastal > Sediment | place: USA: Delaware... | reverse complement strand
CCGCCGCGTCTGCTGGATGCCGTCGGCCCGCAGGTTGTAGAAATAGACCCCCGCGGCGGCCGCGCGGCCGGAGCTGTCGCGACCGTCCCAGACCGCCTGATGACGCCCGGCGGCCAGCGGCCTGCCGTCGATCAGCGTGCGCACATGCCTGCCGGCCACATCGAACACCGTGAGCCGCACCGGACCCTGGCCGGCCAGATCGAAGAAGATCGTGGTCCGCGGATTGAACGGATTGGGCCGGTTCAGATCCAGGGTGGTGACCGCCACCGGCGGGCGGTCCGGTTCCGGCACCGGGGTCACCGCGGTGTAGGGCTCGCTCAGGTGGTTCGACAGGATGAAGTCCACGTTCTGGCGCAGGGCCGCGTGGTTCATCCGGTACGGCCGCCCCGCCAGCAGCACGAACTGCCCGCCCGAGGGCCGGAAGGTACCGGTGCCGCCCGGATCCGCCCACACGCCGATGCCGCGGGTCGTTCCGAAGCCGGCCGTATCGGCCATCAGCAACGTGCTCTGGGCTGCGACGTCGATAAAGAAGACGTCGTTCCAGGACTGGCTGCCCAGGAAACCCTGGTCGACCAGGCCCGGTAGCTGGGCTACGCAGTTGCCCAGGGAAGCGTCGGACTCGGCCCAGGTCACGCCCAGATAGGTGCTCAGTTCCCCGTCCAGGAAGGACCGCGCGCGGCGCGTCAGCAGCAGCACGTTGCCGCCGGTCTCCAGGTACGAGGCGATGGGTGTCTCGGACCATTTGGCGAGGTCGCCGTTGTAGTTGTTTCCCACCCAGATCACCGTCGAGTAGCCGCCCAGGATCTCGGCCGGTACCGGCCCCGAACCGAGGGGCGCCGGCAGCGCGGCCGGGTAACCGCCGCCGGGCGCGGCAAAGCAGTCCCAGAAATCGACGGCGTGGCCGCCCCAGAAGGTCGAGTCGTCGTAGGCGCTGGTGATTTCGACGCCGTACGTGCCCCAGTCGACGCCGTTGACCAGGAGGATGCCCTGGTCGAAGGTCGGATTGGTCACCTGGGTCTGGATCTGGCGCAGGATCCAGCGGTCAGGATCGAGAGCCACACCTGCGGGCGTGCCGGTGACCGGCAGCACGTACTGCTGGCTGGCCAGGCTGTTCTGCACGGTGAAGTCCGCGGTGCCCTGGTCGGTGGTCACCCGCAGCACGAGCGGCATGGTGAACAGGCCGGTGTTCGTCTGGACCTGGTCGATCGTCACGGTGATCTCGCCCGCCCCCGGCCCCGCCGTCCAGCCGTAGCTGTAGACCGGAAAATACTCGCCGTAGATCCACTGCTGGAAGAAGGCCGTCAGATCCAGACCGCTGACCGTCTCCATGGCCGCCTGCAGATCCTCGGTGGTGGCCGTACTGTAGATGTGGTTGGCCCGGTAGAGGTCGAGCCCGGCGAAGAAAGCGGCGTCACCCACGACGCCGCGCAGCATGTGCACCACCCAGCTGCCCTTGTTGTAGCTGAGGTTCGAATTGAAGATCGCCCCGAAATTCGAGGGGTCGGCGACGTGGATCGTTCCGGCCCCGTAGTAGGCCGCCGCGTCCATGTAGGCCCGGTAGGTGGCGACGCCCGCGGTCTGCTCTTTCCAGTAGGCCTCGCTCCAGGTGGCGAAACCTTCGTTCAACCAGATGTGGCTGAAGGTGGCGCAGGTGATCATGTCGCCCCACCACTGGTGGGCCAGCTCGTGGCTGATCAGGTCCTCGCTCCACCCGCCCATGCTGGACAGGGTCTGGTGCTCCATGCCCCCGCCCCAGGTGAATTCGGCGTGGCCGTATTTCTCGTCGACGAAGGGGTACTCGCCGAACCCCTGGGCGAAGGTCCCGATCATCGGCACGGTCAGGGCGTAGGTCGGCCCCACCGCCGCCAGGTGGTCGGGATAGACGAAGAACTGGACTTCCATGTCGTCGCCGCCGGCCAGGGGCGTGTAGTAGTCGCTGTACTGGCTATAGGGATAGATCGCCAGGCTAACCAGATAGGTGGGGATGGGATAACGGCTCTTCCAGTGGTACGTGCTGTCGCCCCCGCCGGTGACTTCGCTTTCCAGCAGTCCGTTGCTGGCCACCACCAGGTTGTCGGGCACGGTGACAACGATGTCCACCGAATCGGCCTTGTCCGTGTTGAGGTCCTTGCAGGGCCACCACTCCCGCGCGCCGTACGGCTCGCTCAGGGTCCAGATCATGTCCAGACCGTTGTGGCTGCTCCAGCCGAACGCATCGCCGGCGGGGTTGCCCGTGTACTGCACGGCGACGGCCAGGGTCTCCCCCGCGACGTAATAACGATCCAGATTGACGGTGACCAGGTCGGCACTGCGGCTGAAGGTGACGTCGGTCACGCCGACAACGGTCGCCAGGACCGTCATGTTCGCCGCGAGGTCCAGATCGAAAGTCGCGATCGAATCGCTGATCACCGTTGCGGTGGTGGTCACCCAGCCCGAAAGGACGTTCGCCACCGGGTCGACATCGAGGTCCAGCGCGTAATGGTGCACATCGAACTGATCCTGGTTGGCCGTCGCCGGCACGAAGGCCAGCAGTCTTTTCTCGGCCGCCTGGGCCTTGGTCGCGGCTTCCTGACGGCGGTGCTCCTGCAGTCTCTCCTTCAGGTCGACGGTGTCGTCGGGAACGGCCGCCGTTGCGGCCGACGTCAGGAAAATCATCAGGAGAGAAAGTGCGAACAGAGCGCGGCGGGCGAAGCTGCGGAACATGGACATACCTCGTGGATGCGGAAGCGTTGGCCGCAGGGACCGCCATTTTCGACGACAGCACCCGTGACGTTGCCACGGGCCGCCCTGCGGACGGCCCGTTTTTGATCGGTACCATTATAACATAGGGGCCGCGGTCACGGTCGCCAAAACGGTGGGGGCCTGCGGCCCCCGCATCAGACCATTTCGTGCCGGCGGCTGTTGCCAGGCGTCAGGATGAAGCCTCCTTCACCGACATCCAGGGTCACGGTCTCTTCAGGGTGCACGTCGCCGGCGAGGATCAGGTCCGCCAGGCGGTCCTGCACCTCGCGCTGGATGACGCGCCGCACCGGCCGGGCGCCGAAACGCGGGTCGAACCCCTGCGCGGCCAGCCTGGCGACCGCCGCGTCGGTGGCGACCAGACCGATCTCCTGCTCCTCGAGGCTGCGTCCGACCCTGGCCAGCTCCAGGCGGACGATCATCTCGATCATCTCCCGGCTCAGGCTGGCGAACCGCACGATGCCGTCGAGGCGGTTGAGGAACTCCGGTCGGAAATGCCCGACCAGGCTCTGCAGGACAGCGCTCTCACGTTCCCGTCGCATCTCCTCGTCTTCGTCCGGACGCGGCTCGAATTCCGGATCCTGGCACAGGTTGCTGGTCATGATGACCAGGGTATTGCTGAAGTCCACCACCCGGCCCTTGCCGTCGGTCAGGCGGCCGTCGTCCAGCAGCTGCAACAGCACGTTCGTCACTTCGGGGTGAGCCTTCTCCACCTCGTCGAGCAGGATCACGCTGTAGGGGTGGCGGCGCACCGCTTCGGTCAGCTGTCCGCCCGACTCGTGGCCCACGTACCCGGGCGGCGAGCCGATCATGCGGCTGACCGCGTGCCGCTCCATGTACTCGGACATGTCCAGGCGCACCAGGTGCGTGTCGTCGCCGAACATCTGTTCGGTCAGCGCCTTGGCCAGCTCCGTCTTGCCCACGCCGGTCGGGCCCAGGAAGAGGAACGAACCCAGCGGCCGGTTGCGCTCGGTCAATCCCGCGCGCGCACGGCGGATGGTCCGGGCCACCTTGGCCACGGCCTCGTCCTGACCCACCACTCGGGCGGTGATCCGGTTCTCCAGGTCGCGCAACCGGGCCATCTCGTCCTCGACCAGACGCTGGGCGGGGATGCCCGTCCACTGGGCCACCAGGTGCGCGATGTCGTCTTCTTCGACCTCTTCGCGCAGCAGCGCGTGGTCGCCCTGGATGGTTTTCAGCTTGGCGTAGGCGTCCTTGATCTGGGCCTCGAGCGTGGCCTGGCCGCCGTACTTCAGCTCCGAGGCCCGGGCCAGGTCGCCCTCCCGTTCGGCCCGCTGCATCTCCAGCACCAGGTTCTCCTGTTCCTGCTGGAGGGTGCGGATCCGGTCGATCGCTTCCTTCTCCTGTTCCCAACGGGCCTTCAGCTGGTCCCACTGGTCGCGCAGCTCGGTGATCTGATGGTCGATGACCTCGCGCCGGGTCACGGCCGACTTGTCGGTTTCCTTCTCCAGCGCCAGGCGTTCCATCTCGAGCTGGTTCAGGCGGCGCTGCAGATCGTCGACCTCGGCGGGCACCGAGTCGATCTCCATGCGCAGGCGGCTGGCGGCTTCGTCCACCAGGTCGATGGCCTTGTCCGGCAGCATGCGGTCGGCGATGTACCGCTGGCTCAGCTTGACCGCCGCGACCAGGGCCCCGTCGGTGATGCGGATGCCGTGGTGGACCTCGTACTTCTCCTTCAGCCCGCGCAGGATCGCCACCGCCTGGTCCCAGGTGGGCTCTTCGACCATCACCGGCTGGAAGCGCCGCTCGAGGGCCGGGTCCTTCTCGATGTGTTGCCGGTACTCGTCGAGCGTCGTCGCCCCGACGCAGTGCAGCTCACCCCGCGCCAGCGCGGGCTTGAGGATGTTCGAGGCGTCCATCGCGCCGCTGGTGGCGCCAGCCCCGACCAGGGTGTGCATCTCGTCGATGAACAGCAGCACCTGGCCTTCGCGTTCGGTGACCTCCTTGATCACCTTCTTCAGACGGTCTTCGAACTCGCCGCGGTACTTGGTGCCGGCGATCAGCGCGCCCATGTCCAGGGCGAGCAGACGCTTGCCCTTGAGGCCCTCGGGCACGTCGCCTTCGACCAGGCGCAGCGCCAGACCTTCGGCCACGGCGGTCTTGCCGACGCCGGGCGAACCGATGAGCACGGGGTTGTTCTTCGTGCGTCGGCTGAGAATCTGGATGACGCGGCGGATCTCCTCGTCCCGGCCGATGATCGGGTCGATCTTGCCCGCGCGCGCGGCGGCGCACAGGTCGCGGGCGTACTTGTCCAGCGCCGCTTCCTGGCCCTCGCCCAGGCCCGCTTCGTCGTCGCCGGCATAGGCGGCGTCGGCGCCGCTCAGCTCCAGGGCCTTGGCGATACCCTGGGCCGAGACCTCGAAGGTCTTCAGCACGCTGCCGGCCCGGCCGCGGTCTGCGGCCAAGGCGAGCAGGAGTTCGCGCGTGCCGACCATGCCGCCGGCGCTCTTCTGTCCGGCTTCGAGGAACAGCTGCTGCAATTCTCGGCTGGCGCCCGGCAGTTCCTTCTGCTGGGCCGTCGGCAGGCTGGCCAGCTCGCCTTCGGCGGTCCTGGCGATCAGGGCCGGGTCCAGCTCCAGGCTGCGCAGCGTGTTGGTGGCCAGGCCGGTTTCGCTCAGGAGCGCCCACAACAGGTGCAGCGGCTCGAGCTCGGTGTGGCCCATTTCGTAGGCCTTGGACTGGGCCTTCTGCAGGCTTTCCATGGCGTTGACGGTCCAGTTGTTCATGTTTTCCTCCCTCATATCGTGGACGGGGCGGCCCCGTGGCGGGGTTCTGCGACCCGAGGACGTGTTTGTTCGACGGGAGAATTGCATTTGGTGTGCCAGGACGTGCTATTCGCGCTATGTTATTCTCATGCAAAGGCTTGGCTTGTTTGCGGGATTACCTGGACGGCGGCGGGGCCGCTGTGGCGGCTCCGTGGCAGTGTCATCTTGGCAGGACGTCGTTGATCTGGCAGACTCTCGACAGGAATCTGCCGGCCGCAGCCATCGGCTCGATCTCAGAGGGGCCGCCAGCTGATGCTCAGGCTCAGCGTGGGGTCCAGGATGGAGCTCAGGTCGTCGTCCAGGGGAAAACGCACCTGCAGGCCCGGGCCCCAGCCGCCGAAGTCGAAGTTTCCGTAGAGCCCCAGCTGGTGGAGGGTTCGTTCACCGATGTTCAGGTCGTCCCCCGTGACGAAAAAGCGCCCGCTCAGCCCGCCCCCGACCGCCACGGTCCGGTTGTCATAGCCCGCCTGCAGGGCGTAGAGGAAAAAAACCTCCGGATCCATTTCGGCGTTGTCGCCGGTGCCGATCCAGACAATGGGCGCCATGCGCGCCCGAAAGGTCACGCCATCGGCGGTTTTCGAGCGGAAATTGGCGCCGATCACGACCGTCAAGACATCGGGCAGGAAGGCTTCCGTCCGTTCCAGGAAGTCCCCCAGAGCGGCCATCGCCGTGGCCCTCTTGCGGCTTTCGGCCATCGGCAGGCGCACCCCCAGTTCCATCTGCCAGCCCTCCCGGTGCGGACCGAAATTCAGTCCCAGATAGGGATTGCCGAAGGCGTTGTCCGCTTCGGCCGGCCGCGTGAAGGGGCCGAGGATCGTCGCGTTCGCCTGCGCGTAGTGCGCGAACGGGATTTCGGCGACCAGTTGCGTGTTCGAGCCCACGGCGAAACGCCCGGACAGGTAGTAGATCAGGGAAAAGGTCGTCAGGTCCGTGTTCTTGATGGCGGGCTTGACGAATTCGAGATTCACGTCCGTGTGGGACGGCGGCTCGAGCCAGATGGACTGACCCTGGACCGGACCGGCGCCGGCCAGCAGCGCGGCCGGCAGGAGAATCACGAAGAATCGTCGGATCGCATTTTTCATCATCCTTGCCTCCAATGAGAAAATTCCGGACAGACGACCAAGAGGGGCAAAAGGGATGCCCGCCGCAGATTTTTGTTAACTATAATTCCTGCAAGGAATAATTGGAACCGCTGTCTTGAATGGGCACTGTCACTATTATCCAGGGACAGACAGTGAGTGTGCAATGGCGCACAACAATCCGGTCAATTCATGTTACAATCACCCGCCCATACCCCACTTCGGGCGGTTCCGGTCGCTTCGCCTCTTTGGTCCGGTTCGGCAATGCGGCCGTCGCGGCGATGATCGTGACCTTGACCTGGTTCGTCGTGCTCTACCTCGGCATCGACGGGGTGATCAGACAGCTTTCATCGCCTTCGGCAAGACAGTAGGCTGATGGTGGGAGCCGGCCGTTCCGGCCGGCTCCACCTGGTTCATTCCGGTTGTGTTACCTGAAGAAAGGCCAAGATATGGACATGGATCTGAACACACTGCTGGTGGCCCTGATGTTCGTGACGATCCTGTCGATGGGCATTGGCAACATCCTGGTCGGGCTGGCCGACATCTTCAACCACGCCACTGCGTCCCGGCGGGATCGCGTGCACATCGGCTGGATCGTGTTTCTGCTGATCGTCCACCTGAACATGTTCTGGCACACCAAGGCCCTGCTGGAGGTCGAGGGGTGGCAATTCGCGGGATTCCTGCTGACGATTGCCGGACCGGCCCTGATGTTCTTTGCGACGAGCATCCTGCTGACGCCGCCGCCGGACGACGAGGCCGACCTCGTGTCTTTCTTCGTCGGGCTGGGTCGGCGGTTCTTCATGATGTTCGCCGTTCTGCAGGCATGGATCGTCCTGGTCAGCTACACCATGACCAAAACGGTCCAGATCAATGACTACTTCAATATCGCCATGATGGTTCTGGCGATCATTCTGGGATTGAACGCCAGGCCCCGTGTCCAAACGGCGGGAATCTGGACGGCGTGGCTCCTGGGTCTCGCCAGCATTGCCGTCAAGTGGACCGGAACGGCAACCTGACCCGCCGCCGGAACCGTTGGATCGCGCGCCTCCGATTATGTTTCGGGGGCGTGTTTTTTCTGCTACCATTGCTCGGCTCAAGAATCACCAACCCAACCGGGAGTTTTCATGAAGAAATTGATGTTGATCGGGGTGCTGCTGCTGATCGCGGCGCCGGTCCTGGCAATTGCCCAGGAAGAAACCGAAACGGCCGCGGAGGAGTCCCTCCTGACGAAGATCCAGAAGGCCGCCGAACTGATCAAGACCAGCCGCGAGGCCCGCGAAGCGGGTATCCCCGAGGAGGACGTCAAGGACGTGCTCGAAGGCGCCCGCGAACGGGGACTCTCGGCCGAGGAAACCGAGGCCGTGCTGGCCGAATCGACCGCCGCAGTCGAAGAATCCGGTCCGGTGGACAACTTCGGGGCGTTTGTCCAGGCCAGGCTTGACGAGGGTCTGCGCGGCCAGGACCTGGCCGCCGCCATCCACGAGGAGCACCGCCAGCGCGGCAAGGGCAAGGGCCACGGCAAAAGCAAGATGAAGGAGAACGGTCGCAAGGGCGGACCGAAGGACAAGGGAAATCGCCCGGAGAAGGCCGATCGCGATGATGACGAAGAAGACGTTCGCGTCGAAGGTGAGGACCACGGCCACGACCACGATCACGATCAGGTCGAGGACCAGGACGAGGACGAAAGCAAGGACACCGACCGTCCCGCCGGCCGCGGCAAGGGTGACACGAAACGCAAGGGGAAATAGCATGAACGGATTCCCGACACGAATCGGCGCCCTCCTGTTCGCCGTCATCCTGCTGGCGACCCTGGCCGGCTGCGGCGACAAGCAGGAGACGGCCGCGGAGCAGGCGCAGACGGTGACCGAAGAGGTCGAGGCTGCCGTCCCGGCCGCCCTGACGACGGAAGATACCGCACTGGTGGTCCGGATGGCCGCCGTCGCGGCCGCCATCGAGAAGACGCCGGGGGCCGCGGCCGCCATTCTGGAGCAATATTCCCTGACGGCCGAGGAGTACGAAGCGGAGATCTTCCGGATCGCCTCGGACCCGGCCCTGTGCAACGCCTACGAAAAAGCCAAGGACCGCTAGTTCGACCCGGTCCAGGAGCGGCGGCACCCCCGCGGTGCCGCCGCATACCCCGTCCAGAACCCCGGATTGCCATTTATCGTTGATTTCCATGAATGATGGGTTAGTTTGGCCCCTTACCCGCCAACCATTCCCTGGAGAAAGGCATCCCATGATCGAGGCAGGCAAGACCGTCAAGGTCCACTACAAAGGCACGCTGGAAGACGGCACCGTGTTCGACAGCTCCGAAGGCCGCGACCCCATCGAATTCGAAGTGGGCGGCGGCACGGTCATCCCCGGCTTCGAAGCCGCGGTCGCCGGCATGGCGATCGATGAAACCAAAAGCGTGAAGATCCCCTGCGACGAGGCCTACGGCGAGGTGAACGAGGACATGGTGGGGCAGATCCCCCGCGCGAGCCTGCCCGAGGACATCGAACCGGAAATCGGGATGGTCCTGTCCATGCAGTCGCCGGACGGCGAGATGCCCGTCAGGGTCATCGAGCTCGATGAGGAAACCCTCACCCTGGACGCGAACCACCCCCTGGCCGGGCAGGACCTGACCTTCGAGCTGACCCTCGTCGCGGTCAACGGCTAGACTGTCGCTTCCTCAATCCGCGCGGTAGATATCGCTTTCCAGCAAGGCGATGATCTGACTCCGCAACTGATACTCCAGGTCCCAGCGCCCGTCCATGTGGGCGTAGCGGGCCTGGATTTTCAGTATGGCCAGGTCGCGGTCCGTTTCCAGCCGCTGGATGCGGCGGACGATTCGGTCGACTTCCTCCTCCTCGGTGGCACCCGCCAGCTCGGCCAGCAACTGACTCTCCGTCTCCCGGGCGGTGTCCAGCACCAGCTGGATTTCGACGTAGATGGGAGAAAGCTGGAGAGCAGCATGGCCGGCGTGACCGGTGTTGAGCAGGTTTTCCCGCAGGATGGTGGTTTGGTGCTGAGGATCACGGAAGTCTTCCCCGTTCGCTGCCGAAGCGGCGAGAAGGAAGATGGATCCCATGGCGAGAGTGAGCAGGATTCTCATGGGATGAACCTCCTGTTCAGGTCCCAGGCAAATACCCGGTTCCTGATTGACAATATTTTATCATAATTTTTGATATATAGCAACCCCAAAATCAATCTATTTTCAAAACCGGGATGCGTTGCCGTCCGAAGACTCGAGGCCCCGATTGCAACCTTTCGGCCCTGAGATAGTATATTCAATATAGCGCGAACCGCACTCCCGGCAGCCCCACTTTGCGGCGCCTTCACCCTCCGGGGGAACCCGCCATCCGTCTCGCCAGCCGTATGACGTTGGAGAGCAGCATGATCGGTCAAACCATCTCCCGTTACCGAATCGTATCGGAAATCGCCTCGGGCGGCATGGGCTCGGTTTATCTGGCCGAGGACCCGGAACTCCAGCGTTCGGTGGCCCTGAAGGTGCTGCCGCCGGAGGTGGCCACCGATCCGGCCGGGCTGGCCCGGTTCCGCCAGGAAGCCCGGGCCATCGCCGCGGTCAACCACCCGAACATCGTCACCATCCATTCGGTCGAAGAGACTCCGGAGAACCACTTCATCACGATGGAGCTGATCGAGGGATGCACCCTGGCCGAGATCATCGCCGGGGGCGAGGTGGCCCTGGAGCAGTTCTTCGCCATCGCGATCCCCCTGGCCAGTGCCCTCGAAGCGGCCCACGCCCAGGGCGTGACCCACCGCGACCTGAAACCGGCCAACGTCATGCTGTCGGACACCGGCCAGGTCAAGGTGCTGGACTTCGGCTTGGCCAAGCTGGTCCGCGTCGATCCGAGCGGCGGCGACGACGATTCCAAGACCGAAACCATGATCACCGACCGGATGATCCTCGGCACCCCCCACTACATGTCACCCGAGCAGGCGCGGGGCCTGCCGGCCGACAGCCGGTCCGACATCTTCTCTCTCGGGGCCCTCCTCTACCATCTGATCACCGGGCACCTGCCGTTCCGGGGGGCCACCACGCCGGAAGTCCTCGCCGCGGTCCTGCGCGACCGCCCGCACGCGCCGATCCTGATCAACCCGGACTGCCCCAGCCGCCTGAGCCGACTGATCGAACGCTGCCTGGCCAAGGATCCGGCAAACCGGATCCAATCCGCCGGCGAGTTGAGGCGGGAACTCGAGAAGATCCACCGCAGCCGGGACGGCGAAGCGGACGGGCCGGTCCACTCCATCGCCGTGCTCCCGTTCGCCGACCTCAGCCCCCAGTCGGACCAGGAACATTTCTGCGCCGGGATCGCCGAGGAGATCATCAACGCCCTGACCCGCATCAAGCGGTTGAAGGTGGCGTCGCGCATGTCGTCGTTCCAGTACCGCGAACTCGGCGGCGACAGCCGGGAGATCGGTCGGCAGCTCGGGGTCGAGTCCCTGCTCGAAGGCAGTGTCCGCAAGTCCGGCGACACCCTGCGGGTGATGGCTCAGCTGATCGACGTCGAAGACGGCTACCACATCTGGTCGCAACGGTTCGACCGGGAACTGCGCGACATCTTCGCGGTACAGGACGAGATCGCCCAGAGCATCGTCAAGGCGCTGCAGTTGAAGATCGCGCCCGGTCCCCAGGAACACCTGGTGGACATCCGCACCCAGGACCCGGCCGCCTACGACTTCTACCTGCGCGGCCGCGATTTCTTCCGGCGCTGGGGCAAACGCAACATCCAGATCGCCCAGCGCATGTTCACCCAGGCCATCGCCCTGGACCCCAACTTCGCCTCGGCCCACGCCGGCTTGGCCGACACCTACTGTTATCTCTACATGTACATCAACAGCAGCACGGAGAACCTCGAACGGGCCGACCGGATCAGCGCCCGGGCCCTGGACCTCGACCCGGTGCTGGCCGAGGCCCACGCTGCGCGCGGGCTGGCCCACTCGCTGGGCAAGAACCACGAGGCCGCCGCCAAGGCCTTCAACACCGCGTGCGAACTCGACCCCAACCTCTTCGAGGCCTACTACTTCCACGCCCGCGACCTCGTGGTCCAGGGCCGGTACGCCGAGGCCGTCGAGTACTACCGCAAGGCCGCCGGCACGAGCCCCGACGACTACCAGGTGCCCATCCTCATGGCCCAGATCCACCACGCCCTGGAAGAACACGATGAAGAACTCCAGGCCAATCGCAGCGGCCTGAAGCTCGCTGAAAAGGCCATCCTGCTGAATCCCGAAGATGCGCGCGCCTGCTACATGGGCGCCGGCGCGATGATCCGTCTGGGCCAGAAGGACCGCGGCCTCAAGTGGGCCAAACGCGCCCTGGCCCTCGACCCGG
>Ga0316201_10003244_pt1 | contig 11941 bp, 23 predicted proteins | sample CS6wburrow_MG_FD_204516 | JGI IMG/M metagenome (GOLD analysis project Ga0316201, IMG submission 204516) | Coastal sediment microbial communities from Delaware Bay, Delaware, United States - CS-6 worm burrow | ecosystem: Environmental > Aquatic > Marine > Coastal > Sediment | place: USA... | reverse complement strand
TCATCCCAGCCCGTTCCTGTTGCTGCTCCTGTTCCAATGTTTACAGGTGTTTGGTTTTCTGTCAAAGCGTTGTAAATATCAGTATCAACCTTCTTCGCCACTGCTCTGGTTAGTCTTAACAAAGTCCTTGCATATAAAGAGATGTCAGAGCTCTTCATGTCTTCCCTTGACATTAAAGATTCAGCTGCATACTTTACAGGATAAGAAACATTACGAGTCCATGAAGGCTCTAAGTTGTGAAAGGTTGCTAATGGAGAGGTTGTTATTGTTGCTGGGCTTGTAGCTGTTAGGTCTGCCGCTGTCTCTTGATACCAACGAACAGAATCGCCAGACATTCCCGCAACTGTAACCAATCCTTTAAAAATATAACTTCTTAGGGCAAAACCCTTTAACATCTTGTCTGTGTCTAATCCCTGAATGTTTGCCATTCCCACAGTGTCCGCCATTATTGTGCACCCACCTCAACCAAACCCGTTCCCGCGCCTGCGATATCTTCTCGCGCTCTTCCTATTCCTTTACCTGCTGCGATTTCCGCCTCGGTTGCTGTTTTAATTAAATTTGCTCCACTTGTAGAAACCCACTGCCCCGCAGTTATTCCAGCACCCGCGTCTGTCATCTTCCATGTTCCGTCCATTGCTGCCGCCACGGATGTTCTTCCGTCACTTGCAATCTTTTCTCTTAATAGAATACCACCGAAAACATCTCCCGAGCCACTAGAAGCAATAGCAACGTTGTTGTCAGTATTTTTAAGAATTGTACCTTTTTCTATGCCTGTGCCGTCTGCAACAGTTCTTTGAATACCTTTATCACTTTTCCTAAAAACAAGGGTTGCCTCATTTGCCATGTATTCGGTTAAACGAATAACTATTTAAAACTTTCGTTTTTGGTCAAATCTGCTCATTTCCCGCAGAATCAATAAAATCGTCCTTTATTCCTATTGGAATGACTCCAACCGCCTTTTGTATTTGTTCGGGTTGCATGAGCGGATTAGGATTTTTAGGCTTTGGTACTTTCTTTAATTTCAAAATTTTTCTAATTGTCGACGCTAAAACTTTAAGCGGTTTATATCTTTGTAAAATATAATTTTCCCCAACACCAAGAATATCCATGACACCGCCAAGATTTTCTTTGTTGGTGCAAATCTTATAAATCTGGATAGGAGCAACCAATAGCCTCCGATTATAGTATAAGCCGTCTTCGTCTTGTTTCTTTTTGCCATTTTGCCACACAGGAAAGAAGTGGCTGCTTAGGTCGTTCCTCCACCTATCATGTGCCTCCTTGGTTCCAGATACGGCAACGTAAATCTCCATTATAAATTGTTCTTTAAAACTTTCTCTGCGTATGCTGCGGGGTCTTCTTCTTCCTTCTCCACAGGTGCCGCCTCTGTTTCTCCGCCCATTGCCTTCATTGCTTTAAGCTCTTTAAGCTCTGCAATGTTCTTCTCCATTCGCTCGTTTTCTGCTTTCATCTCTTCAAGCTTTTTCTCAAAGGCGGGCTTTTCTGGTTGCTGCTCTTCTTCTGTTTTGTTTTCTTCTTCGTTTTCCATGTGATAAGTAACTAAGTAAAGTTTATAAATGTTTCTATAAGAATAAGCCTAAGGTTAAAAGAACAACTGCGATTATTATGGCTTTAAGATAAGGGTTCATGCAACACCTCCCGCAGTTAATAGAATTCTTTGTCTCGCTCTAAACATGTCAACCCTTTGCTGTAACATTGTTGTTTGAATATCCTCAATCCCTCTGTCTCTTCTAAAAGACGCGGACAAGACAGCTCTTTGCTGGATTTCTTCTTCTGTGTCGTAAAGGTCTTGTTCTAAATTTCTCAAAACAAAAAGACCCTCCTCCGCAGATATAACACCTTGCTCAACCTGTGTCGCTATGTTAGAGAATATTTCCTTTCTTTTATCTAAAGAGCTTTTTATTTCACTAATTTTTTTAGAGTCCGTTCCAATAAACCCACCAAGACCAAAAGGCAACCTACTCGCCATTTCTGTCGTTGTGACCTTGCTCCACTCAAATATTTTCTTAACCTCATCAACATTCTTCTCAAACGAATACCCCAAAATGCCCGTGTCATATTGCTTACCCTCTTGTACCCCAGCCCTTCTATTAATCTCTTCCCTTACCTGTGCGTTTCCCTCTGGGGTTCCAATGGGGTGTAATAGCGTTGTTTCTTGTGTTGGGATAGGTTTGTTTAATTCTGGGAATTCTTGGACCAACTGCGCCTCTTCTTGCTGTATTTTAACTTCCTGTATATTCTCCCTTCTCTTTATTGCTGGGTCGTTTGCTGTGTCTGTTAATTTCTTTTCTCTTTCAAATTCCTCATTAGAAACCCTACCCCCTCCAGAGCCAGAAGAAACAAACTTCGGTCTTCCCTCGGCTGTCTTGGAAAACTCCTTTTGTGTGAGCTTAACCTCTTTGCCAGCGTCAGCGTCAGCCCTACGTTTATCCATAAACTCCTTCCTCTTCTTTTCTTTTCTTTTTGTCATTGCCATTACATACGACTCCTATAATTATTACAGTGACTTACTATAATCGATAATCTATTTAACGCCTCTGTCATCTTTTGCATTGTTCTATCAACCCTAACCAAAACAAAAAAACAAATGGCAGAAGGTACACCAACCTGTGCAACAAAAATCGCCCATGCTCCAACGTCTAAAGGAATCATTCTCTACCTCCGCCAGCCTGAGCGTCTTTGGGTTGAAAACTTGTTTGACTTGTGTTCTTTTCCTCGTTTGCTGTCATCTCTGGGTTTATGCTTGCTGGCTTATTGAAAGTCACTTTTATGCCCGCTTGATTCCAAAGGTCAGCTTGTAGCTCTCTTTGTTCTTTTAAGTAAACTTGGTCAAATGTTAAGAATCCTGTTTTGTCGGACCCTTCCGAGCCACCAGACCCACCAGCTAAAACCAGCGGTACCCCAAGAGCTCTATAAGAGAAGTCATCTAAGTACTGAATCCATGTTTGGAGATGTGATATAATTTGATTAGCTGGGGGTTGGTCTAACTTTGCGAGGTCTTTAGGTAAAACCAAAACCTCTCCCTTATCTGCTGCCTCTTGGTATTGTGCCTTTATCTCGTCTCTCTTTGTTGTGTTTTCTGTATCAACATATAAAACACCCATTGCCAACATTCTTCTTTGAATCTTTCGCATAGTGTCTAAAGCCTCGTTCTTAGCGTCAATAACCCACATCACAGAATCGACAACGCTGGTCCCGTGAATCTGGTTAGCTAACCTCTCATTACAAACATGTAGTATCTTATGGGGTTTAAACTTTGTAACCTTCTTGCCTGTCCTGTGCTCGTATCTTAGAATTATTCCGTTCTCGTTTGTAACTGTCCTCATGTTGCCTGTGTACAATGGCTTTAAGTTTATGATAACATTATCATTATCCCTTACAATCTCACAAAACCCGTCTCCAAAAACCTTCTTCTGTACGATAAGATTCCAACAAATACTTTCAAATGTGTCCTCTCCCCAGCCTGTTATTTTATCAAGTCTTATCTGTGTTCTCGGGCTCAAAGCCTCGTAACCTTTACCAACGGCATACATTGCCAAAATATCAATAGACTTCTTTAGCTCTGGCAACAAGTTATAATAACCAAGCCTGTCGTTAGACTCTGGGTAATCCCAATATTGCTCTCCGTTGCCGCTTGCCTCATCTATGAAACCCGTGTCAGCTTTCCAAGCCTTAACTGTGTTCTTCATGTTTGTAATGCTCGAAGCACTTGCGTCTAATTTTGCCATTATATATCTATTCTAAAGGGTACCGCTATTTTAGTTTTTGATTCTGCTGGGTCTGTGAAAACTGTAAAGATGTGCACCCCGCCCGTTCTCGCCCCAACAAGCCTTAACTTTAATCTTATAATATCGCCAACTTTAAAATTAATAACCGATGAGTTAGAGATAACTAACAACTCTGTCCATGCGGTTGTTGTAGCGTCCCCACCTCCGATTTTTGTTTGTGTTGTAATTGTACTACCGATTTGCGTCTCTGTTGTGCCGTCATAATGGTACACACTCGCCGCCACTGTGAAGGTTACGTCTCCAGCCGATTGAGTATATGTTTGACCTAATATTTGAGCATATATGTCGCCCTTTAAAATTCTTGTAGTGTTGAAAGCTGCGTCATAAGTGAAAGTTGTATCGTATGAAGTAGCCCCAGCATTTAAAGCAACTCCGAGAGAGTCAGAAGAAACAAGCGGCTTACCTGTTAAGAAGTATTGCGTTGTTGTGCTGTCTATGGATTCGCAACAATAAAAATTCGCAATACCAGACCCTTCGATTATATCCTCATAATTATAAGTGGCTATTATCCCCTCCGACGAGCTCCTATATTTATTCTGTATCATTAAGCCACTCCTAAGAAGTCTTGATAAGGAGACTTGTCTTTTAATTTCTTTATTGCATTACTGTAAATCTCACTATTAAGGTCTAACATTGTTTGAGCCTCTGTTCTGCTTGTATAACCAGACATGTCGTAATTAATAGCTACTAAGGCAGCTTTGGAGCTTGTCGCGTCTTCTAATATCTTCTTCTTTGAATCTGTATAACCAGCATACCCAGCGACGACATCCGCCCTCATTTCCATTACAATGTCGCTCTCTGCTTGGTTAATCATTAATGTGTATTGTGCGGGAGTCAGGTCTGCGCTTACGTTCTTACCAGCCTTTAATTTAACGGCTCCACTATCACAAAGCGTCTCTGTCATGGCTTAATGGAAGAAATCCAGATATTTAAGTTTTTGCTATTTGCTAAAATTAGAGCTCTATTGACTCCTTCAACAATATGCGAATAATCTCCCCAAATCTTCATTCTCCTACCTAACTTTGTCTCGACAAACTCATATTGTATACTCCTAAAAGACTCAATTAAATTGTCATCATCGAGGAGCTTAACAAACCCTCTCTCCATTAGGCTCCTTGTATTGTCGTATAAATCCTCAATTAAAAGCTTTGCCTTTGCTGTTTGTGACCTGTCAAGACTTCGAGCTCTGTTGTTAATAGCAACTATCTTGTGACGCAACTCATCATTTCTTAGTAAATGGTCGAATATAGAAACACCAAGAGTACCCGCCCCAGCGTCAAGACCAACAGATTCTTTGAAATGAAAATCGTATATTCTATCTAAATTTATTATTCTGTCTTCTGTCTCTGTTGTTAATTTCTTTCTTGTGACTATGTTCTCAACTTGGATTATATTCTCGCTTGTGACTTTCTCGAATATCTCAAACGTTCCCTCATCCTCTCCCATTCGGGCTATGTCACACCCCATAAAATACTGTTTTCCCTTCTGTATGTTTTCTCTTCTCTTCAAAACACAACAACTCTTAATTAAATCATCACTAAAATACCTAAACAAATCCTCTATAAACTCCCCCATGTACTCCTGTGCAAATAGCTTGTTTGAAAGCCTTGCTTTTGCCTGTTCTATAACTCTTAAAGCTCCTTCCCTTTGCCTTTCTGTCCATGTGTCTGAAATCTCCCTTTTCCTTATAACATCCTCACTATTAACAGAGAATCTACTATAAGACTCATATGCGTTGTCCTTATTGACCCAAACACGCCAAAACTCTCCTTGTGCTCCGTGTGGGGTTGAAAGCAATATCATATTACCCCCTGTCGTCAAAAGCATAGGAGTTACGGCAGCCCAGACCTCTTCTGGTATCCTACTTGTCTCATCAACATATAAACGCCCAACTGTAAGCCCTCTAATACCAACCCCCGCGACTCCTGTCGGCAAACAGAATATCTTTGTGCCATTCTTTAAGGTTATCTTTGTCTTTGTTGGTCTATCCTTGCCCATTTTGATGAATCTGGGATATTTCTCCAACAAATAGTTTATTGTCTTGTCAAAAAGGTTGTATGCCTGTCTTTCTGTTGGGGCAATCATTAAAATTACTTGATTTTTGTTCTTAATTGCCCACTCTCCCGCGTCTATTGAGCAAATCTCTGTCTTTCCCACTTGTCTCCCGCAACATAGTATCTTATCGCCCTCTCTGTCTATGAAATCTTGTTGCCATGGGTCCAAATTAAGATTCGCCATAAGTCTCCTTCTTGTGACATGTTGGACAGAGACATTCTAAGTCCTCAACATCACAAAGCAAATGTTTTCTAATAACTTCTTCTATCTCATCCCAATTAAGCACTCCTTCTTTGTGATGTACCTCAACCTTTTGTACCTTGCCCACTGCCTTACTCTGCTTAACTCCACATCTCTGACATGAATAAGACGCGTCTTTAAGACATTGAGCTCGTTCTTTAGAGTAAAGCCAAAGCATACGAAGATTATTAACAATTTGTGTTCTTTTTGTTTTCATTCTTTTTCTTTTTTTTATTTTTTTAAAAAAGTCTGTTGACTCTTGAAACTTCTTAGTTACTTACCCTTATATACTTTTTCTTTTTTTTAAAAAATTAAAAAGAGTTGGGAGGTTGCCGTTTCGTTGAAATTTTGAAAATTTTTGTTTTTTTTATTTTTTTATTTTTTAAAAAGTGTGCGGGCGGGGCAAGCTCAAAAATATGAACGCTCGCAAAACGTCGGGCGATTTTGCATTTTTCCACACGAAACGTAGGTTAGGTATTCCATTTCCTATGGAACTCGAGTTATTCGGTTAACCGAATATGTGTGTACAGCCCTTCTACACCCCAAATATAGCATACTCCACAGGAAATCCATACCCCTAACCCTCGTTTCCTATGGAAACTGCGGGCATATAGCTGGCAACATAAGCCTTCTTCCAGAGGAAATCCGCGGATTTCCTGTGGAATTCATCCCAAGACGGCGCGCGCGAGACTGTATATATGTATGTTAAGGGTTTTGAGAGGTTTTAAGGGCTGTAAACTCCGAGCAATCGGGAAATATTGTGCTGTGTGTAGAAGACTACGTCTTCTAACATGCAAACATTTATAAAACTTTCGGTTGCGAGGAGTAATCCCTATAAACAAATTATTTATATATATATGTATATACATACATTTATAAACTTCAACTTCCTTACAAATAGCATGAAAATAAACAAAATGATAACAATTGACATGTCTTTAGCTGTAAAGCTCAAAGAAATGAAAATAAACGTTTCTGGAGAGTGTAATAAGGCTCTGTGGAGGGCTGTGGGGGGGGATGTTGAGCCTAAAAGCATTAATTTTAAAGAAAAAATAGAAGAATTGGAAAAATTAAAGGAAAATGTGGAAAAAGAAGAAACTTTAAAACAAAGACTCAAAAATGCTGGTATATCTCCCAAAGCTCAAACATTCCTAAAAAACATGTCTTTAAGCATGGGAGCTATAAAGAGCAATAAGGAGTCTTGGAAGAACATCACAGGCAAGGATATAAGCTGGGATGAGTTAAAAGCCTTAAAGGTTAAGTGGAGCTAATAGACTTCTTATAAGCTTTCTTAAACTTCCTTTGAGAGCATAGGTTTGAGCAACACTTAGAATCCTTGCGTTTTTTCATAAATAAAGACCCACAGATAACACACTCACTCTTTGCCATCACACTTACACCTATCATGATAAAAAGACAACAATCTTATTTTACAACTCTCTAACTCTGCTATAAAGTGAGCAACTTCGTCCAAATCAATATCATCCTTATCCCAATTTAATTTACTATGAATACCATCCTCTTCATCTCTCCATATTTCATATTTCATTTTTCTTTTTCATCAAACCAGATGTAATCCCGCACAATATCTAAGAAGTAATATGGGTTTTCTTTGTCGTAAAGCTCCACAAGGGGCATGATAGGCAGCCTCTCGCCTCTCACTCTCTCCGCCTCCAATATCTCCTCAAACATCTGCTCAATATTTAGTTTTTCGATTATTCCAAATCCTCCTCTGTTAAATTGAAAAACAACTTAAAGAAATGCATATAAGTAGTCCCATCAATAGCCCCGCCCTCAATATCTTTAACCCACTTCACAGCCTCGGCTCTAAGTTCATCGCAAAAGCCTTGTTTTTCTGGATGCCAATATTTTTCTAATTGAGCTATCTCTTTCAACGTTTTTAATTTTTCTTTACTCATATCAAACCCGAATTTATCTTCGAAAACAATATTAATAAAACTTTTCTGCCTTTTATCAAAATGAACGGATTGATTAATATAATCATAAGCTTCCTTAACTGCTTGTTTGACGTCAGCTGAATAAAACATATGTGACAATATATTGTCTCCGTTAGCTTGTGCCGTTTTCCATTTCTCGCTTAGTGGTTTATTTTTTTTTTCCATGATTATGAGTATGATGCTGCCTAAGTGGCAGCTTAATAATTAAAATTTTTTGAAACTTCTATCTTTAAAGCGTCTAAATCCCCAGATTCAATTATTTTCATCTCGCGAGCGTGTCTCTCCTCTTCCAGCTCCCTCGCGAGAGCTATAAGGTCTAATTTCTTCTTCACTTCCTCGCTCGTTGAAATTGTCTTCATCTTCGGTATATCTGCTTGTTAATCTCTTCTTCAAATAACAGTTGCGTAGATAAGAATTGCGGTAGTTTTGAAATTTTAAAGCCCGCTTCTTTTGTTGTTTGCTTGTCATTCATGCTGTTGTTATTTTGTCAATTATAAGAGATTTCATAGGCTTGCCCGTTTTGGGATTTGTAACATTAATCTTATCAAAAGCAAAAACACAACCAACAAAATTCTTCAAGTTGTCAAATTTTAACTCCTTCATAAAGTTGCTCAATATGTCTAAGTTAGTCTTGTTAAGATTAAGGTAGTAGTCGATTTCAGCGTTTTGAAGGTGTATTTGTAGAGTTGGGCTCTTGCTGTCTTCAAACTGCTGCCTCTCAATACCAACACATGCGAAAAGGGTTTTTGTGTCCTTTGCGATTTCAGCGTCAAGTTTTTGAGGTCCGATATAGTCGTTTAGTGTGCCTAAATCATCATTATTTTCCATTGTCTAAACCTCCTTTCAGTTCTTTAAGTTTTGCCTCTGCTAATTTTAGAATCTCTTTATTAAGCTCTTCCTCATCATCTAAAAGCTGTCTGCTCTCTGGGAGTCTCTTTGTTAGATAGTCTTTGGCATTATCCATAAAGTAATTCCAACGCCTCTCTTCGTTAGAGAATATCTCAACAACTCTGTCCATTTCCTCACTCATCATCAACAAGCCCCGCTAATTTTAGGTTATCCATAATAGCCTTTAATTCTTCTATTGTGTCATAGTAAACTTTATGCCTATTACCAGCCTTTCCGAATTCATAAGAGTTTTTCCTGTCTGTTGAAATGATTTGTTTAGTTTCTTCCATTTTTCACGAGTTGCATAATAAAGTCATGCCAATTTAATTTTTCGTCTATTTTCTTTTTTGCCCTCGACAACTTCTTAAATTCCTCGTCGGTAAACTTTTCGTTTAATGTTTTCATACAATAACTTAGTAACTAATCTTTATAAATGTTTCTATTTTTGCCATGATGAACGAGCAAACAAGCGAGTTGCTAAAAAATACAATAACCCAATAATCCAAGAAAATAAAATAGTTGCTTTGTTTCTTCCCCATAGAATTCTTACAATATTAACCCCGAGCCACATGTCAGCAACAAAACGAGACTCTCTCTTCTTAACCTCATTTCTATATTGTCGGTCATGCAAATAACAAGCGTAATTAAAATAATATTTTCCTATACATTCGGGCGATAGAGTGCAATAGTCAGCCTTAGGATTAAACCCCTTTTCATACTTTCCCTTAATAGCCTTTACCATATGAATATAAAAAATAAGGGAGTGTAGCCTCCCTTACCCGCCTCAGTGTACACAAGGCTTTCCATTGGTTGCCACAACCTCAAGACTAAATTACTAAGAAATCGATATATTTAAACTTTACTAAACAACATCCTTCCACGTATCCCCAACATTAATCTTAACCGCCGCCACGTCCTTCCAATCATCTCCGATATTAATTTTCATGTCAGAACAATCCTTCCACACATCTCCTATGTTAATACTCACAGTTGAGAAGTCTGGACCCGAGGCTGTATAATTTATAATAATGTTAGCCGTCAAAACATAGTATTCATTCCATGAGGAGCCGTTTGTTGAGTACATCCAAAAGGTAGTTGTGGGGCTGCCTAAATCGTAAGTCTCCCCAGCCCTAACCCACTTATTATCTGTCGTATAAAAAACAACATAGTACTCCGTTGAGGCTGCGAGTGTGGGTTTGTTTGAGCTCCATGTAAAAGTTGAGGTACTTCCAGCCGAATAACTTGTCTGCGCTGCGCTATCTCCTCCAATTTGAGAGTTAGGAGCGGAGCCCGTAGATGAGTAAATTCTCGCGACCGCTGTCCCAAGTCCTCCGTCTGAGCTTACATAAAGGTCGAGGCTGTCCACAGTTCCCGCCTCTGTTGTTTCAAATCTAAAAGCGGAATAATCCCAATATCCAATAGCGTTGTTGTTTCCGTCGGTTGTAGCCGTTCCGAGAGTTATTGTTCCCATTCTTCAAAAAACTCCTTTCCCCTTTGGGAATAACTCCCCATGTCGTCATGTTTCCAACTTAATTCTTCTTCCATTATGCTGTGTATTGTATGAATAAGGAGCCGATTGTTGTCGTGTTGGCTGTTGGGGGTGCTCCTGTACCATAACATACATTTACTATTTGGTCGGTTGCTGCTGTTCCGTGGTCTGCTGCAACCGCTCCACTTCCCAGAGCTGTATCTGTTCCTTGTGTGTGGCTTGCCGAAGTGTTTGCCTCTATTGCTGTGATGTGAGCCGCCGTAGCATAGCCCGTCTGGGCGTTTGTAGCCGCTCTGTGAGAGATTTCTTGTGTTGAGAGGGATAAACCCCCTGTTGTCGCAGAAGCGTTAAGAGTGATTGCGTTATGGTCTCTTGCTGCAACATCAACCCCGTCCACAGTACCGCCAACAACTACATTTCCTCCAACTGTTAAGTTGGAGCCGTCAAAGGTCAAGTCACTATCTCCCTCAATAGTTCCGTCTCCTGTCCAAACTCCAACTTGATTATTTACAGGAGTGCCAACCTTGGAAACATCCCCACTGCCCGCGGGTACTTGCCAACTACATGTCCCGTCTCCGTCTTCTCTTAAATATTTCGTTCCACCTGTTTCGCCTGTGCTTTTTACTGCTGTACCTTCTACACTACCGCTAACTATATCCACATCAGAAGTCCTCAAAGCCTCCGCCTTAACACCCGAATAGTTCGGAATATACATGGCTGCGTTGCCTGTTGGTTGAGGCTGGTTAGCTCCAAACATATTCTTTAAAGGGTCTGGTTTCCTTCCACTTCCCTGTCCTCCCATTAAAAGCCCTCCTCCTCAACTTCGGGATTGCCTGTCTGTCTTGTTGTTCCAGCGACGAGACCCTCTTCATAAGGATAATCTTTCTCAATAAAACGCGTTCCCGCTGTTCCTGTGCCTACAACTACCATAAGAAATAGAGTTACTTAGACTTTTTAATTGTTTCGAGTTCTGGTCCTCTAAGAGAAATATTCTTTTTCATGTCTTCCGCTGCCTCAACCATTCCCATGTCTTCATAATGTTTCAAAAGCCTTTTGCAATTTTCTAATGTCATTTTAAGTGTTTGTGTCAGTGATTAAATAGCTTGCCTTAGGGTCTGTCAGATAAGCAACACCATTCTCCCACACTGCGATTTTAGTTCCAATTCCTAATACTTCCTCACTCCCTGTCTGCAAATCCTCGAAACTTCTCCAAGTGCATGACACTGCGGGATTACCCACATAAACGCTGTCTGCTACAACATTGTTGGAAACTACCAGCTTACATCCTAAAAGTACACCCACGACCCCTGTCTGCACCTTATCGGAGGCAAACTGTGGTATAGATGAGCCCTTAACTGTTATCAAGTAATTCATCAAATCCTTATAATTATTCGGGTCCATAGCTACAATCAAATTTCCTGTGTCGTAATCGTTCTCTGCGATAGCTTGCTGTGCTGCCATAATATCTAAAACAGGGTTTCCGTTTGTTGTATCATCCCAGCCCG
>Ga0316201_10003243_pt1 | contig 11943 bp, 12 predicted proteins | sample CS6wburrow_MG_FD_204516 | JGI IMG/M metagenome (GOLD analysis project Ga0316201, IMG submission 204516) | Coastal sediment microbial communities from Delaware Bay, Delaware, United States - CS-6 worm burrow | ecosystem: Environmental > Aquatic > Marine > Coastal > Sediment | place: USA... | reverse complement strand
TCCACAGCCAATGTGGACAAAAGCGGACTTATCCGCAGGGGTCACTACAACGCCGGCCTGAGTTGTGGAGAACATCAACTTGTCCTCAGGTCATGAGACAGGGAGGTGACATCCCTGTAGACATCTGCATCGGACTGCATCATGCCCTTGATCTTGTCGACTGCATGCAAGACCGTCGTATGGTCACGATTGCCAAACGCCCGGCCGATCTTGGGCAGTGACAAATCGGTGTACTCCCGACACAGGTACATAGCTATCTGGCGATGGCGAGCCAGCGGTTGCCGGCGGCTCGAGCCCAGCAAGTCATCGCGCGTGTGCCCGCAGTAGGCGGCAACTCTGGTGATGATGTCATCACTGGTGAGAGGTTTTGTGTCCGGAGTCGGGACCAAGTCCCGCAACACCTCTTGCGCCATCTCCAGGGTGATCGTCTCGTGAGTGAGGGCGGCATAAGCCGTAACTCTGGTGAGCGCACCCTCCAGCTCCCGAATGTTGGTTTGCACGCTCTCTGCGATAAACGTGAGGACGTCCCGAGGTACCGGGGCAGGGGCAAACTCAGCGTTGCTGCGAAGGATCGCAAGCCGGGTCTCTACATCCGGGGTCTGAATGTCAGTCAGCAGACCCCATTCAAAACGACTGCGCAGACGGTCCTCGAGAGTCGAGAGATGCTTGGGATGTCGATCAGAGGTAATGACCAACTGTTTGTCGGCCTCATAGAGCGAGTTAAACGTGTGGAAGAACTCCTCGAGGATCTGTTCCTTGCCATCGAAAAACTGAACATCGTCGAGCAGGAGGACATCGATGGTTCGATACCGAGCCTTGAATTCGTCCATTCGTTTACGGCGAATTCCGTTGATGAACTCATTGAAGAACTGTTCCGAGGTGACGTAGCGCACGACGGCTTCCGGCGCGAGCTCGCGACGGTGATGACCAACAGCGTGAAGTAGGTGAGTCTTGCCGAGTCCGGCATCGGCGTAGATGAACAGCGGGTTGTACTGGCTGCCGGGCTGTTCGGCGACCGCCATGGCGGCCGCATTGGCAAAGCGATTGGACGCTCCGACGACGAAGTTGTCAAAGGTGTACTTGTGGATGAGCCGCGATTCGCCGTTGAGCGCAAGTCTCTGCTGTTGTGGCGGGAGTGGCGTCTCTGCCACCGACTCGGCTGTAGCCGGCGATGCTGCGGGAGCGGCGCCTGCAGGCTTCTCCGCTACCTCGATTCGGATCTCCACCCCTTCGCCGTAGGAGACGGCAGTGGCCCGCTTCAACGCAGCGAGGTACCGGTCACGAACCCACGAGGAGTGAAACTCGCTTGGTGCTTCTAGGACGAGCGATGAATCACTGTGCTCGGCACGTAGCGGTGCAATCCACGTCTGCCATGCACCTACCGAAAGCTCGTCCTGTACGACTTGCTTGAAAGTCTCCCACTGCGATGGCAGTGAGTGGGGTTGTCCGTATGTCATATGGCGACGCAGCCGTTCCTCTAAAGCCCGCCCGCACCGTCCACACATATATCCACAATCTGTGGAGAAGGTATGAAGGCGCGAGCCGGTGTCTAAAAAGTCCCTGGGAAGTAGCGAGCCGGTGTTCCGACCTGCCGAGCGAGTATATGGGCTCTGCAACGCGGAGTTCAAGATCGGCAAAATCGCGCTTGGAAGGCAGCTATTCCGACGAACCCAGATCTCCTAAAAGCATTGTGACACAACAGAAATTGACTATCCAGCTAGTCCAGATAGCCGAGGTTAGGGTCGCTGGGAATGCCGGGATTGCTGCAATTCTTTCTTTCGCGGGGAAGGCGAACTTTTCGCGATTGGTTCCGATTCGGACTGGGGAGAAGAGGCAAGAGCAGTTTTCCTCTTTGACAATCTATCCGGGGACTTCATAATCTAGCGCCGACCCCGAACTCCCCTACCTGGATTCCCTTTGTTATGAAACGCACTTATCAGCCCAATGTTCGTCGCCGTAAGCGCAAGCACGGTTTCCGCTCTCGGATGCGCACGCGCGCCGGTCGCGCAGTAATCAAGCGTCGTCGTACCAAGGGTCGTCATCGCGTCTCGGCCTGAGTCCGGGTATCCCAATCGCGGTCGTCCATTCCGGTCACTTCGTCGACACGGTGAGTTTTCCAGGGCGTACCGCAACGGGAGGCGCCATCGGCAAGGCGGCGTAACCGTCATCTCGGTTGCCGGTTCCCCTGGTCTACCCCAGGTTGGATTTGTTGCTGGAAAAAGGGTCGGGTCGGCTGTGGCAAGAAATCGGGCGAAACGACGACTGCGTGAGGCCGCGTCACGCTGTGTTCTGAAAGGCGATACGGTGTACGTTGTGCTTGCCGATCGACCAGTGTTGACGGCCGATTTCGAAGAGTTGGTCGGCTGGGTCGCGGCCGCAGTCGACAAGTGTGGAACCGAGGAGACCAGGTGAAGCCAAAACCGTATCACCCCACATTCTGGGTGGTGAAACTGATAGCAACCTATCGTCGCCTAATCTCTCCCCTGTTGGGCAAGAACTGCCGGTACGACCCAACTTGCTCGCGATACGCTCAGGATGCGCTGCTGACCCACGGTTTCCTCAAGGGAAGCTGGCTATCGATTCGTCGGGTAGGTCGATGTCATCCCTGGCATGATGGCGGCTACGATCCAGTACCCCCGGGGCGCAACCCCGAAGAAACCTCATCACCACAAGGCAATCCGACGTGAATCCTTTCACCATCCTCGCTCCCCCGCTCGGGCAGCTGCTGTCGATTCTGTTCAACATCTGGCCGCATAATTACGGCGTCGCCATCATCCTGTTGACGCTGATAGTCAGCCTGCTTCTCTTCCCGCTCACGCTCAAACAGACCCGGTCCATGAAGGCGATGCAGGAGATCCAGCCCGAGATCAAGGCGCTTCAGAAGGAACTGAAGCACGACCGGGAAGAGCTCAACAAGCAGATGATGGCGCTGTATCAGGAGCGGGGGGTCAACCCGGCGGCGGGCTGCTTGCCCCTCATCCTGCAGATGCCCATCTGGTTTGCGCTATTCAGGGTGCTGCGGGTGGGTCCCAGCGCCGACGATCCGACGGTCTTGGATCCAACCGACATCATTCCGACAGACTCCAAACTTGCCGATGCGCTGCTTGCCGGGGACTCCGGCTTCCTGGGCATGGACATGCTGAAGTCGCCCCAGCAGTTGACCTCGGAAGGGCTTGCCGCCGCGATCCCGGCGATTCTGCTGATTCTCGCCGTGGTGGCTACCGGATTTTACCAGGGACTGCAGACCACCAGGAAGAATAAGGCAAACGGCAAGCAGCAGGAAAGCAAACAGGCTCAGCAGATGCAGACGGTGGCCAAGATCATGCCGCTGTTCCTGGGATTTATTTCCTGGGGTTTCCCGACCGGGTTGGTGTTGTACTTTGCGGTATCCAACTTGTTCCGCATCGGCCAGCAGGCGGTTATCTTCCATCTAGACGATAACGACGACGATGGGTCGTCATCCCAGGGCGCAAAGGACAAGAGTGCTCCCCCTGAGCAACCGCGGTCGAGCGGTCCCTCGCCCAACGCCAGCAAGAAGCGCAATCGGCGCAGGAGGAATTAGGTATGGAGTGGGTCGAGGCCGTGGGACGAACGGTGGATGAGGCCGTGTCCGAGGCAATGAGCGCGCTGGGAGAGACCTCGCGTGAAGCTGTGGAGATTGAGGTCGTAGAAGAAGCCAAGAAGGGCTTCTTGGGTCTTGGTGGGCAGGACGCCAAGGTCCGGGTGACGATGAAGCCAAAGAAGCGGCGCCGGCGGGGACGGGGCGGTCAGGGACGTGATCGGCGCCAGAAGGACCAGGCGGGCTCGAGCAACAAGCAATCGGGCCATGCCAAGCGGCAATCCGGGTCGAGTGGTCGCAAGGGTAACGACGGACGCGGGCAGCAGCAGAGCCAGCCCGGGCCGAAGAAGAAGAGCAATGAAGCCAGAGACCGCCGGAGCAAGCCAAAGCAGGCCCCGTCGGGAAGAGATGAAGCGAAGAAGGTTGCCGTGGACGCAAAGCCCGAAGAAAAGGCCGATATCGAAGAGCAGGCCCAGGTAGCACGTGAGTTTGCTGAAGGTCTGCTCGACTCGTTCGGAGTCGATGGTGAGGTCGAAACCCGGATTGACGACGATATTCTCTATATCGACATCACTGGTGAGCAAACCGAAGCCCTGGTTGGGCGCAAAGGCGTTGTCGTGCAAGCCGTGCATGAATTGACCCGGACTGTCATTCAGCGAAAGACCTTTGGCGCACCACGGATGCGGCTGGATATTGCCGGATACGGAGCGAGGCGGCGTGAGGCTCTCAAGATCTATGCAACCCGTCTTGCCGAAACGGTAAAGGAAGACGGCCGCGAGGCGATGCTGGAGCCAATGAATGCGGCAGATCGCAAGGTGGTGCATGATGCCATCGCCGAAATCGACGGGGTGCGCTCGTTCTCTGAAGGCGAGGATCCCAACCGCTCGGTTGTGGTAGCTCCGGTCGACTAGAACGCACCAAGCTGGCGATCATGCAGCCCCCATGCTTCACGTGAAACATGGGGGCTGATACGTATCGCCTGGCAGTGGCGGCGGCGGAGTGGACCGGCCGAGGATTGACGGACGATCAACTCGAAGCAATGGCGACACTTCACGGCGTTCTTGCCAAGGAGGCCATCGTTGCCGGCGGGCTGGGACCGCATGAGGCACCACGGTTGTGGGGCAGACACATCGCAGACTCGCTGCTGTTTGGCGTCGCCTTGGATGGAGCGGTCAGCTGCATCGATGTTGGCAGTGGGGTTGGCTTGCCGGGCATACCCTTGGCGATCGCCTATCCAGAGATCGAGTTCGAGCTTGTGGATAGATCGGGCCGGCGTTGTGACCTGATTCGGCGCATAATTGCAGTGCTCCGGCTGGGAAACTGTGCGGTTGTCCACAAGGACGTGTCCAGTGTGGATAAGAATTACGATGCGCTGGTCTCTCGGGCTTCGCTTCCTCCGGATCGCTTGATGATTCACGTGAAACGGTTGCTCCGCAAGCCCGGGGTGGCCGTGATTGGTCTGTCGAGAAACGCTGATCAGCCGGTCGAGGTCCCCGTTTCTGAACCCGGTCTGCGCTCTCACCTGGTTCGAGTGCCGACCGATGTCCTTGACAGTTCGATCAATCTCCTTAGGATTGAGGCAACCTAGCCCCTCCGGAGATGTTCTATGGCGGAAAAACGCGATGCGACGATTGTTGCGATCGCCAATCAGAAGGGCGGTGTCGGCAAGTCGACAACCGCGATCAATCTCGGGGCAGGGATCGCCATCCAGGGGGATAGGGTCCTGCTGGTGGATCTGGACCCACAAAGCAACACCTCGTCGGGGTTGAGCATTGACCACGGATCGGTTGACTTGTCGACTTATGAGGTTCTGATCGACGAAGTACCGATCGAGGATGCCATCGAGCCGACCTCGGTGCGGGATCTGTTTGTAGTTCCGGCGACTATCCAGCTGGCCGGCGCTGAGATCGAACTGGTTTCGATGTTCTCCCGGGAGAGCAGACTTGCGGCAGCACTGAAGCCAGTGGTGCCCGAGTACGACTTTATCATCATAGATTGCCCCCCGTCGCTGGGCTTGTTGACCATCAACGGTCTGGCTGCCGCCGACGAAGTAGTCATTCCCATCCAGTGTGAGTACTACGCGCTCGAGGGAGTGGGCCAGTTGATACGAAACGTGCAACTGGTGCAGCAAAGCCTCAACCCTCAACTTGAAGTTGAGGGGGTGATCCTCACGATGTTTGATGGGAGGACAACCCTGTCTGCCGACGTGGTTGCGCAAGTCCGCCAGCACTTTGGCGAGACAACCTACAAGACCGTGATCCCGCGAACGGTACGTCTCTCCGAGGCGCCGTCGTATGGGGAGCCCATCGAGGCGTTTGATCCGATGTCGCGCGGCGCAATTGCATATCGGGAATTGGCTCGCGAGTTCAGGAGGCGCCATGGCCGCACGTAAAGGTGGATTGGGGAGAGGGCTGGACTCGCTGCTGCCGGTCGAGCGACCGCAGGCGGGTTTCAGTCATCTTCCGATCGAATCGATAGAACCCAACCCGCAGCAGCCCCGGACCCATTTCGGGGAGGAAGCGCTGGCGTCGTTGGCCGACTCTATCCGAGAGGTCGGGGTGCTCCAGCCGATCGTGGTGAGACCGGTGGGCGACGGTTATGTGTTGATTGCGGGGGAACGCCGGTGTCGGGCCGCAAAGATTGCCGGGCTCAACGAGATCCCCGCCATCGTCCAGGCCGGCGAGGTCGACGAGATCGCCAGTCTCGCTGAGGCTCTCATCGAGAACGTGCAACGGGAGGATCTCTCTCCGCTGGAAGAGGCGGCGGGATATCAACAGCTTCTGGAAGATTTTGGGTTGACCCACGATACGGTCGCCCAGCGGGTCGGTAAGAGCCGAAGCTCCATAACCAACACACTGCGGTTGCTGCAGCTACCTGCTGCGATCCAGGGAATGCTCGAGCGAGGAGAGCTGGCAGCCGGCCATGCCCGGGCGCTGTTGGCTCTGGAAGATCGCGCCTATGCGGTTCACATTGCAGAACGGGTCGTCGGCGAGGGCTGGTCGGTACGGCAGGTGGAGGAAGCGGTAAAGACCCGGCGAAACGACCGCACGCGTGCGCCGAGAGCTCCCGCGGTGCGTCCCGCCGCAATAATCGAGCTGGAGGATCGTCTCGGGGAGCGGCTGGGGACCGCCGTGAAGATCGATCACGGCAAGCGAGGCGGGAAGGTGGCTATCCGATACAGCTCGCTCGACGATCTGGAGCGAATCTACAAGCTGTTGTCGTAGCGGACGGGGTCATCGGCCCGGGCGTACAGGTCGATGATGCCCTGGGCGATTGCAGCAATGACCGCCTCGTCGACGGTGTCGACTGCGACGACTACGGCCGGCGAGCGGGTGTTCTTGAGAATTGAGAGCGTGCGTCCGGTGGGCTCTACCTCGAGGGCTTTGCCGATGCTTCTGGCGAGAGCCTCTCCGGCACTCGAGCTGCTCAGCGACGAGGCGAAGTAGTGGACGCCACTTGGCTCGTTGCGAACTACACAGATGGATACCACCAGATCGACTCCGAGCCGGTTGGCCCGCAACGCACGCACCCGTTCGGTGGGCAGCGTGTCCACGCTGCGAGAGAGGAACACCGTAGCGCCGAGATCCTGGAGAATTGTGGTAAACAGGACAGAAGGTTGCCAGGTGGCTGTCGCCTCGGCGTCATCGCGGCAGAACGGATCGACGTAGATCCTTTGTCCGGCAACGGTGGGGGGCAGGTTCTCCAGCCATTGGTGGTCACGAACCGCTTCTCGCCCCGGTTTCTTGGTGGCGCGTGCCATCAGATTGAGCTCGTTGACTACCTCAGTGCCGGCGAGACCGTCCTCGGCCAGACCACGGTTGCCCTGGAAGTCGAGCAGGCCCTGCAGAGTGTCGGGGCCGAATATCCCATCGACGTTCCCCGAATCAAAGCCGAGGGCGTTCAAGCGACGCTGCAGGTCGGCCACATCGTCGCCGCGCATCATCGGCACCCGGTGGTACAACATGCGGCTGCCGAGGGTGTATCCGGCGCTGACTATTGCTCGCCAGGTGTCGGGGCCGACGATGCCGTCGGCCCACAGGCCACGTTTTGACTGAAATGCGGAGACTGCGGCAACCGTTCCTTCGCCAAAACTGCCCGTCGGGTCACCTGCGGTGGCGAAGCCAAGCGCGGCAAGGCGGTCCTGGATATCCCGGACCGCCTCTCCGTCATCACCTATCCGATAGAGTCTCACGACTCCATCGTCTCACATGTGAGATTCAACCGATGTAATCCGCCAGCTCGGTTTCCAGCTGACCCTTCGAACGCGCTCCCACAAATCGCTTTTTCTCTTGACCGCCCTGAAACAGGATCATGGTCGGAATGCTCATGACCTCGTGAGACATCGCGGTATGCGGGTTGTCGTCGACGTTCAGCTTGGCGACGGTGAGGCTGCCCGCCTTCTCCGTGGCCAGCTCGCTGAGCGGCTTCTCCATCATCTTGCACGGACCGCACCACTCGGCCCAGAAATCGACGAGGACGGGGGTGTCGCCGGAGATGAGCTCCGAGAAATCCGAATCGGTTGTTGTAACTGTATCTGCCATGACTGCGCCCGAAGGCTGTCACCTCCTAGATCAAACTATCTGCGGTAAGAGGAATAACCCTGCGACCCGCCTGCGCATTCCGACTGTTCAATTCTCTTGATCGTCGAGCCAACGTTCGGCATCGATAGCCGCCTGACAGCCCATGCCGGCTGCGGTTATCGCTTGACGGTACACGTGGTCTGTGACATCTCCTGCCGCAAACACCCCGGGGACCGAGGTCATCGTGTTCTCGCCGGGAAGCAGGATGTAACCCTTGTCGTCGAGATCGATCTGTCCTTGGAAAATCTTGGTATTAGGATCGTGCCCGATCGCCAGGAAGAGGCCTTCGACCGCTAGCTCAGAAGTCTCGTCGGTGACCCGATTGCGCAGTTGCAGACCCGTGACGAGACCGTCTCCGAGGACCTCCTCCACAACGGTATCCCAGATCATCTCGATCTTCTCATGCTCCAGCACTCGGTTGGCCATGATCTTCGAGGCGCGCAGCTCGTCACGACGGTGGATAACGTAGACCTTGGTGGCAAATTTGGTGAGGAATAGCGCTTCCTCGGCGGCGCTATCGCCACCCCCGACGACTGCGATCTCTTTACCCCGGAAGAAGAAGCCGTCACAAGTGGCACAGGCCGAGACACCATGACCGCGCAGTTTGGTTTCGGATTCGAGCCCAAGCCATCGGGCAGAAGCTCCCGTCGAAATGATTACCGAATCCGCTTGGTACTCGTCTTCGTCGACCCAGATCTTGAAGGGTCGTGAGGAGAGGTCGACCTTGCTGACATCGGAGGTCATGATCCGAGTGTCGAATCGTTCCGCCTGCTTGCGAAAACCCTCCATCAACTCGGGTCCCATTATTCCGTCCGGAAACCCCGGGTAGTTCTCCACATCGGTGGTCAGCATCAATTGACCACCCCGCTCCATACCTTCGATCATCAGCGGCTTGAGATCGGCGCGTGCCGTGTAGATGGCGGCGGTGAGGCCGGCGGGGCCAGAGCCGATGATGACGACCTTCTCACTCATGTTTCAATCCTTTGGCTTGTGGCGTCGCTAGATTGCCGGGTCTAGTCCTGTGCGGAGTCGCGCGGAAGACGCAGCCTCCATAAGAACATCCCGATCACGACAAATAATCCCCCGATGATGGTGTACGCCCATTGCATACTCACCAGACCGGCGAGGAGCCGAACCAGGCCCACAGTGAGAAAGATGGCTAGCACCAGGCCGAGCAGGGTGGCCACGATGCCCACTCCGGTCCACTTGGCCCAGCCGGCGACACGGTCCACCGTCATCGAGCGGACCTTGCCGGCGGTGTTCTCCAGAAGATCAGCGATTTGGGTTGGGTAGTCGTTCATCTCCCAGAACATTAGCTCACGGCCGAGGGGCACTGTTCTGTCGACCCGGCTAGTTCACTAAGGAAGAGTTTCGAAGACTTCGCATTCGGGGATCGTTATCGAGGCAAGCGTCGTGTCTTCGAGTTCGGACTCGAGGAACGCCACCAGCAGCCGCTCCATCCCGGCATCCTCGCCGCTTTCGGCAACGATCACTCCGACTATCTGGGCCTCCGTAGCGTCTGCAAACAGATCAGAATCAATGATGCTGTCGACGCACACGGCCCAGTCCGGATTGATGCCTTTGAGCGTTTCATCGGCAAACCCCAGGTATTCACGGTCGAAGTCCAACTGCTCGATGACCTCGAGCCGAAGTTGCTCGTTCAGATCCCCGGAGACAAACCAGGTCAGGAAGTTGGCGGAGTCCGCGGCGGGGTCCTCCGTTGAGAAGCCCGCAGCTGTTGTGGTTGTTGCAGAGGATGCTGCGGCGGTGGTCTCGGCTGCCCCGCCGCCTTCAACGCCGGCCAGGTCATCGGCGTCGGCTGCAAACTCCTCGCGCATCTGCGGAGCTGAGGCGATTTCTGGCGAGGCGGTGGTTTCGGTTGCCCCATCCATGGCAACCATCTCGGTCGAGGCATCGTCGTCGCCGCCAAGGCCGCCGAGGCTCGGCAGGATCAAGAAGAGTGCTACAAATACTGCCGCCGCACCGGCGGCAGCACCGATCCAGCGACCCCAGCCCTGCCGGCTAATAGCGCCTTGGCGCCTTGGAGAGGGCGCGGCCCGGAGAGTGGTCACGCTGAGTTCCTGGTGAAGACGCTCGTGGAGACGGGCGGACTCGACGGCGGTCAGGTAAGCCCGCGGGGTGTCGTCGAGTACGGCCACGGCCATCCGCTGCAGTTCCAGGTCGCGCCGGCACGTGGAGCATGCGGAAATCTCCGCCTCGGCCGCAGCTGCGGTTTCGGCGGCGAGGGTGCCTTCGGCGAGCGCCATGATGATGTCTTGGTCGTGTTCGTGCATTGTCATTCGTCTCTTGGATGCTGCGAACCGGCTCTGAGGTTCCCGAGGCTCTCTGCGAGAATTCTCCTCCCTCGAAAGACCCGTGACTTGATGGTCCCAACGGGGACTTCGAGGATGTGTGCTGCCTGTTCTAACGCTAGGCCTTCTAGATCGACAAGCACGACGGCCGAGCGGAATTCCGCGGGGAGTTTCTGCAGCGCCTGTTCGATGTCGGGTCGCAGTTCGGCTGCGTTGATTAGATCTCCGCTCTTGGGATCGGCCGGGTCGGTTGTCTCCGGGAGTGGCTCGGTACGACGTCTGTTTGCCTTACGCAGTTGGTCGTAACAAGTGTTGACCGCAACTCGGTACAGCCAGGTACTGAACGCGGCCTTGGCCTGGTACCGGTCCGCCTTGCGGAAGACAGTGACGAACGTCTCTTGAACCGCATCCAAGGCAGCATCGCGATCCCGCATCATGCGCAAGCAGATGCCAAAGACGCGATCCTCGTGGGCGCGAACCAGTTCATCGAATGCTTCTACATCGCCCTGGAGATACCGGTTGAGGAGTTCGATGTCCTCGGCGGCCCTGCTCGTCATTCGCGTGATTCTGGCGCGATCAGCAGCCCATGTCACTCTCATCCAAGACGGAATGCCACTCAGGGACGGAAGGTCACCTCGGATACCTCGGTGAAAAACTCGTCGATGGCCTGCTCCGGAAGGTCGGTGAACCAGAGGAGCCATACCCCTCCATCGCGGGCGGGTAACTGCAACAGCGACGGGGCGTCGAACACCGTCCCCGATCCGATCGACTCCCAGCCCCCGAGATCGGCGGGAATGGTCTCTGCCCATAGAACCGAATAGCCGGTCTCCGGGGTAGCCCGCAATTCGATGCTTCCCGGTGCCCCGCTCACCCGAAATGTAACGCCCACCCCGTCCTTGATCCTGGGAAGGGGGTCGAAGTAGCGCTCCGTACGCCATGAGGTGTTGAAGTCGCCGTCGATCAGTCGGGGAAGGTCACGTTCGCGTTCGCTCTGGTCGCCAAGGGGGTCATAGACCGTCGGTTCGGCCGCAAGGAGACCAGGGGCAACGTCGGGAATCGTGGTTTGCGGTGAGACCGTTGTCGTGGTCGGGTTCGAGATGACCCGATCGACCGGTGGCGTCGCCGGGAATAGAAAAGGCGAGTCCGGGTCGACGTCGATTGCCAAACCGACTCCGGACACGACAATGGCGCTGATCAACAGCATCGCAGCGGGTATCAACCATCGCCACGACCAACCTTCTCGCCGCGCCGGTGGAAGCGAAGAGGGGATCGCCCGCAATGCGGTTCCCAGCGCCGCTGCGTCGTAGTCCCCGGATTCGGCCAGCTGGATTGCGTCATCGACGGAGCTGGACAGGCCCTCGACCAGATGTGAAGGACGAATCGCAGGGCTCGACGAGCCGGTGACTGCAATCCGAAGCGAATGGGCTAGAGCCACTGTGTCGTTCTGCTGGTGCCGGGTGGTGCGCCTTCGACCAAAGGAGCTGAGCTTGGC
>Ga0316201_10003242_pt1 | contig 11944 bp, 9 predicted proteins | sample CS6wburrow_MG_FD_204516 | JGI IMG/M metagenome (GOLD analysis project Ga0316201, IMG submission 204516) | Coastal sediment microbial communities from Delaware Bay, Delaware, United States - CS-6 worm burrow | ecosystem: Environmental > Aquatic > Marine > Coastal > Sediment | place: USA: Delaware... | reverse complement strand
AAATTTCGAGTATGTGATTATCGATGGGGGCAGCACAGACAATAGTGCTGATATAATAAAGAAATATCAGAAACATCTGAAATTTTGGGTGAGCGAATGTGACAGGGGACAAAGTCATGCGATTAACAAAGGAATAAAGTATTGCACTGGCGATATTTTTAATTGGATAAATTCAGACGATTATTATAGTGATGGTGCATTCAATCATATAGCCGATACCTTCGCAACGAATTCAAACTTTCTTGTAATTACTGGAAAGGAGCGGGCATTTGATGCAGAAACTGATGAAACACTGACTATTTGGATAAGATTGAGAAACTCATCTATCATGGTATCATAGACCAGCCTACAACCTTTTGGAAAATGGAGGTAGTTAAAAATCTCGGTGAACTTCCGGAAAACCTGCATTTTGCAATGGATAGTTATTGGTGGTCAAAATTTCTACTTCTTTATGGTAAGGGATATATTGGAAATACAGAGCAGTTGTTAACACATTTCAGGATACATCCTGATTCAAAAAGTATCTCCCAACAAAGTAAATTCGAGACAGAGAGGTTTGCAATTCGACTTGGAATAGCCAGAGCATTAAATTTTCACCCGGATATTTGTACCTACTTGGAATCAATGACACATATAGATATTGGAAACCTGTTCAATGATTGTGCAAGCATCAAGAAAAAAAATATTCGCATGCTTGAATCGGTCTTCTCAGGTTATATCTATTCCAGGTATTATATGAACTATGATTATCCAAGAGCCAGAAAATGCTTTAAGTTATCCATGAAATCTGCCGATCTCGGAACAAGAATTATTCTGGATTATATTAAACTGATGCTTGTGCCCCCTGCTTTGCTAAATCTGTTCAGAGGAAGTAAATTATCTGTAAAGAATTGATGGACGATCGAACCTCAAAAGAATCTGGGCTCCACATAGCATATGTCTCATATGAATTTCCGCCAGACACAGGTTGGGGCGGTATTGGGACCTATACCTACCAGATGGCAAAACTTTTAAATGGATCAGGACATCGGGTCGAGGTGTTCTCAGCTTCTTTAGCTCGCAGCATATCTTCTATATATTGCGGTTTTTTAGTCCATCGAATAAAGGTTTTTAAAGCTTCGGAGTTCAAAGATGCAGTGCTCCTAAAGTTTTCAGACCGTAATGCTCAGGATCCTTTCAATATAATTGAATGTGCTGAACTTGGTGCAGATGCAGAGGTTATCCTTCGAACATATCCGAGCATCCCCGCTGTCATCCGACTGCATACACCTGCCGTTCTGGTAACTCGCTTGATTAATAGTCAAAATTCTTTTTTTGTGAAACTTAGGTATGTGATGGGAGCATTAAGAAGAGGGAAACTCGACATGGGCTACTGGAGTAGGCAGGATAAAAGGCAGTTCAGTGATCCGGAATACTTGATCACTGAAAGGGCAGGCACTATTACCGCTCCCTCTGAAGCTATTAAATCCTGGGCACATCGTTTTTGGCATATCGAGGAAAACAGAATTAAGGTATTTCCCAACCCCTTTGTACCTAAAGAAGATCTACTTAATATACCCATTGAAACGGACACAAAGCGGATTACGTTTATCGGGAGATTAAATGTATTGAAGGGCTTGGTTTCGCTTACTGGGGCAATTCCAATTATTCTTCAAAAGTATCCCGAATGGAAAGTAAGATTCATTGGATCCGATCATGATTCACATGTCAAGGATTTATCAATGAAAAACTGGATAAAAAGCAGACTAAATAAATATACAACGCAGATTGAGTGGGTCGACTGGATTCCGGTACAAGATTTACCGCACTATCTATCGCAAACTGACATAGTCGTAATCCCTAGTCTTTTTGAGAGTTTTTCTTATGTTTGCGCGGAGGCTATGAGTGCTGGCAGAGGAATTGTCGGAAGTAATAATGGAGGTATGCCTGAGCTTCTTGCAGGGCATGGCATTACCGTAAACCCAAGATCTGTTCGTCAGATTGCAAAAGCCATGGAGAAAATGATCCGAAGACCTGAGATAAGGAGAACTCTCGGAGAGGGAGCCCGCGCACGGATTCTTGCGCAGGATTTTAATAATAAAATAGCAGAGCAAGCAATAAGTACCTATCAGTCCTTGGTGAATAAAACATAAGCAGTAAATTCAGGTTCATAATATGAAATTGGCATTTATAACATTAATGGCTGGACAGCCTTTTGGTGGAAGCGAGGTTTTATGGTCAAGAATGGCACTTTTAGCTCTCGAGGAAGGTCATGATGTTTTAGTTTCAGCTTACGATTGGAAGTCAAAAACGCACCCGGTATACAGGGAATTGGAAGAAAAAGGGGCTGTTCTACTGAAAAGGAGAAGATATAATGAAGCAATGACAATACATGCTAAGCTAAGAACCTACCTAGAAATCAGGAATCGATTAAGGACGAGAGATTGGGAGTTCCTTTCAACCTTTAAGCCCAATCTTGTGCTAATTAACCAGGGGGGATGTTTTGATCTGCTTCAGCATAATCGGAGCCTTATTTTGGCCATGCAAAAGAATAAAATCCGATATACACTGATTTCACATAGTCATCCGCAGTATTCCTATTTACCTGATCCATCTGTTTATCCTGACGGAAAGGAAGTATTTTCGAATGCTGCATACACTGTTTTTATTTCACAGCGACAGAAGGAAATCGTTGAAAAAGCACTTTTATGTCGTTTGTCGAATGCAATTTTTTCTTGGAATCCATTAAACTTGGAGAACCCTGTAGCTCTTCCATGGCCTAAGGAAAATACATTCGAAATGGCTCTCTCCGGAGCACTTGTATCAGGAAAAGGACACGATTTAGCAATTGAGATTCTCTCAACAGATTCATGGCGAGATCGCAATTGGAATCTCAATATTTATGGTTCAGGTCCGGGAGAAAAATACCTGAGGGATTTATCCGGTTTTTATGATTTAAATGAGCGGATTACCTTTCACGGCCATGTTGCTTCAGCTACAGAAATCTACAATGAGAACCATATCTTATTGGTGCCTTCTTCCGCAGAAGGATTGCCAATTTCAATGCTTGAAGCACTTACATCTGGACGACCTGTAGTGGCAACTGATGTTGGAGGAATACGTGAAATATTGGTTGAAGGTATAAATGGATTCATTGCCGAGGCTCCAAGCCTTTCTTCATTTTCCGATGCACTTGAACGTGCATGGAACCAAAAAGAAAGATGGTCACATATGGGAAACATTGCCAGGGAGATTATGGATAAAATTGACCTTAGGCCAGAAATTACGCTCTTAAATAAGATCCTTTCATGAATAATCCTCTCGTTTCAGTATTAATGACTATCTACAACAGGGAAAGTTTTCTTGCTGAAGCTATCGAAAGCGTTCTATCTTCATCTTACCAGAATTGGGAACTCATCCTCGTTGATGACAAAAGTCTGGATAATTCTGAAAAAATAGCTCGGGATTATCAGGAGAAAGATTCACGAATCCGGCTCTACATCAATGAACAGAATCTGGGGGATTATCCAAACAGGAACAAGGCAGCTACATATGCCAGAGGAAAATACATTAAATACCTGGACTCAGATGATTTGATATATCCTGATAGCTTAGCTATTCTCGTTGATTTTATGGAACAACATCCTTCGGCAGCCATTGGATTGGAAGTTGACGCGTTGAATCTGCTAAGTCAAGCTTGTCGGGTAATGCCTGGTGTAGAAGTTTTAAGGAAATCCTTTCTGGAGAAAGCTTTCATGCTCTGTGGACCTACAGGAACTATATTCAGGAGGGATGTTTTTGAAAGCATGAGTGGCTTCGGGCAAGATACCTTTGTTGGCTCTGATACAATTTTTTACCTGAGGGTTGCATTGTCGCATGATATCCTGTTATTCAGAAAAAACTATATGTTCTACCGAGAGCATGAGCAACAGGAATTCCTCTTACGTAAAAAGGATTATTTTATAAACTCATTTAAAGAATATAGAAAAATCATCCTTGACCCCAAGACACCCCTGAGTGTGGAAGAACAGGAACAGGCTTTGCTTAAATTAAGGAATCTTCACATAGGACAGACAATTAGATTTATTAAGAAGCTTAATTTCCGTTTTGCATACTATACATTCTTTAAATCCGGATTCTTTCGTCAAATGTTATTAATAAGTTAATTACAGACTGATTGAGAATTCTAATGACCGCAGATGTTGAACTCGAAATCCCCGCTATTTACTATGGTGGAGTAGAAAGAATAGTGCAGGGATTGATAAAAGAATACCTTGATAAGGGAAACGAGGTAATTCTTGTTGCACATACAAATGAACACCTTGATCCGAGGGTCCGGGCTTATCCCTGGAAGAATCATTCATCCCGGGGGATGAAGAATATACTTGAGAACAGCCTGTTCCTCCTCCGGGTTGTCTTGAAAAATCGCCCTCAGGTAATTCATAGTTTTTCCAGACTTATGTTTCTATATCCCGTTTTTCTGTTCACACAAATAAGGGTGGTGCAAAGTTATGGAAGATTCATCAGTAAGAATTCTACAAGGATTGGTAAGCGTATAGGCGGAAATAAATTGCAGCTTACTTCTTGTGCACATCATATGTTAAGTCATTTGCCTAATAAGAATCATTGGAAAGTAATCGCTAATTTTGTAGACCTGGATAAGTTTACCTACAAGGAGCAGGCTCTCGGAAATTATCTGGTGTTTATAGGAAGAATTGAAGATATTAAGGGGACTAGGGAGGCAATAGAAGTAGCTGTACAATCTGGTATACCATTGCTTATTGCAGGGAATATAAATGATGACCAGATGGACTATTTCGAAAACGAGATAAAACCTTATGAACAACATCCCCTAATCTCTCTGATTGGCCCTGTAGATGATGTACAGAAGAATGAAATCCTTGGGAAGGCAAGGGCCGCAATTCTGCCATTTAAATTAAAGCAGGAGGCATTTGGATTAACCATCATTGAGAGCATGGCTACAGGTACTCCCGTGATATCCTTCAATATTGCCGCTGTTCCTGAAATTATAGAACACAATAAGTCCGGCTTCATATGTAACAGTATTCAGGAGATGAAAGAAGCTGTTAAACGTATTGATGATATTCCGAGAGAACTTGTCCGTAAAAGTGTAGAGGAGCGGTTTGCAAGCGCTATAATCTCTGAACAGTATCTGCAGCTTTTCAATGAAATTCAACGCTGATATAAGTCAAAATTCATCCTCTCCTGATAGAATATTATTTCTTCTTAGCGGGAATATTTCTTCAACTCCGAGAGCTTTAAAGGCATATGAGACCCTTAAACATGATTTTCTTGTCGATATCGTGGGTATCTCGCGCTCCTCGCTTTGGGATGCAAAAGATCAGAAGCTTATTTCGAGCGGCTTAAATAATTATATCCCTCTGAAAGGGCTAAGAAGAAATTCACCGTTTAAATGGTTGATTGTACAGGTACTCCACCTCCTCTCGTTGATAGCAGAAGCAATAAAAAAGGGAGATATGCGTATAATCAGTGCAGCTTCCTCGAAATCTACTATTCTTCTGCTTCTCTACCTTTATTTTAACCCTCCAAAAAAAATTTATGCGGTTTATAGTTTCAGTGCAACATTCTACACTGCTTTAGAAATAGCACGAAAATGTGGAGCTAAATTGTATATAGATATCGAAGATTTCCATCCGGGAGAATCAGTTTCTGGCAATAGCTTGAAGGAAAAGATGCGGCGAGAAACCTTATTTCAGTCTATCCTCCCAGTAGCAGATGGAATTACATTTGCAAGTCCATTGATTTCAATGTATACAAATGAATTGGTCCCTGGAATTCCACGAGAGAACATTGTCTTGAATAGCTTTCCTGCTTCTGAGTTTAAATCTATTGAAAAAAAAATCTGGCAAATGCAGGAAAAGCGTATAGGGTTTATTTGGTATTCACAACGGATAAGCTATGGTAGAGGTTTGGAAGAATTATTCGAAGCATTCAATCTGATTGAAAGAGAAAATCCTGCGCTTCTGATGAAGCTGCATTTTACTTTCGTTGGAGCAGTGGATGAGGACTTTAGACTGGGATTTCTGGATGAACAGTCAGCTCGAAATCCGGATTTGATCTGTAGTAAGGAACCGATGCCACAATCAGATCTACATGCATATTTGGCTGAATTCGATATCGGATTAGCTCTGGAGTTTTCTTCAACTAACCTTAACAGAGACCTCTGCCTCACAAACAAAATCCTCGCCTACGCACAATCCGGGCTCTACATCCTTGCCACCGATACACAGGCTCAAACTCAATTTATAGAAGAAGATCCAAATCGTGGAATGCTATGCGGACAAACACCTGAAGACATGACCGAAGCCCTTAAATACATCCTTGAGCATATCGATGAAATACGAGGAAAGCGAAAAGCCCGTTTCGAAGCCGCCAGATCCCTCGCATGGGAAAACGAATCCAAAAAACTACTGAAAATCTGGAATGAGATCTTGAAATAATGAAAGAAAGTCTTTATCTCCAACCAGTAACCAGCAACCAGTAACCACCTTGCCCACCCTCCTCATCATCTACCCCCACTGGCACCCGGCTAACCTTGCCGGGGTGCACCGGCCCAGGCTCATTGGAAATTATTTGCCTGATTTCGGATGGAAGGTGAGAGTGCTTACGGTGGAGGAACAGTACTTTGAAGAAACACTTGATCCCGATTTTCACCGGACCTTCAGTGAGAATTTCGAGGTCACCAGGGTCAGAGCCAAAAAAGTTACAAAGCCCAGGATCATCGGCGATATCGGACTTCGCTCCATGAAGTACATTAAAAGAAAGGCACTGGAAATTATCCGGACCGAAAAAATCGACTTTGTCTGGATCCCCATTCCTTCTTTTTACATGGCACTTGTCGGACCCTACCTGTATAAACGGACCGGCGTGCCCTATGGGATCGACTACATCGACCCCTGGGTCAGGGACCTCACCAACCAACGAAACCCACGTGCCATCCTCAGCCAGTGGATCGCGAGAATGCTGGAACCTAAGGCCGTAAAAAAGGCAGCCCTGATCACCGGCGTTAACCGTAAATACTACGAAGCCGTTTTGGAGAGAAATAAACTGCTTGATCGAAAGCCCCATCCGGTCATTGAAGCCGATTTTCCCTATGGCTTCGATCCAAACGACCATAAAATAATTCTCGAAAACATTGACTATCCCTGGGCAAAAGCTACAAGCAAAGCGAGCTCCCTTCAGCACCATGGGGAGGGAAGGGGCCCCGTCTGGCTCTACACCGGCGCCTTCCTGCCAAACAGCCATCTCTTTGTCGATCTCCTTTTTAAAGCCCTGGCTGAGATCAGGCAAGAGAAGAATGGTATACTCGAAAATCACCAGTTCTGGTTCATCGGAACAGGACCCTACCCGGCAAAGCGAATTACGGCCTATGCCGCTGATCACGGAATACAGGACCAGGTCTTCGAAATACGGGAGCGCGCACCCTACCTGCATACACTCAACTATCAGACAGCCGCCGACACCCTGATGATCATCGGAAGCACCGAAAAACACTATACCGCCAGCAAAACCTATCAATCCCTCCTGAGTAGACGACCTGTTTTCGCACTATTGCATCATCAAAGCCAGGCTCTCGAGGTACTGAAGGAGTGTAAGGCAGATACCTATGCTGTCGGCTACGATGACCGGCAATCTGAAACAGACTTTTTAAATGCCATGAAAAAGGTGCTCTGGGCCAGGATTGAGAACAATACATGGAATCCGGATCTTGCAAGCCTTGAAAAATATTCAGCCCGGGAATCTGCCAGGAAATTATCATTAGCCCTTGAAGAAGCACTTGAACAGTCGGCAGTAGCCAGTCGGCAGTCGGCAGTCGGCAGTCTCCAGTAACCAGTCGCCAGTCACCAGTAATCAGTATCCGGTCTTTTACTTCTGACATCATACTTCATACATCATACTTCATACATCATACTTCATACCTCATACTTCATACATCCTGCTAACATGTTACTAAATCGTAGCAATCAACGACGAACTGACAAACTGAAGAACTGACAAACCGCATGCCCCGCCTCGCCATCATCACCACCCACCCGATCCAGTACAATGCTCCCTGGTTCGCTATGCTGGCCAGGGATCCCGGCCTGGAGCTGAAGGTGTTCTATACCTGGAGCCAGCGGCAATCCGATCTTTATGATCAGAACTTCGGAAAGACAATCGAATGGGATATTCCGCTGCTGGAGGGCTATGACTCTTTCTTCGTCGAAAACACTTCAAAAAATCCGGGAAACAAAGCCTATCGTGGCATCATCTGTCCATCCCTCATCAAGGAGATCGTAAGTTGGAAAGCCACGCACCTGCTGGTCTTTGGCTGGAATTTTCAGGCGCATCTCAGGGCCATGAGATATTTCAAGGGCAGGATACCGGTCCTGTTCCGTGGCGACAGCACCTTGCTCGACGAGAGGGGAGGAGTCAAATCTATTTTGCGAAGGATCGTTCTTAGCCGGGTATACAGGCATGTCGATTTTGCACTCTACACAGGCGATTCGAATCATGCTTATTTTCGAAAACACGGAATAAAAAGCGCTCAGTTGATCTTTGCACCTCATGCGATCGATAATGATCGCTTTATCCGGGAAGATGCTGAATATGAAAAGCAGGCAGCTGCATTTCGGAATGAATTGAATATCAAAACTGACGACAAAGTAATCCTCTTCGTCGGGAAATTTGAAGCAAAAAAGAATCCCACCCTCCTTTTAAATGCATTTAAGATGCTTCGTGCAGAGAAGGGCCATGAAACACTGAAACTTCTTTTTGTCGGCAGCGGGGAAGAGGAACAGGACCTAAAGCAGCAGGCCGCAGGGATGGATTCGGTGCTTTTTGCGGGATTTCAAAACCAATCCCAACTGCCGTCAATTTACAGGTCGGCCGATGTTTTGTGTCTGCCATCCGGCGGTCCGGGCGAGACCTGGGGGCTCGTTGTCAACGAAGCCATGGCCTGCGGGGTTAAATGCCTTATTTCCGATAAAGCCGGATGCGCAGCAAACCTGGGTGCCAGTGAGGGAAATGAAGTCTTTCGCTCGGGGGATAGCAAGGATCTTGCAGAAAAATTAGACAAGGCGCTGTCTTCATCGAAGTTGGACAATGCTGAATTTCTTTCAATCTACAGTTTTGATCATATCTGCGATTCAATAAAAGGCATTTTGGCTCTGAATGAATAACTATACCTGGAATATCATTGTATCTGCACTGCTGGGTGTTTTTTTGCTCATCACCGGAAACCTGTTCCTGACCTCTGTCGGATTGGCTTTTGCCTTCTACATTTTCGTGAAGCTGCTGATGGACATGGGCCGTAAAATTCCCATCATCGAGCTGATGACTGCACTCGCAGCGCTTCAATGGATTCTCGGCCCCTTCATTGAATATGGCCGGGAACTTGAACATTATAAATATAGGATGTACGTCGATGAAGCCACCTACATGGCCTTTGTGGTTCCGGCTGTCATCGTATTCTGGATAGGGGCAAATCTTATTAAGCCAAAAACCGACCTGGACAGCCTGAAGCTGGAAATCGACAAGATACTGAAGGAACATCCCTTGTTTCCCTATATTCTTATTATTGCAGGTGCCCTCATCCCCTTTCTGTCTGGTTTATTTCCTGCCAGCCTTGGGTTCGTTTTCTTCCTGCTTTCCATGATGAAGTATATCGGCGTGATCTATCTGATCCATTCCTCCCAGCGTTTCAAATGGCCCATCTTCTTTGGAGTTCTCCTGGTCACAGCCATATCTTCCATCGGGGCGGGAATGTTCCATGACCTTATCCTTTGGAGCATGCTATTATTTACTTTCCTGGCAAAAGAATGGAAAATGTCCCTTTCGATGAAGCTCTTCTCTGCACTGATGGGCATACTGTTTGCAATGACCATACAGTCGGTCAAACTGCAATACCGAATGCAAACCTGGTCGGGAGAATATGAGGGATCAAAAACCTTATTATTTGTCAGCATGGCTGCTCATGAATGGTCGTCCGGGGAAGTTTTTCTTCCGAAGCAGGATGTACATATGAACGTTCGGCTGAACCAGGGCTGGATCATCTCGGCGATCATGTATAATGTCCCCGCCGTAGTGCCCTTTGCGAACGGCAGAACGATTACGGATGCGATTGAGAACAGCCTTATTCCGCGTGTTTTATATCCCGGCAAACCCACTGCCGGTGGCAGGGAAAATTTCAGGAAATATACGGGACTTTCACTCAGTGATGGCACTTCCATGGGGATATCCATCGCCGGCGAAGGATATGCGAATTATGGATGGTTTGGCGGTATCGTTTTTATGTTTCTGTGGGGCCTGTTTATAAACTGGTTCTGGCGGAGGCTCGAAGCATGGAGTAAGTATTTTCCCACCTTGCTGGTCTGGAGCCCCATCCTCTTCCTCCAGGTGGTAAAGGCCGAAACCGAATTCGGCGTTGTGCTGAATCACCTTATTAAAGCTACCATCGTTGTCGGGGGCCTGGTGTGGGGAATACGCATGGTATGGGGAGAATCAGGATCGCGACCGGAATCACGCGTATTCAGAAGAGTCAGCAACTGGCAGCGGGGACGACACGAAAATCTGGAAAATAAAAAGGTCCCGGACTAGGAAACCAGGCGAACAGAACGCAAAAATCATTGGACCAGAGGGTGTCTCAAAAGTCCCGCAAAAGAAAAATGAACATACAATTTGTAACTTATGGACCGTTCGAAGGGATTCCCCAACACCCGCCGTGGCGGGTTCGCGCGCTGGCCCGAACGAATTCAGATGGCCCCCCGATGCCATTGGGCGGCCACAGAAAGACGCGGCGACGAGGCTTTCCAGGAATCTAGCCCGTTGATCTCGTTTAATTCGTTCTTGAATTTCTTTGCCTACTTTCTTTTTTTAAGAAAAGAAAGTAGGTGGGTTTGGGCAACGCCCAAGAAAGCAACTTACAAATTGAAAGTTGTCTCAAAGTCAATTTGACTTTTGAGACAGCCTCGCCGGGGTTGGGGATGAAAAGATAAAAGGGAAAAGTAAAAAGTAAAAAGTGTGGGGATCAGGAAGACAGAAGTCAGAAGTCAGAGGACAGAAGTCAGAAGTCAGAAGTCAGAAGACAGAGGACAGAGGACAGAGGACAGAGGACAGAAGACAGAGGAAATGAATAAAATCCCTTATGAATAAACCTGTCATCAATCTCATTTTCAGGAAGCCCGCGCCACAGTTCAATTCCATTGAAAATGTTTTCGATGCACTATTTCCTCATATCGGGAAGGAGTTTTCTGTGAGGAGAGTCTATTTGCCATACCGAACCAGGGGACTTGCCAGTATGCGAAAAAATCAAAAATTTATTGCCCGCATGAAGCTGGAAGGAATATCTCATGTTACGGGCCATGAAAATTATATTATCAGGGCACTTCCCGGGAAAAAAATTCTCACCTTTCACGATATCGGTTCTGCCTCTGTTGGTAAGACTTTTCGCGACAAGTATATTCAGCGAAACTGGTTCCGGATACCTCTGAATCTTGCCGATCGCGTGACAGCAATATCCGATTTTTCCTTCCGGGAAATTAGTTCAAAATATCCAGGTACCGCCGATAAATTCCGGGTTATCCCAAATCCCGTAAGCGATAAGATTCGCTATGCCGCTTCGGAATTTCGCAGGGAGATACCCGAAATACTTTTTGTAGGCACTAAAAAGAACAAGAACCTGGAACGTGCAGTCGAAGCATTATCAGGTATTCCCTGCAGACTGACCATTTTGGGTGAATTAAGCCCGGTGCAACAAGACCTGCTTGACAGGTCGGGAATTGAATTCCGGAATGAAGTTTATTTGCCATATTCTGAGGTGCTGGAACTGTACAAATTTTCTGATATCCTGCTTTTTCCATCCCTTTATGAGGGATTTGGAATGCCCATCCTGGAAGCCCAGGCCACGGGCAGGGTGGTCATTACTTCCAACAGGGGAGCCATG
>Ga0316201_10003241_pt1 | contig 11944 bp, 13 predicted proteins | sample CS6wburrow_MG_FD_204516 | JGI IMG/M metagenome (GOLD analysis project Ga0316201, IMG submission 204516) | Coastal sediment microbial communities from Delaware Bay, Delaware, United States - CS-6 worm burrow | ecosystem: Environmental > Aquatic > Marine > Coastal > Sediment | place: USA... | reverse complement strand
AAGCGGCAAGTTGTTGCGCCAGTTCATCCGCCAGTTCCTCGTCCAGGCACTCCGGCTGTTCAGAGAGCAGCGTCCCGTCAGGGAAGCGGCGCATTCTCACTGCATACTCTATCGCCTCTCCCTCGGTCCCGATCGAGGGATTATCGATAGTGCCGGTGATACCGACCACGTCCAGATAGAGGTCCGCGGCCAGACGACTGTTCAGACGAATCTCTTCCTGACAGCAGTTCCGCCGCCGCTCCAGCGTTGAGAAATCGAGAAAACCGAGATCGACAGGCTTCTTTATCTTGTATGCGTATCCCCCTGCCAGGATGACCGAGGAGATGTGCGTCTCTATCAGTTGAACTGAATCTGAGGCTGCCTGCTGGGACAGCCGGTGTTCGAGATTTGTTACCAGCCGGTGGTGTTGATGGATCGCTGACATAGTTGGCTCCGGCCTTCACCAGGATGATAATGACTCAAGCAATCATACATTTCCGGACAGACCCCAATTACCTGAATCGTCGAGCGGTTGAATCTAATTCAGTATATGCTAATATTATGCTATCTGGTTAGCCGCGCCAAGTTGGCGCCGCGTTTTTTCACTGTTCAAGCTAAATGAGGTAACTCCTATGTCTGTCGAGCGCATCGTATTGGCCTTTGCCGGAATAATGATTCTACTTAGCCTTGGTCTGGGCGTTGCCGGCAGCCCGATATTCCATCACAGCAACTGGCTCTGGCTCACTGCATTCGTCGGTGTCAACCTGTTACAGTCCGCTTTTACCGGGTTTTGCCCGCTGGCCATCATTCTGAAAAAAATGGGCAGCAAACCGGGCCACGCATTCTGATTCCGGACCGACGGTTCGACTACAAAAGGGCGCCTCCAGGCGCCTTTTTTTTATCCCTCCACATCCAGCGGCCGGGCAAAGAGATCATGCTCGTCTGTGTCCATGATTCGCACTTTAATGAAGTCTCCCGGATTCAGATCCCAGGCGCCATCCACGATCACTCGTCCATCTATCTCCGGGGCATCGGCGGCACTGCGCGCTATCACCCGGCTCGCTTCCACCTCGTCAACCAGCACGACAATCTCCCGGCCTGTTTTTTCTGCTAGGCGGCGGCGGCTTATCGCTGACTGCAGCGCCATGAATCTCTCCAGTCTATCCTGCTTGACCGGCTCCGGAACTTGATTCGGAAGCGAATTGGACGCTGCGCCGTCAACCGGGGAGTACTTAAAGCACCCCACCCGATCCAGGTCCGCCACACGCAGAAAATCGAGCAGGCGCTGAAAATCGGTTTCGCTCTCTCCGGGGAAGCCGACGATGAAAGTACTGCGCAAGGTCAACTCCGGGCAGCTCTTTCGCCAACACGAAATCCTCTCGAGAACTTTCTCCGTGGCAGCGGGCCGACGCATGCTGCGCAGAATGCGTTCGCTGCCATGTTGCAGCGGCATATCCAGATACGGAAGAATCCTCCCTTCGGCCATGAGCGGAATCAGTTCGTCGACGCTGGGGTAAGGGTAGACATAGTGAAGCCTGATCCACACCCCCAGTGATCCCAGAGCATTCGCCAGCTCCGGCAATCGGCTCTTGAGCAGGCTGCCGCCCCAAAAGTCTTTTCGGTGTTTCAGATCCAGTCCATACGCCGAAGTATCCTGCGAGACTACCAGAAGCTCACTGACACCTGCCGCAGCCAGGGTTTCCGCCTCGCGCATCACCTCGCCAACCTGGCGGCTGACGAGATCGCCGCGCAGACTGGGGATAATGCAAAATCTGCAACTATGATTGCACCCTTCCGATATCTTCAGATAGGCGTAATGACGAGGGGTCAGCTTGATCCCCTGCGGAGGCACCAGACTGGTAAAAGGATCGTGCAGGGGTGCTGCGTATCGGTGCACCGCCGACATCACTGCCTCATACTCATGCGGCCCTGTCACAGCGAGCACCGCAGGATGCGCTTTACGGATCTCCTGTTCGCGCACGCCCAGACAACCGGTGACAATGACTCTGCCGTTCTCCTCGAGCGCCTCACCGATTGCCTGCAGCGACTCCTCAACCGCGGAATCAATAAAACCGCAGGTATTGACCACAACCAAGTCAGCCGCCTCGTAGGTTGCGGAAATCTCATAACCCTCCGCTCTTAACTGGGTCAGGATCCGCTCCGAATCAACCAGGTTTTTCGGACAACCCAAACTGACGAAACCAATCTTTTTCGCCTGCAACCGGCCCAACCCCGGGCTACTCACCGGCTCTCGCGAGAGAGCAGGTCAGTTACAGCAACGGCCTGCTCATTTTGCCGAATCTGAACCGTCATGGTCTCCTCCAGCGCAAGATCACCCGACTCTATGTGGGGCAGCAACTGCTCTGTTATCTGCTGGACGATCAGCATACCGGCCCGGTTGCGCTCATCGGAGGCTTCAAGCGCCCTGATATTACCGTTGAGCAGGCCCAGATAGGCCCTGAACCGGCTGGACTGTTCGGACAGGTCAAGCGCCTGAAACTCCGGTTGAAACCCGATTACCAGTATTTTTCCCTGTCCATCCGCGGGCTCGGCAATGGAGATATTCAGGGGGCCTTCGATCAACATTCAGAATCCTCACTCTGTTGGATTTACAAACGGTTGGCCGATCAGGTTACCGAATTCAACCTCGCTCGGAAACACCCAGTTAGAGAGATATTGCAAGCCTGGCTAAAAGCGTTCGGCAGATTTCGGCAGCATTGAAGAAAAGCAATGCGTCTTTTATTAGAATTAGATAATATTCATAAAGATAATATTTTAGAGTTGAACTAAGAAGATGGAGGATGAATTTGAAAAACTGCAAACTGTGCCGCTACAGCGAGCTCTGCAACACACTCCCCGGTATCTGCATACTGCTTCAGTTTCTTGCTGTTGCGCTGCTGATAGGCATGCTTGGTTATCTATTCATCACCCAGGAGCTGCTGAATTGAGCAGTACCGCCTGTATCATGCAGCTCCGACGACCTCCATCCAGTGCGGCAAACTGCTATACTTCGGTTTTTTTACGAACCGTGGAAAAGCTATGGGTTACCGTCTTTCAAAAATATATACCCGTACCGGCGACAAGGGTACAACCGGTCTTGGAGACGGCCGACGGGTAGACAAAGACAGCAACAGAATCGAAGCGATCGGCACCGTTGACGAACTCAACAGCCTGATCGGCGTATTGATTGCGCAAGGCACGCCCAAGAACATCGACGAGGTATTGACCGGCATCCAGCACCGGCTGTTCGATCTGGGTGGCGAGCTGTCGATCCCGTCGATGCAGGTGATCAAAGCCGAGGCTGTAGACCAGTTGGAGCAGTTCCTTGATCATCTCAACGGCAACCTGCCGCCTCTACAGGAGTTTATCCTTCCCGGTGGGAATCTGCCGACCGCCCATTGCCACCATGCACGCACCGTATGCCGCCGCGCTGAGCGCAGACTAACCCATCTGTCCCGACAGGAGGGAGAGGAGGTCAGCGCCAATGCACTGAAATACCTTAACCGTTTGTCCGACCTGTTGTTCGTCATCGGGCGGGTACTTGCCCGTGAGGACGGCGGCAGCGAAGTGTTCTGGCAGAAGGGAGGTTGACGGCGTTGGCGTTGTCGGGCACGCAGCAGGCTATTCGCCAAGGCAGCCGGGTGCTGATGCATTTCTCGCTGGCGCTGCCCGATGGCAGTGAAGCGGTCTCCACTTTCGGCAGCGAACCGGAGCTGCTGGTTGTGGGAGAGGGCGACCTCACCGAAGGGCTCGAAATGGCCATCCTAGGGTTGAAAAAGGGAGACAGGCAGACCCTGGAACTGACGCCGGCGCAGGCTTTCGGCAGCTGGGAGGAAGATAAACTGCAGTGGATGCCGCGAAAGGATTTCTCCCCGGAGCTGACACTCGAACCGGGTCTGGCAATCGCATTCGAAACCCCGTCCGGCGAGGAAGTGCCAGGCACGATAACCGAAGTCGGGGAGCAACGGGTCAGCATTGACTTCAACCACCCGCTGGCCGGTGTGGATATTGTTTTTTCGGTGGAGATTCTTGATGTCCAGGGACCGGAGCCGTGAGCCGGAATCGGCTCCATAAAATCCGCCTGCGGCGATCGCTGAGGGATACCGGAGAGGCGTCTGGCGGCCCGCCATGGAAAACAGTAGAATTTTCCGCAACTGAGCGATCACCGCGACGGCGCTTCTGTAAGCGCGGTTGAGCCGGCCGGCACCGCTTCACCCCGGCCCTTCCATATCATCACTGGTACCTGATCCAAGCATGGATATTCAACTTGCCAATCCCCGCGGCTTCTGCGCCGGCGTCGACCGCGCGATCGAAATCGTCGAGCGCGCGCTGGAGATATTCGGCGCGCCGATTTACGTGCGCCACGAAGTGGTGCATAACCGTTTCGTTGTGGATAGCCTGCGCAAGCGCGGCGCTGTTTTCGTCGACGAACTGGACCAGATACCGGATGGCAATACCGTTATTTTCAGCGCTCACGGCGTATCCAGGAAGGTTAGGTCGGAGGCGGAGGCGCGGGATCTGCGCATCTTCGACGCCACCTGCCCGCTGGTAACCAAAGTGCATCTCGAAGTCGCGCGCCACTGCCGCAATGGAGATAATGTCATCCTGATCGGCCACCGTGGACATCCCGAGGTGGAGGGAACCATGGGCCAGTACGCCGCCAATGAGAAGGGCGGCCAAATTCACCTTGTAGTCGATGTTTCCAGCGTGGATGAGCTCGAGATCGACGGCACCAGGGAGCTCGCCTACGTATCGCAGACCACACTCTCCGTGGACGATACCCGGAAAATCATCAACGCCCTCAAGCGCCGCTTTCCCAATATACGGGGGCCGAAAAAGAATGACATCTGCTACGCCACCCAGAACCGCCAGGACGCGGTAAAGGAGTTGGCGTCAAACTGCGATCTGGTGCTGGTCGTCGGCTCACCCAACAGCTCCAATTCGAACCGGTTGAAAGAGATATCGACGAAACTGGGCACCCCCGCCTATCTGATCGACGGCGCGGAGGATATCCACCGGGAGTGGATAGATAAAGCGGGCAGGATAGGCGTAACGGCCGGCGCATCGGCGCCTGAAGTCCTGGTTGAAGAGGTGATCGAAGCGCTCAGGCGCTGGGGGGCCGGCAGCGTCACCGCGCTTCCCGGAAGAGAAGAGAATGTCATATTCTCCCTGCCCCGGGAGCTTCGTCCGGACGAGTAGGTCGGTGTACGGGGCCAGACTCGACGCGTGCGGGCATAGGGTTCCGGGTATTGCTTCGCCTCGCGCATCCGCGCCCAAGTCACCGGTGAACTTTTCTTGATTCTGGCTTTTAGCCTATGATCGCTTGCCGCACGCTCTCTACCAGCATTTGTAACTGGAGGAAGTCGAACGGACTCCATTACTTAACAGACTGAGATTCGCGCACTTGTCCCCACTCTGTCCGCTCTTTGGCACTGCCTGGATGGTGTAAGCGGTGCCGGTCGATGTGAGATTCAGCGTGTAGTGCGACTCAACCATATTCGAGTCCTTGAAAAACGAGGCGTTATAGACATCGCTCATGCTCAAGGAATTGCCGCCGGCATCAGCGTAACTCATATTCTCTGTGTAGTAGCGCTCCATGAACTGAGACACCTGCAGCATGGCCCCTTTCACATCCGCCCGCCTGCTCTTGCGCACCTGGTCCTGATACATGGGGTAAGCGATAGCGGTCAGAATCGCGAGAATCGCAACCGCGATCATCAGCTCGATCAACGTGAATCCGCCAGGTTTTCGCCTCGAAAGATCGGTTTTCATCACCTCTACCTACCCTCCGAAGGAAGTATCCAGATAGCTTTTACCGTGGGTGGTTTTTTTCCCTGGTCGACGATATACCCGACCCGGCTGTTGACGGCGCGAACCACTTGCTGGTTCAGGCTCTTCTCGGGGTCCGTACCGTACCACTTCATGTTGGCAGCAAGCTGGTAGGATCTGTCATTAATCTGCACCCTGCCAGCCGGCAGGTCGACATAGCGCAGAATTCCCATTGCCTCGAACAGTCTCCTTGGCACGCTCTCCGTCTCCTGCGCCGCCGCAACCGCTGTCCATACCAAAATCCCCAGCACAAATATAACCGTACCGGCCTTACATCTCTGAACGCTTTTCATCTGGGTCTCCGATTGTTCTTTAAATCAGCGCACCTGACGCCATGACTGCCTTCCCTCGCGATAACTCCGCGACTCCAGCGTCCGTTCGATATCGCCGGAAGACCCGCTGGTATATTTAAACTCTTTCTCCTTGGTCTTTACCACTGCGGGCGTCTTGATGATTCCGACTTTGGAACGTTTTCCGGACACCGGAATCTTGATCTTTTTCGGAGTGACTCCATCAGCATCCAGCCCCCAGATCTCGACATAGTCCTCGTGGCTGAAAACTTCGTCGCCATTCAGGTCGAACGGCGTTACCGACAGGCGCGCTCCATCCACGGAGGAGAGCTCCATCAACCAACTCTCGCCGCCGGATTTGCAGGCATCGAGGGAGGGTATTACCGTGCTGAATACGATCCGCGCCTCCAGCAGAAGCGGCGAACTGACTACGCGCTCCCCTTCCCAGCCTCTGAATGGCAGAGGCGACTCGAGATCGAGATACCACCCCTTGTGTGTTTGCCAGTCAATACTGTTTTCCGTTGTCACTCTCAGGTCCCAGGGAAAGGGGTTAGGGATATCGTTCGCCGGGTCGCCATCGCTGAGCTGGGACACCCCCGATGCATCATCGTAGGTTTCATGGGTGATCACCTGATGCAGCAGGCTGCTGCGGCCACCCGAGACCGGCGCCGGACTGTTCGCACTGAAGTCGTCCCAGATGCCGTAAAAGCTGTTTTTACGGTTGGCGGCGCCGTCCCCGGCTTCAAAATATTTTCCGGTTCCGAAGAAAACCAACAATCCCCCGGACGGGTGCGGGCCGGACTGGGGCTTGGCCGTTATCGGCTGCGGCGTCCCATCCTCATCCAGCGCAGTAAAGAGCGGAACATAGTTACTTCCCGACTTGTAATCTATGGCCCATTTGCTGGTGTTTGAATCCGAAATATCGAATGCCCACATTTTTCCATGCAGATCGCCGGCATAGATCCGGTCGCCGATTCTGTCCCCGTTGGTGTCAACCACGATCGGGGTGGCCATACCGTTGGGGGCGGTTGCATCGCCCACCCCGGTATCTATTTTTTTGATTACGCTGCCGGTGGCAATATCCACGATAAACAGCACCGAACGCTGGTTCGCAGAATCGTAACCGTTGCCGAAAACCGCCCCCCAGGCGCCGTTGGCCAGACGCACTATCGACGCCTGTCCAACGGTATACCCGAGGTCGCCGTCACTGCTGGCGTTGAACTCCCACATCACGTCGGTTTTATCGAAAGTGGTCGGATCGGTAACGTCCAGCGCAAACACGGACCTGCCTCCCGCACCCGTGGTACCCACCACCACCGAGCGCCAGCCGCCGATATAGACGTCTCTTCCGGTGGGCGGCCCGTCAACGTAAAAACGGTGGCTGTAGGCGGGGTCGCTGAGCTCCCAGAGATTGGGCAGTACATTCTCGGGAATATAGGCGAACAGCTCCTTGCCCGTGTCCCCCAGGAAGGCGTGCAGCATGCCGTCGTTGGCACCCACATAGACCACACCTGGCCGGCCCTTGTAATCGCTGGATGCGCGGTAGCTGATGTACCCGCTACCCTCGCTGCCCGGCAGCAGGTTGTAGCCGAAATCCTGCTGTCCAACGAATGCCGGATCCGAATTGACGATGTCGTTCAAAATCGAATTGCGGTTGCGGAATGGCCCAAGGGGCGCCTCCTGAGTGCGGTCGCCGTGGATAAACTCGAGGCGCTTCTCCCCCAGCGTGTCCGCGCCCGCGGGACCTGTATTTAGAAAAGTCTTGAATGCCGCCGGTAGATTCGAATCCCACAGGAAATCGACGCCCGGATTTCCGTCGCCATCGCTGTCGGCCGCCTCATGAGTAAATATTTTTCTCGCGCTAACGCGGTTGTCAAGCAGACTGCCGGCCTCCCAGTACGGATCGAGAATTCCCGGTGTGGCGGGGTTGGCATCCTCGATATTGCCGTCGGCCTTGATCTTGAACCCCAACAGTTTGCCCGTCCAGTCATCGCTGTCAAATCTGGCCTGGTAGACAAAGGTGTCCAAGTTCAGCCTTGTCGAGTTGGTGGCGATAGAGGCGGAGGAGCCGATTCTGCCGATAATCTGCGACAGACTGTCGGCAAGCCGGGTGGCGAACTCATCCGGGTTTCCCGCCGAGAAGAAGCCGCCGCGGCTGTTGACCGCCGCATGCCAAAGATCGTCGATATTCGCCTCCTCTCCAGTAGTGGAAGGCGCCGGCCACTTTTTGGTGCCATCGGTCAACGCAGGCAGATCCGTATCCGGATCCAGGGTGCCCATCACCCCCAGCCCTACCGTGAAATTCACCAAGTGCTGCCAGAACGCCTCGTCTGCAGGATTGGTGGGGACCAGATTGTTGAGATTCGGCCGCAGATCGCGGTTCCAGTAATACATGGCCACGTCGGCCAGGGTATTGTTCTGCTGGGTGTTGTTCGCGTTCAGCCCCTGGTAGGGATTGGCCGGCGTGTACTGGTACGACTGGCTGTCCGGACCGGTGATGGTGGGACCGTCTTTGTTATCGGCGTTGGTGGCGTTGACCGAGCCGGAGTTGGTGGGTGCCGCCGTGCTGTTCCAGTAACCGTCGGTCATCAGAATATTGTAGCTCTGGCGGCAGGTGAGATGCGGCGTGGTGCTGTTGGTGCCCGGCGTTTCACCCCAGGGCCCGCTGTTGTCGGTGCGGGAGAAGTACTGCCCGACATCGTCCAGTGCGCGCCGCAGTGGCGTGGAACCGGTCGGAATACTGTGCCCGTAGAGAGAGTCAAAAAAATCGGTCCTGTCGCTGCCCTCGAACTTGCGCACACCCTTGATAAGCGCACCCGGGCTGTTGACGCCGTCGACGGTGACCGCACCCTGATTGATCGCCGCGAATCCCACCCGGATCCCGGCCCCCTGCTCGGAGAACCCCCGGCCTACGCCGGCCCTGGCCAGCAGAATACGGGAACGGAAGTAGGTATACCAGTTGGCAAAGTTCTGTATCTCCTCGGCGTAGGTGCAGACCGGTGCGGCGGCGCAGTCCGAGCGGTCCGCGCTGCCGTTGAAGGGGGCGTTCGCCGATTTTATCTCCACCCGACTATAGTTGGATGGATCATCTATATCGTCATTACTACTGATATCTCCGGTGAAGTTGTAATAAAAAGATGGCCAGAAGGATTTGCTGCCGGTCTCCGAATCGCCCGGATTATAATCGGGTGACTCAAAATCTGCATCGGCGTCGGGTACTATGTCCCAAAAATCTGCCGTTTGCGTATTGGTAGCAGTGAGGTTGCGGCACCCTTTGGCTGTATCTACCGGATTATGCGGTGCACAGGTGATAGAGGCGTTGCTCATCAGCGTGCCGTCGGCGTTGGCCCAGGGGCGGTAGGTGATCGTAGGATCGTAGTAAGTGTTGTTGATGGCGGTGCTGCGCGCCCATTTGTCGTAGATATTATCGGTCTGATTAAACGAGACAACCCAATTGGCATAATTATCGCTGCCGTAAAGATTATTCGCCCTGGGAAATAAAAAGTAGGAGAAGATCAGTTTATCCGGCATCAGCTCCCAATGCATGGAGCCGGAGTCGTCCAGGGTGAACATTACGTTAGGTTCGGCGGAACTGCCGAGAAACATGGGGATCTGCGCCGGCGCTGCATTCAGCTGCGCTGTCGGCAGCCAGGTCGTCAATGCGCACGTCAGAAACAGTGCTTTCGAATTCCTGCTGATCATAACCCTGGCCCTCTGTTTACTTACCATTTGTAGACACTCTGCAATACCACCACAGTCGTATCCGACCGGCCGACACCGCGCGCGGTCACCTGCATAAAGATATCCGCCCCATCCAGCGATTGCGCGGCTTCCAGCGTGCCGGCTCTGGGCGGCAGTTTTTCGATCAGAAAAGCGGGCTGGTTGGCATCGCTCAACCCCGCGACCTTGTCGCTGCCGGTCAGTACCTTGGCATTGGCTTTCCACCAGCTCAGCGGCCGCGCGCTCTCCCCCCACCAGGGGATATTATTGTTTGTGACCGGGTCCGCCGAATTCAGGTCCCACAAGGGGCTGGTGTCGGTCGAATCGTTGACATCCCGAATATCGGGCAGCACGCTCCAGCTTGCCACCAGACTCTCGCCGGCGCGCAGCGCCGACTCTGCCGCCTGGAACGCGATATTCCGGTCGCGCATGTTGCCCGCCATCTTCTCCTCGAGAATATTGGTATCCATGGTAGAGATACCAAATACCGTCATCAGCAGCAGAATCATCAGTGCGGTGATCATCACCGCGCCGCGCTGCGCTCCCCGTCCCGTCAAACCGGATCGTCTCATTGCAGTTTGTTCCTTACGCCGACCGTCGCTTTCATATCCTGTTCCAAGTGGCCACCAGCGACTGCGACATTAGCCTCTTTCGATTTCATGGTGAGCGTCAACCGCACGCTGTTCACCTTGTCCCAGTCCGCCACTACGTTCTCCTGAACGTACTGGTCGGCAGAGAAATCACCCGAGGTGTCCTCGCCGTAAGTCACCTGCAGATCGTCCACCCCCTCGACCAGTTCTCGCTCCGTATAGGCGCCTTTAACCCAGTCACGGCGATACAGCGCGCGTTCGCCAAACGCATTCAACTTGATGTAATAGTCGGAGTAGACGAACTTGAAAATCTGGGCGTCTTCGCCGTACGGCTTGCTCAGGCGGTTGGTGATATTGGCGCCCTGGGCGTGGGCCATGGTGATTTTGCCGGTGCCGATCGGGTTATTGGTGATCTGAAACAGGTCGGAAGAGCTACAGTCGCTGATCAGCACCAGATCGTTCTGTTCGAACGTACAGGTGTTGTCGGCGTTGATCTGAATATTGGCGTTGTCCGTCGTCATATTCCCCACCAGATAGGCGCCGCAGTCGTCGGCCCGGGCGACGGTGATCACATCCGTGCCGTCGATCACGCCCACCGGATCATCGCTGGTCGATCCGGTGTTGCCGTACTTGTCCGATGCGCTGCCGCCGCTGGTAGAGAGAAACTTGTTGCCGCTGAAGGTATAGCCGCGAATCGCCTCGCTGGCCGAATAGCCGCCGGTTCCCGGCGTATTCTGGGCGATGATATTGGGGGTGACGATATCCAGGCTGCTGCACCCCTGATAGCCGGCCATACGGATATCCCGGGAGAGCGTTGCCATCGCGTAGCGCCCGTTCTCCTGAACCCCGGAGAGCGCGCTCTGGGTTCGGTAGGCCTGCTTGCTGGAAAGAAACACGTTGCCCATACCGATCGTAAGGATCAGACCGAGCATCAGTGCGATCAGGATCTCAACCAGGCCGAATCCAGCCGAATATCTACCAATTCCAGGCTTCTCTCGCATTTTCAGATTTCCGATGTCACAGTCATGGTCGTAAATGGCAGCGACGGATCGCGGGTATCGTCCCACCAGACCTGCACCGTGGCCCGGTTGCCGTTTAACGTGACGGCGCCGTCACCGCTGGGAAGGTAAGCACTAAGATTGGTCAGCCATTCATCCAAGTCTCTGTCCGCCTGCGTAGTGAGGGTGGTAGGCTTTCCGTCGCTTTTTGCCAGCGCGTAGTTCGCCACATTGGTTCGGTTGGCGCGCATGCAGTCGACGATATCGTAGACCAGCAGCGTCGCCTGGGAACGGATCAGCGAGCTGTGGTTGAGCTTGATGCCGGTGGCCTGGAGCCCGGCCAGACCGAGCAGCCCGACCGAGAAGATCACCACGGTGACCAATACCTCCACCAGGGTGAAGCCCTTGTTTGCGGATACCGGCCTGAACGGTCGCTTCATTTTCCCACCCTCTCCTAATCGCATTTGGTCGGGTCACCGGCAATCGCGGTGCAGGATGCCCGGCAAGTAGCCACCCTGCCGGACGCGGAAATGGGGAC
>Ga0316201_10003240_pt1 | contig 11944 bp, 12 predicted proteins | sample CS6wburrow_MG_FD_204516 | JGI IMG/M metagenome (GOLD analysis project Ga0316201, IMG submission 204516) | Coastal sediment microbial communities from Delaware Bay, Delaware, United States - CS-6 worm burrow | ecosystem: Environmental > Aquatic > Marine > Coastal > Sediment | place: USA... | reverse complement strand
CTCTCCCGGGAGGCGATACCGGGAAGTTATGACGTACTCGAGATCAAGGTCACCTATGCCACTAACAGTGAGTTATCTGGTCAGTCGGGTGATACCCATTGTCCGCCCAATGAAGCGGATGAGGAGGACTCCGCACCGACAGCGGTGAAGACAGCCAATGCAGCGCTGCCAGCCAATCTGTTGACCGATCGCAGCTACCTGCCGGCGGTCCAGGTATTCGCCCTTCCAAAGGGGTGGGATAAATCGAGCACGATAGATCCGGATGACCCGAAAATGAACAGCCTCTCGACCGGAATCTCAGTGTTCAGTGTGGCGCTTGCGCAGGGTGAGTCAGGGGAGTGCCAAGTCAGTAGATAGTTGTGTGGATTTTTGCTCAGGTGCGGTGGATGGTAGTTGGGAGAGGCGGATCTGACCGGCACCCAGCCGTGCTGTTTTGAATCGCGTTGGAGGAGATAAAAAAATGAACTCTAAAAACAGGATTACCGGAATCGCACTGGGTTCGGTTCTGGTATTGGCCGCACCGACATCGGGTGCGGCGGTTGCTGTATTCGATATCCTTGGTGGGCCCTCCTTTGATCTTGACTACGCCAGCGCCGGAGTCGCGACTGTTGATGCGAATTACCTGGGACCCTTCGGTATCCAGACCCCCGACGTGGTCGGCGGTAGTGTCGCCGGGCTCGACTTCAGCCGATCCGTATCTGGTGACGGGACGAGCCTGCTGGAGATCGACTATCGGCTTGAAAACACCTCTGTCAGCGACAGCTTCAATCTCGGCTTCATCGTCCGGGTGGACCCGGATGGATCCGGTTTCGGAACCAGCGATGCCGGAAGCGCCACCTTTCCGTCAGCCCTGGCCGGCGAGGCGGGGCGCTGGGAGATCGACTCATCCAGCGGCAATATCGACCAGAACATCAATCCGGGAGGCTCATTGGACAACAGCAACAACTGTCTGGCCGGTTGCGATCTGATTTACGCCATGCAGTGGGATCTCGGGGTGCTTGCTCCCGGTCAGATTGCGAGCGTGCGCATCGGCCTGTCGGACGACGGTCAGGCCCTGTCAGCAAATTTCCTGGATGCAAATTCGGTATCCGATTCCGCCTCGTTTAGGCTCTCCGGCGTAGCCTCGGTGGTTCCTGTGCCCGCCGCAGTGCCGCTGTTTCTCTCTGCGATGGCCGTATTTGGCTTTTTTGCCCAGCGTAAATCGTAACCGGATCAGCTTCCGCCGCTGCGCAGTGGGGGAATGCGGGATTGTCGAATTACTGTTTCGCCCGTTCTCCGAGCGGGTGGTACTGCTGTCTATTTCGGTCCAAACCGTTTAACTGAATTCAGCTTTATTGTCTGAAATCGAATGAGATGCTCACCTCTTTGGTCTTCTCCATCACGGCGATTGCCTCCTCCAGATCGATCTTGTGCGGATTTTCGCTGTCGCAGGCAATTAACGCATTGTACAACTCCTGCTGTTCCAGAATGCGGTGCTTACCGTTAGCGGTCTGCACATAGGCGGCCCAGGGAATGAATTTGGTGAGCGGGAACAGCTGGTCCTCCCGCGGCGAAATATCGATATTCAGTCCGGCAATAAAGAGCAGGTTTCGCTTCTGATATCCGGGCTCTTTGCTGAGCGTCCGGTAGGTGCGGTCAAACTCAACCTGGGTATTGACCTGGGCTGCCGCCAGGGCGGGTGCGGCGTCGGTAATAATCCAGGGCATCGGATTGATCAGATTCTGTTCCAGGTGGCTCTGGTGCTCCGATTCTCCAACTCGCTGGCGGCGAAAAGTGAAGAGATCCGCCGTCAGCATTCTGCCGATTGGCTGCCGACTGTCGGTCGGCCAGCGGTTGCCGATGCGTGCAACCAATTCGGGCGTCGCCTGAAAGCGTCGGGCGGTGCTGAGCGCGCGGATCAGCATCGAGTTGCCGGCGGAGTCGCGGGCAATGATCTGGTCCAGCGCCAGCAGCAGTCCCTCGGTCCGGTCGGTTTGCAGCAGCAGGTTGTTTATCGAGATCTGATTACCCGACTCCCGCGCCGGTTCCAGAAAGATATTGTCGCAGGCGAAGTCGTACTCGTCCCGGTACCATCCCATCACCTCTGTCAGCTTGCCGCAGTTGGAGCCTTGGTGGCAGTCGGCTGTCTGATTTCGCCGGTAGCTGCCGAACTGACAGGTTTCGGGATCGTAACCTACATGGCTGGCCTGGATGATAACCAGGTCCTTGCCATGCGAAGCATGGGGACCGTGTCGGTCGGTGGCTACACCGCCGCCTACCACGCCGTGGTTGAAGGGGAATGTGCCGAACTGTTTGGCGATCAGGATGATCGGAAAACCCTGGCTCTCATCGGAACAGAATGCACGGGATGGCATTATTTTGCCCGGCTCCATGCCGAGCGATAGGCAGAAATTGTACAGCCGGGGAACGAAGCGGCTATAGCGCATCATCATGCCCTCCAGCCTGAAATCCTGAAGTACTGTGTGGAAGCTGCCCACAGATGAAGTCGAATACATTTACCACCTCCGGCGCTCTTTGTTTTGTTATGCCCGATATCATACCCCAACAAGCAAAAGTGGCGGAGCCGGAATTATCATCGGGGGATACTGAACGGGTCGGGATGCAGAGGTGGCTTTGGATTGGTGTTTCGACCCCTGATCGTCCGGCGGGGTGCACAAGGCCACAGCTTCGGGAGCAGGTTGAGCTGACCGGCTTTCAGAGATGAACCGGTTATGCCTTGGGTTCGGAAGTTGGCTTGGCGGTGGGCAGCAGGTGTTGGAATATCGCATGCAGTGAAGACGCCGCCACCGGTTTGGCGATAAAGCGTGATGCGCCGTACTTGCTCGATTCATCCGCCTTGCCGCGCGTTGCGCGTCCGCTGTAGATGACAACCGGCAGATCCGGCACACCCTTGCGCAATGCCCGCAGCAGGTCCATACCTATTCCGTCGGGAAGATTATAGTCGAGTAGTGCCAGATCGACCTGGTGGCCTGCGATCGAGCTGAGCGCTTCGATGCAGGTTGAGGCTGTTATCACCCGGTATCCCATCTCCTCGAATTCCCAGCGCAACATCTGTCGCAGCGCTTCGTCATCCTCGGCTATCAACAGCCGGCTGGGCACGCTGCACCGGGAGATTCCGCCCAACCCGTCTGGCGACAGCTTCGCCACTATGACGCAAGCGCCAGCCGCAGTTTCTGGCGAGCCCTGAACAGCCGTGTACCGACACCTGCGGAGCTGATGCCTATCTGCCGGGCTATCTCTTTTTGCGAGTAACCCTCCACCACCTGCTTCAGCAGCGGTGCCCGGTACTCCTCGGTCAGATCGTCGATGGCCCTGCGCAGAACAAAAGCTTCGATCGAGGTGTCGTAGCTTTTTTCGTGGTCACCCAGCTCCTCAATCGGAATATGGGACTCCTTGGGTTGATAGCGCTCGAAGCGTCGGGCGTTCTCGCGGCGCAGGATGGTGAGCAGCCAGCCCTTTGCGGCTTTTACGTTCTGCAGTCTGTCGAGCGATCTCCAGGCCCTTAACGAGGCTTCCTGCACTAGATCCTCCGCGGTATGTTTGTCTCCGGCGAGCCAGTAAGCGTAACGACGCATATCATTCTCGTAGCGTGCGAAAAGCTGGTTGAAAAGGATATGCTTGCCTGATGTCTGCTGGATTTCGGTCGAACTCCTGATGTCTGTTGCGAGCGTATTTTTTTTCATTATCTGATCCTGTGGTTTCTGGTTGACAAAGATGCTTGTCCAGGAACATTGCAGGAGCTGTGCCAGGCTTATAACCTGTTGTTATTAAAGAATAATAGGTCTTTTCTGGATTTGGTGGTTGTAACGATACGTTGCAATGAAACGTTAACTTCAACGATCCGTTATAGCGCCCGCCGTGAGTTGAAGCTGGTGCTCCTTGAACATGATAATTGCGGCTTCAGTGAGCTTGCCAGCGTTCAGAGAGGCTTTACAGGTGAGCGGCGAAGCGGCATCGCCGAGAGATCAACAGCGGTATCCTGGTCGAAATCCCGCGGCAGCAAGCGATGCCTAATCTTCGTTTTCGTTGTCGGTGTCGCTGACTTTTTTAAATGGATAATTAAACCGTAAGATGTGTTTTTTCGAGGGGTCAACCACTTGTTTTTGAAACATTTCCGCCATAAGTGTTTCGTTATATTCCTGCCGCTTCGTCTCGTCTTTGAGGGTAGAGTAGGCCTTGTTCAGTAGTTTGAACATCTCTTCGGCGTCGAATCGATTGCAGACGTCAGGATGAAACTCCCTGGCTTTTTTCCGGAATGCCGCTCTGATCTCTGCCTGAGTGGCACGAGCAGTCACTCCCAGCAGGGCGTAGTAGGTTTTCTTATGTTCGTTTATCTTCACGCTGTTTCGGTACCCGGTCTGTTTGGCTAAAGTCGGCTAACCGCCTGGAGTTCAGCTGATTGTGAAAAAGAACCAGGAACCCGGTTTCGAATCGGCTTCGTATGGAATTCAAGTGTCGAGGATGGAAAAGTATCCTCAAAGAAAAGCCGTCTATCCCTGTGCTGGTAAGAATATCATCGGGTCAGAGTAGCCACAACTTGAATGGTTTTTATCCCGTTTGCGTCTCTGCTTCAGGGCAGGGTCAGTGAGTACTTTTTTATCTTGCGATCCAGCGCGGGACGTGAGATGCCCAGGATGTCGCAGCTTTTTCCTTTGTGGCCACCGGTGTGATTCAACACCAGCTGTATATGCCCGGCCTCAACCTGGTCCAGCGTCCTCAGTGCAGATGCGGTGGGATTTGCCGAAGAGGAAGCGGGTGCACTGCCCGCTGTTCCGCTATCGGTTGCCACCCGCTTCATCGGTAACAGGTCCGGCGTCAACGCACCGCTTCTGGCCTGTACCAGGGCCTGGGTCAGCACATTCTCCAGTTCGCGGACGTTTCCCGGCCAGTCGTACATCTGAAGAGCTGCCAATGTTGCGTCGGTCGGCTGCAGCGGCGGTTTATGTATCTTGCGGGCGATTTTTTCGATCAACGCCCGGGTCAACAGCGGGATGTCTTCCAGCCGTTCCCGCAGGGGCGGCAGAGTTATGCTGATCACTTTAAGTCGGTAGGCCAGGTCTTCCCGAAAACGGCCGGCGGCGGCCTCGGCCAGCAGATCCCGGTTGGTGGCACTGAGAACCCGTGCGTTGGTGCTGATCTGTTGTGTGCCGCCGACCCGTTCGAAGACCTGCTCCTGTAGTGCCCGCAATAGCTTTGCCTGCAGCGGTGCTGCCAGCTCTCCGATCTCGTCAAGAAACAGAGTGCCGTCCTGAGCCAGCTCGAATTTGCCGGGTTTTCTGTTATTGGCGCCGGTAAACGCTCCTTTTTCATGGCCAAACAGTTCGCTCTCAAGCAAAGTGTCGACAATAGCCGCGCAGTTGACCGCCACAAAAGGTCCTGTGCGTTCCGAATGGGCGTGAATCAGTCGCGCAACCACCTCTTTTCCGGTCCCTGATTCACCACCGATCAGCACCGTCGCGCCGCTGCCCGCGCAGAGCGCTATCTCTTTACTCACTTGCAGCATAGCGTCGCTGCGGCCGATCAGCTCCCGCTTTTGTACCGGATCGTCCGCAGCCGGTTGAAGTGCCTCCACTTCGCGGGCGAGGCGGCGGTTGTCCAGTACACGATCGACAACAATCTGTATCTCATTAGTTTTAATTGGCTTATGGACGAAGTCGGCGGCGCCCTGTTTGATCGCGTCGATGGCGAGTTCGAGATTATGTTCTCCGGTCATCATGACGATTGCCTGCCCGGGCTCCTGCCCGCGGATGCGTTGAAGCAGCTCCAGTCCGGTACCGTCCGGCAGTTGCTGGTCCAGCAGAATCAGATCGAATGCGCGCTCCCGCAGCAGGGTAAGCCCCTGCTGGCAGGTCAAAGCACCGGACACGGAGAAGCCGTTGTCCTCGAAATGGAGCTGCAGCATCTGATTGAGGCCGGAGTCATCTTCGATGATCAGCAGTTGTTTACTCATGGAATCCAGTATACGTTTTTAACCTTACGAAAAAAGGGTGCCTTCTCATGGCTTGATGGAGCGGCAAAAAACGGTGAAACTCGAAATCCAACTTCAGCCAGATTGAATTATCGGCTTTACCGGGAGAATCAGATGGATGAATTGACGCGAATAAAGCTGGAAGCTGCGGCTTTCAGGGGGCTGGTCGGTCACCTCAGAGAACGCACCGATGTGCAGAATATCGACATCATGAACCTGGCAGGTTTCTGTCGTAATTGCCTCTCCAAATGGTATAAGGCAGCAGCCGACGAACAGGGTGTGGAACTGTCCAAGGAGGAGGCGCTGGAAGCTGTTTACGGCATGTCATATGGTGAATGGAAAGCCAGGCATCAAACTGAAGCGTCGCCGGAGCAGATAGAGAAATTCGAGCAGACCAAACCGCTGCATGCCAAAATCAGCGGTCACACCTGACTCTGTGTTAGCCTGCAGCGATTACGCCGGATGGCGGATGGCGATGCAGTGCTAACCCGGACGGCTGCCTCCCTCTTGGTCGATGTCGGCGACCCGTCTGTTGTACTCCCGCTGGCTGATCTCCCCCTTCTCCAAACGTTGTTTCAGGGATTTCAGGAGCTGTTCCCTGGTTGCCGGATTGCGGCTCCTGGATCTGGCCCAGGTGATGGCGAATGCGATGCCGCCCAACGCGGAGCCCCAGAAAGCCAGCATGGCCCAAACACCAAATTCAGACATGTCCATTATCGATCCTCTCCGCATTGGCTGCCGATTCGCGCCTATTTGAGCAGATTCAGTTGTCGGCCGATATTAAACTCCATTTTTTGTCGCTCAATCACGCCGGTTTGCAGGGTTGCCGATCGACTGCAGGCGTCGCTACGACAATCTTTCCATATAAGCGTATTCTTTTATACGCGACTTCGGCTATACTGATTCAAGATGCGCGACCCTCAGCATTTTTGTGAAAAAGCGGTTCAGCGTTTCGTGATGTCTTGGAGTATGTCTGTGCCAGGGCCTGCTAACGCTAACCGAATAGTTACTGCCGTAGGCCCTTTTTCAATTAACAAGGCAGAAGGAGAGCAGTTTGGTTGTTTCAAATAGACGACTGATTACGCCGTTAAGCGGAGAAAAGGCACCGGCCCTTCGGGTTGCACCTGAGAATACGTCACCCAGAGTTGCTCGTTGCTTATCCGGATCGACCAAACCACGCGCCTCGCGCATTGATTGGCGCATTCTCAGGCGCAACAGTAACCATTCGGTTAGTGTTAACATGCCCTAAGCAGGTGTTGTTGGTATGGTTGATAAAAACAGCAAGACCGGCACTGATGCTGAAGACGTGGTATTACAACAACAATTTGTACGCGCCGTCAGATCCTTCGAAGCGATAATCCTCAGCCAGATCGATATAAAAAACAAGTTGGCCGACCGGCTGAACTACAGTATCCGGGCCGGCATCATCATTCTGGGTTTTGTCGCAATCTCCATTCTGATTCTGCTCCTGACCCTCTCTTCGCAGATTAATCGAATTTCCGGTGTGGTTAGTGAAATGAACCAGGATTTCCAGGTCGTGGCGGGAGATATGGCGCTTATAAATGGCTATATCGGGTCCATGGAGAAGCGGGTTGCGCTGCTCAACAATATCAACTATCAGACCTCAGTGATGGATGCAGGGATGGCCACTATTGCCACCGATCTGGAGGCGATGCGAACGGCGGTGGGCAAGATCGGCGGTCACCTCAATCATATGCGTGGTAACGTCGGAAATATTGCCGTTTCCATGGACAGGATGGATATAGAGGTGCTGAACATGAGCCATGAAATGCACCGTATGGGCGGCTCCGCGCGGAGTATCAATAAAATGATGCCGTTCCTACCTTAGGGCCTGTCAACACTATGCGAGTATCCATCGACAGAGACCATTTTTTCGCAGGGCAAGGCGCAATGAATGCCGTGTACTTGACGTACAGGGATGTACAAATGTCGCGTAAGGCAGAAGGCCGGGAGCGACTGAGGTACACGAGTGAAAGTGCAACGCAATCATGGGGAAAAATGGCCCTGTCCCTAAGGATTGGCTCTCCAATGAAGCCATACTGCGTTGCGCCTCGCTTATTTGGAACAACCAAGCTGCGCTCTGCGCGCCTTGCCTGGCTCCATTGGAGAACCAACGCTGGGCATCCGCATAGTGTTAGCAGGCCCTAGGGAGATTTGTTATGGCGGAAGACACAAGGCGCTTGGTTGTCGAGGCGGTTGGGCGGCTCGGGCGCGAGACGCAGTTGCACCTGGATGAGCGCTACCGGCACTTCTGGATCACCAACCTGCTCATCATCATTATCTCCGCGTTTCTGGTGGTGGTTGCGATATTCAACGTCTACTACATCCGGGTGTTGTATCAGGACCTGAACGGCATCGTGTTCAACATGGATTCGATGCATGATCATCTGCGGGTGGTAAAGGGCAGCATGGACGAAATCACTACCCGGGTGGAGTCATTCGATAAGCATATGACCAACATGGATCAGATCAACCAGCACACGGCGTCTATGTCGACATCCCTGCCGCGCATCGCTACCGCAATGAACGAGATGTCGGGAGAGGTTCACGCCATAAGAAATGAAATGGCCGTGATGCAGGGTGCGATGACCAATATCGATCAGCGCGTCGGCCACATGGTCGGCAGTGTCGCCAGTATGCGCGAGAATGTGCGGCAGATTGCCCGGCCGATGGGCGCGATGAACCCTTTTATGCCCTGAGGCAGATAGCCTGCTAGAGAATCAGCAGGTGCGCCAGGGTGCGAAACAGCACCGCTATGATCGCCCCGTACAGCGCAGGTCTCAGCACGGCCGCTACCCTCGGGCCGGCTGAGATCAGGATTGCAACCCCGGCGATATCCAGCGGGCTGATAAGCAGGCCGGCCAGACGGTTGAACTCCACCATCGTGATCAGGCCGTTGTCGATGAAATCCACCATCACCCCCATCATCGCGGTGCCACCGGCAATCAACTTGGTAACCAGGGGCAATACCATCGCCGGCGCCATGTCGAGCTGTTGCAGCAGTGGCGTAAACAGGCTTTCTAGCAGTCCCATGGCGCCACTGCTGCGTAACAGGTTGACCAGGAGCAGGGCCAGCACAAGCATCGGTATCGAACCGACGGCGATTCTGAACGCCTCGGCGCCTGCTCGGTTGATAACCGCAAGAACGCCCTTGGTGTCTTCCGCCAGCGGGTGCTTGGGCTGGGGCTCCTCCAACTCCTCGCGATCCGGCAGGCTCCGTCCGAACAGGTGGTACGTGGCTGCGGCGGCAACCAGTCCGCCCAGCACGGCAATAAACATGGTCCAGCCAACGTTCAGTCCGAGCGCGGCCATTGGAAACACCACGTTGGCCTGAGCCATGGAGAGCACCATTGCGAGCGTAGCGGCGATATGGCGTCTGGACGTGCCGCCCTTGTCCATCATGGCCAGGGTGGCCATGGGGGCGGCGAAACTGACAAACAGCACCTGGATCATGGCAAATACACCCAGTCCGGGAATGCCGAGAGGGCGCACCGCCGGTGCGACAAAACCAACCAGACGATCAAGTAGATTGCGTGCCTCCAACAGACGCATCATGCTGAGCATGACTACCATCACCGGGAGAAGCACGAACAGTGCCAGCTCTACGGCGGCCCGTCCGGACTGAAGAATGATTGCAGCGAAGCTCTCCACTGGGTTACCTCTGTAGGTGCGGGACTGGGGGCGCTTACCCTACTGGGGGGAGGCCGTCTTGGCAAACCTGGAGTGGAAAACCGGCGCTGCGACGGCGTTCAGCCGTAGCGCACCGGGTTGGCCTCGGCATTGTCCCAATCAGTCGAGAACACGCTTCTCCCTGTGCCCGGATACGAGCATAATCTCTATCCGTCGATTGGCTCTGCGCCCCTCTGGGGTATCATTGTCGGCGATGGGCCGGTAAGGTCCGTATCCGGTTACCATCATCCGCGCGGGATCCACCTTGGCGTTGTGCTGCAGGAAACGAACGGCAGCCGCAGCGCGCGCGCTGGAGAGTTCCCAGTTGGAGGGGAAGGGAGACTCTTTGCCTACCGGAACGGCGTCACTGTGGCCCTCCACGCTGATAAGTCTGTCGGGATAGGCGTTGAGCAGCTCCGCCACCAGCTTCAGAGCCTCTCTGCCGCTCCGTTTGATGGTGAAAGAGGATATGTTGAACAGCACTTCGGCCGGAACCTGCATAATGGTGCTCTCGTCCTGCAGATGCTGGATCTGAATCTGGTGGTTCTGCAGCTCCTGCTGTAGCTGCGTAAACTGCTCCCGCTCCCGGCTTCTCAATGCTTCGAGTTCACTGAAACGGCGCGCCAGATCCTCGTAGTCGGCCGAGACTTGTTGATAATTGGTGCGCAACTCGGTGATATTTTTCTGCGCTGAGCTGATCTCCTGCTCCTTGAAGGTGATGGCTGCGGAGGCGCTGTCGATGCGCGACTGCAGCTGCTGCTGCAGGGCGTTGGACTGCTCAAGGCGCGAACTCAGGTCAGCGCGCTCCTGTGCCGCCGCCGCCTGCAGCTCCTCAAACTGTATCTGGCTCCTGGTTTTCTGGTCGACCTCTCTCTTGAGCTGCTCCTGTATTGCCTGGCTGGCCAGTAGATCGGCGTTCAGTTTTTTCTGGCTCGCGGCGAGTGATTCAAGCTCTGTCGCTATCCTGGCTCTGGAGTCCTTGATCGTCTCCAGGTCGGTATTCAGGCGGTTGCGTTCAGCCAACGATGCCTCCAGCTCGCTGCTGATCCGTTCTTTGGCTGCCCGCGCCTTCTCCAGATCCGAGCTCAACCGTTCGCCGGTTGAGAGTGCCTGCTGCAGCTCGCTGTTGATCCTCTCGCTAAGCGCTTTGGTTTTGGCAAGATCAGCCTTCAGCTTCTGCTCATTGGCCAGTGAGGAGTCGAGTTTGCTGCTAACCTGCTCTTTCGAGCTCTGCAGCTGCTCAAGCTTCTGTTTCAGTGCCTCCCTGGCGCGCGCGGAGTTTTCCAGTTGCCCGCTGATACGCTCGGTTGAGCTCTGTATTTCGCCGAGACTGTTGCTCAGCTGTTGCCTGTCGGAGCCCGCGTCATTCATCTCGCTGTTTATCTTCTGCTTTGACTGCTGCAGCTGATCCAGGTCTTCGGTCAGGCGGTCTCTGGTATCGATCCAGGCCGCCAGCTCCCTGCTGACCTGATCCCTGGATGTTTGAATTTCGGCGAGCTCCTCGTTGAGTTGATCTCTCTCAGCCATGGAGCTGGTCAGTTCAAGTTTAATTTTCTCGCTGGTTTCGCCGAGTTGTTGCAGCTCCTGCTGCAACCGCTGGCGAGAGGATTCCGATTCCTTGAGATTAGTGTCCAGCGTGTTCCTGGCGGCGATCGAGCCCTTGAGTGTGCGGTCCAGATGCTCGATATCGGCTTCCGCACTGCCCAGCTGCTGGCGCAGGGATTCCCCGGTATCGGTCAGCTCACTGTTTTCTCCGCGCAGCTCCTGGAGTTTTCCGTTGAGTCCCGAGATCTCTTGGCGCAACTCGCTCTGGCGGCTCTCGGCCATCTCTTTATAGGCAAGCAGATCCGATCTTTCCAGCAAATAGGCGCCGGCGCCGGCGATAGCGGCGAGCGTTGCGGTAATGCTCCATATCCACAGATTTCGATTGTTCTTGTTATTGCTCATGGGGCATTCCTCAGTCTATTTTTTATACAGCAGTCGGTCTTTTATCGAGGTGCAGCCGTGGCCTGGTGACCACCTCAACAGAATAGAGAATTCAGTGGGTCTTTTCCAGCACCGGCGGCATAGGCATGCTCCCTTCGGGCGAGCCGGACAGCGGTCATCCGCGACGTTATGTCTCTTGGAAAGGGGTGAGTCATTACCTGCGAGACATGCCTTGCAGTTAACCGCTTTCCGGCTCGCTGAACGTTAAATTATTGGTGACGAGCTAGACTGCACGATGTCGCGGGAGATTCTGTTTCGGGTTGGCACTATCTCACCGCTATCGGTATCTTGGCCTTTTTG
>Ga0316201_10003239_pt1 | contig 11946 bp, 10 predicted proteins | sample CS6wburrow_MG_FD_204516 | JGI IMG/M metagenome (GOLD analysis project Ga0316201, IMG submission 204516) | Coastal sediment microbial communities from Delaware Bay, Delaware, United States - CS-6 worm burrow | ecosystem: Environmental > Aquatic > Marine > Coastal > Sediment | place: USA... | reverse complement strand
TTACCGTTGCAACAACAGACCGCCCCATATGGCTGTTCGCCAGCACACATAAGGGTGAAGAGGAAATGGCGTGCCGCATACATCAGGTTTTGAAAAACACCCTCCCGGATCTTTTGACAATCATCGTCCCCCGCCACCCGGAGCGCCGTGGTAAAATTCTTGAAGACTGTGAACACTATCAGCTAAATATTCGCCTGCGCACACAAAACAAAGACCTGCCGCAAGATGGCGATGATATCTATATCGCCGATACACTGGGCGAACTCGGCTTATTCTATCGCCTTTCTCCCATCGCCTGCATCGGGAGAACCTTTAGCGACGACGGCGGCGGCGGCCATAACCCGATCGAAGCCGCACAGCTCGGATGTTGCGTCTTACATGGCCCCAATGTGCAGTACTTACAGGAAATATTCGACGATATGGACATTCAGGGCGCCTCCTTGCACATGAGCCATGAAAGCCATATGACGGGCACACTCCTTGAACTCCTAACAGAGCGCACGAAGAGGGAATCCTTACTGGAAAAGTCTCTCACATTCTCAAGGACCAAAGCACAAGTCATCGACGCTGTGATGGAGCAATTAACCCCTCTTGTGCAAGAAGTTCTAGCCCAAGGGTCAGGACTGAGCGCATACGAAGGCAACGACAACATCGCAGTAGTGAGCGCCTGAAAGGGAAGCACAAAGACCTATGCCCTTTAAAACCCCCTCTTTCTGGTATCGAGATCAAAACACCCCGGCGGGCTGGCTGGAAAAACTGCTGTCTCCTCTTTCTGCGCTTTATGCGATTGGCTATGCCATAGATCAATCCACCAATACCGAAACCAAATCAGATATTCCTGTGATATGCATTGGCAATATCCTCGCGGGTGGCAGTGGGAAAACGCCGACTGCCCTTGCACTCTTCGATCTTGTAAGAGAGAAAGATATTGCAAAGACCCCGTTTTTCCTCACGCGCGGCTATGGCGGATCGGAAAAAGGTCCGCTTTTGGTAAAGGATACCCATGACGCCAAAAGAACCGGAGATGAACCACTTTTGCTCCAGAGAAAAGGACCCGTCATCGTCTCACAAGACCGACCCGCCGGAGCCGCCCTTGCCCAAGAGTCGGGCGCAGATATCATCCTTATGGATGATGGATTTCAAAACAAGTCCTTGCACAAAGACCTGTCTTTCCTTGTTATTGACGGACAAGCCGGGCTTGGCAATGAAAAGTTTTTGCCTGCTGGACCTTTGCGCGAACCCCTGCCAGAAGCCTTGGCGCGCAGCGATGCAGTGATCCTAATTGGACCGGATCACCATGATCTCCTAGCCCGCATCCCATCCAATACCCCGATCTTTCATGCTCATATCGCAGCAAAATTCAGCGGCAATGAAAACGCATCCTATATTGGTTTTGCCGGACTGGGCCGTCCAGAAAAATTCAAGAAAACATTGCAAAACCTTGGTCTAAGAGTGAATAGCTTCCATGAATTTGGTGACCATCACCCTTATACGCCGGAAGAAATAGACACCTTGCTGCGCGAAGCCGCACAAAATAACGCTGCGCTTATTACCACAGAAAAAGATCATGTGCGCCTTCCGGAAGAATATAAAAACCAGATCCAAACGCTCCCCATAACGCTTGAATGGGGAAATGAACAAGCTATCGTCTCGTTCTTAAAGGAAAGACTAAAACAAAAACCATGAAAGCCTTCCGCTATTTTTTCGAAGCCCTGCTTCTGCAAACTCTATTCTGGCTTTTCAAAATACTGGGGCCGGAAAAATCCTCAGCCCTTGGCGGCTGGATCGGGCGCAGCATCGGCCCACGACTAGCCACCTCACGCAAAGCCCGGCGCAATCTGCTCAGCGTCTTCCCTGCGATGTCCAAAGAGGAACAAGACAGGATCATCACCGGCATGTGGGACAATCTGGGTCGTGTCATCGCCGAATACCCGCATCTGGAAACCATCAGCCTGTCTTTCACCGAAATTGAAAATGATCCTATTCTACAAGACATTATTGCTAATAAAACCGGCGCGGTGTTCATAGGCGGGCATTTCGCGAATTGGGAAATCCCCTGCATCACCATGCTCACGCGCTACGATCATGATATCGCCCTGACCTACCGCGCACCGAACAATCCGTGGGTAGAAAAAATGTTGCAAAAAAGCCGTACCCTGAACGGGCGCCTCAAAGCCTTCCCCAAATCACAAGACAGCGGACGGCACATTCTTCAAACCCTAAAAAACAAGACCTTTCTTGGCATCTTGATCGACCAGAAATACAATGAGGGGATGGAAACCCCCTTCTTTGGCCGTCCAGCCATGACCAACCCGGTCTTTGTACATCTGGCTCAAAAATACAACTGCCCACTTATTCCGGTGCAAACGCAAAGGCTCGAAAGATGCCATTTTAAACTCACCCTGCACCCACCACTAAAGCTCTTTGATGAAAAAGGCGTGGCACTGCCCGTCGAAGATGTCATCACGCAAGCTCATACTCTTCTGGAAGATTGGGTCTCACAAAAGCCGGAACAATGGCTGTGGCTCCATAGGCGGTGGAAAGATTAAAACCGAAAGCTACTCTCCCGTATTAAGAAAATAAGATTTCTCAGGAGCCAAATAAGGTTTATCTCCTGCCCGAACATCGGCCAACGCACGCTCATATATTTCCCGAAAATTCTCTTTTGCCAAATGCTGCCATGCGTCTGTAAGCATTCCGCCACAACACGTCTTATTCAAAAAGAGATACAGATCCTCCGGACACGCGTCTTTCTTGCCCATTTCTTCGCTCAGTAAAGCCGTTTCATACATGGCCATATCATAACTTAAACCATTGGAGTTCATCAGATCTGCCTCATGCAAAATCATGCACATCAATGCCAAATCTGGACGATCCTCCAAAGCGCCAAGTGACTCATGAAGCGCAAGCTCATCTGAATCACTTGTCCCGAAATGATATTCATACGCCGCCCGCAATTGGCTCACCGGACTAATCGGATCGCCAAAAGGTGACGCATCCGTCGTGATCAGCATCACTTTGATGTCATCAAGGGTTTTCTGCTCCAAACCAGCCTGCTCAAAAAATGGCACAGCCATCTCATAAGAACGCCGCTCCGTAAAAGCAAAACAGTATTTCTGATCTTTAATATTACTCTTTCCCTCATGCCCCAAATCGTGGATCGCACCAGCGCTTAGTATCGCAGCAACCTTACTATGGTCAAAGGCAATCCCCGTCCCTTCGAACAAATGGTTATGTATGGCAATCAAACGAACAGCGTGCAAAACAACTTTGTGAAAGTGCAAATTGTTATGATAGGGCAGATCAACACGAATATCGCCCAAAACAGCAGACGTCATCACCGCATCAACCAGCACCGTATGCTGATCAGCATCAAATCCCATATAATCCATAGCCACAGCCACAATAGACGCCAAAGAAGGCGCTTGATCACTTTCTTGGTCGCTCCTATGCCACCCACGGATCAGCTCAATCGTTTTCCGGGTAAGGCTTCGGGAATCCTTATCACCAGAGAAAATAAAAGCCATCCCTTCTGATAGCGACGAGAAGTCAGAATTAAACCGGGCACAAACACACGCCAATGTTTCAAGCGCACCATCCCTGGAAACCCAAAGTTTAGAAACATCTGCTGTTTCAAGAATAGTACCAACACGTTCCAAACTCTGGGTCCAGTCCGTACAACGCTCATATTTCAATAGTTTTTTCAAAATGCCAGTCTCACAACTCTATGAAAAAAAATACGGTACCAAGTACATACCAATAGAAGACAAAATTCAATAAAAAGAAGAGACAGCCCTCTCTTTATTAAGAGGCACAGCTTTACAATTGCGTCACATACAGCTTTCAGGCATAACTGATCTTCGAATGAGAATACTAGGCGTATAAATGGAGAGATAAATGCCGGGGACAGAATGGACGCCATCATCATGGAGAGCAAAGCCGGTTCTACAACAGCCGGATTATAAAGACCCACAGGCCTTACAGGCTGCAGAGAAACAGCTCACAAAACTTCCGCCGCTTGTTTTTGCTGGAGAAGCCCGAAAACTCGAATCCGCGCTAGGCGAAGTCGCCCTTGGAAACGGATTTTTGCTGCAAGGAGGAGACTGCGCAGAGAGTTTTGCAGAATTCAACGCCAACAAAATTCGTGATACATTCCGCGTTCTCTTACAAATGGCTGTGGTTCTTACCTACGCCGGTTCTGTTCCGGTTGTCAAAGTCGGACGCATTGCCGGACAATTTGCCAAGCCGCGCTCCAGCGATAATGAAACACAAGGCGATACCACACTGCCCAGCTACCGCGGCGATAACATCAATGCATTGGACTTCACCGCCGAGGCCAGAGAACCGGACCCGCAGCGTATGATCAAGGCCTACAGCCAGGCCACGGCCACACTGAACCTGTTGCGTGCCTTTGCCTCAGGAGGCTATGCAAATTTAAACAAAGTCCACAACTGGAACCTTGATTTTGTCGCAAACAGCCCGCTTGGCGAACGCTATCAGGATCTGGCCGGAAGAATTGATGACGCCCTTCATTTCATGGAAGCCTGCGGTATGACCTCCGAAAATGTGCCCGCGCTCAGAGAAACCAGCTTCTACACCTCACATGAAGCCCTACTCCTTCCATACGAAGAGGCCCTGACTCGCACAGACAGCCTCACAGGAGATTATTACGACACCTCCGCACATTTGCTCTGGATCGGTGCTCGCACGCATCAGGAAGACCATGCTCAAATTGAATATTTGCGCGGAATCAAAAACCCGATCGGTCTCAAATGCTCGCCGGCACTTGAACCCGACGAACTCTTGCGTCTGATTGATATTTTAAACCCGGAGAATATTCCGGGCCGCCTGACATTGATTGCCCGCATGGGACATGAAAAAGTCGAAGACGCCCTTCCAAAACTGGTGCGCGCTGTTGAAAAAGAAGGCCGAACCGTTGTGTGGTCCTGTGATCCCATGCATGGCAATACGATTAAATCATCGTCCGGCTATAAAACCCGGCCCTTTGATCAAGTCCTCAGTGAAGTTCGCGGTTTCTTCTCCGTTCATCGCACCGAAGGGACACATCCCGGCGGCATCCATATTGAAATGACCGGCCAAAACGTGACCGAGTGCGTTGGCGGTGCCGATGCGATTTTGGATGAAGACCTCTCCAGCCGCTATCATACCCATTGCGATCCACGCCTAAATGCCAACCAGTCACTGGAGCTGGCCTTTTTGATCGGAGACGAACTCAAAAAAGGACGCACATAAGCGCACGATATCATGTCAAAACTGCCAAACATTGCATTGGCCCAACTCAACCCAACCCTTGGCGCTTTAGACAACAATCTGGAGAAAATTATTGCCACCTGGCAAGACATGGACGCACAGGCCGATCTCATCGTCTTCCCGGAAATGATCATTTGCGGCTATCCACCCGAAGATCTTGTACTCAAACCCTTCTTCCTCGAATCCGTGGAAAACCATGTGCATACTCTGGTGGAAAAGACCAAGAACCTCAAAGCCGCCGCACTCATCTCCGCCCCATGGCGCAGTGAGGATAAACCCTACAACGCAGCGATTTTGATTGAACATGGAGAGATCAAAGCCATCCGCACCAAACATCACCTGCCCAATTACGGTGTCTTTGATGAGCAGCGCGTTTTTGCCTCCGGCCAGCCGGACCAAAGCCCCATTGACTTCAGGGACACAAAGCTCGGCATTTTAATCTGTGAAGATATGTGGCACGCCAATATCGCGCAGCATTTGAAAAGCAAGGGCGCTGAACTCCTCATATCCCCCAACGGCAGCCCCTTTACCTTACACAAAAAAAGCATGCGCCTGAGCCAGGCCAAAGCGCGCGTGAGTGAAACAGGCCTGCCGCTGCTCTACGTCAATCAGGTTGGTGGACAAGATGAACTTGTCTTCGATGGTGGCTCCTTTTCCATGGATAAAAACGGCGAAACTATCGAAATTCTGGCCGAATTTGAGGAAGAGATAAGAATTATTAAATTTCCTCGTCATTCCCGCGACGTTTCGAAGGAACGTATAAATAGCAGGGGGCCAGAAAAAAAATGCTGCTTCGCTTCTGACAAAGACATCTACACCGCCCTGACACTAGGCCTGCGTGATTACGTACGCAAAAACAACTTTCCTGGCGTTCTGATCGGCTTATCCGGCGGTATCGACAGCGCCCTGTCTGCCATACTTGCCGTCGATGCCCTTGGCCCGGACAAGGTCCACTGCGTCATGATGCCCTCGCGCTTCACCTCGCGAGAAAGCCTTGATGATGCCTCAGAGTTAGCGACAGCGCTTAACATAAGGCTGGATAGCATCTCCATCACCGATCCGGTCAAAGCTTTCAATGATATCCTTGCCCCGCATTTTGATGAAAACACTCCGGCCGTGACCTTCGAAAACATCCAACCCCGTGCCCGCAGTCTGATCCTGATGGCCCTATCCAACGCCAATGGCTATATGGTGCTTTCGACAGGGAACAAATCTGAAATGGCCGTGGGCTATGCGACACTCTACGGTGATATGTGCGGCGGATTTAACGCGCTCAAAGACCTCTATAAAACGCAAGTCTACGCCCTGTCCAACTGGCGCAATGAGAATACGCCGAAGGAAAGCTGTGCCCGGAACAAGGCTTATATCCCGCAAAATATCATCAACAAAGCCCCCACCGCCGAGCTCAAAGACAACCAAACCGATCAGGATACTCTGCCGCCTTACGAAGAACTGGATGACATCCTGCATTGTTTGATCGAAGAAGAAATGAGCGTCGAAGAGATCGAGGCACGTGGCCATGATGATAAAGTCATTAGAAAAGTCTGGTGCATGTTAGACCGCGCCGAATACAAACGCCGCCAAGCGCCCCCGGGCGTTAAAATCACCCGCCGCGCCTTTGGCCGCGATCGCCGCTATCCCATCACCAATCATTTTCTGAATATTGTTAAAAAAAACAAAAGCTAACCCACAAGCCTTGGAAAACTAAATATCCCGTGACGTATGAACAGAAGGTTCACCACGAACTGAAGAATGCTGACTTCGCCTACTCTTATCAGAAAAATCAGAAGACAACGCTATTATACTCTTTTGAACACTTGAAAACCGCTTTTTGCATACATCACAAAGGTTCCCCAACTCCTGCCGGACACCTGTTCTCCACGCTTTTTTTCTTCTCGCCATAAAACCACCCTTTTTTTTGTTCTATTATTCTTAATAGATGTTATGGACAATAAAAATGCGCCTGTCAATTGGAACAAACCACACCTTTAGAGTTAAAATTTAGCTTCAGCAACCCAGAGCAAAGTCCCTCATCTTCTCTAACGCGCGTTGAACCTCTTTATGATCTTCAATAGGCGTAAGTTCAGTTGTCCTAAGACGCACCGTTTTAGGATCTGTTTGCGCTACAAAGTTAAAAGCCGCAATGCCGGTTGCATACGCCCCTTCAAGAGGCCCCTCACCATAAACCTTTACGGCAGAAACAATAATTCTTATCCCTGTTTCCTCTGTGCCATCCTGCACCCCACCCTAAAAATCATTGAAAAAACTGCCTAAACCCTGTATTCAGTGATGCTTAGTGATATCCGTCATTGCGAGGAGGCCCTTAAAGGACCGACGCGGCAATCCAGAAAGATATAGTTTTTAGCACTGGATTGCTTCGCTACGCTCGCAATGACGATAATAGGAATAACAAAAAATGACTGTTAAAACCCGTTTTGCACCTTCTCCAACAGGCATGCTGCATGTCGGCAACGCCCGTACAGCGCTGATCACATGGCTGTTCGCACGCGCTCAAAACGGACATCTCCTGCTTAGAATAGACGACACCGATCAGGAGCGCTCTAAGGCCGAATTTGAGACCGCCATCGAAGATGCACTCATCTGGATGGGCTGTGCTTGGGATGAAAAAACCCGCCAGCGCGATCGCCTGAGCCGTTATGATGAACTCATTGAAAAACTCAAAACCGACGGCCGCCTCTACCCCTGTTACGAGACCCCGGAAGAACTGTCCCTCAAGCGCAAAAGCCAGCTTTCACGTGGCCTGCCACCTGTCTACGACCGAGGTGCTTTAGAAGTAACAGAAGAACAGCACGCAGCTTACAAGGCTGAGGGCCGCAAACCCCATTGGCGCTTTAAACTTGAGCATATGCCTATTGTCTGGAACGACCTTGTGCGTGGTGAAGTCTCCATCAACGGCGCCGATCAATCAGACCCGGTGGTCCTGCGCGAGGACGGCTCCCCGCTCTATCACCTCTGCTCGGTCATCGATGATATGGACTATGACATGACCCACATCGTGCGCGGCGAAGACCACGTCTCCAACACCGCGGCCCACATCCAGATGTTTGAGGCCCTTGGCGCACTCGTCCCACATTTTGCGCACCTGCCCCTGCTCTCAGATGCCGAAGGCGGCAAGCTCTCCAAACGCCTCGGCTCACTCAATATCCACGAGCTACGTGATCACGAAGGGCTGGAGCCCATGGCCATCGTCAGCCTGATGGGCCGCCTTGGCACCTCAGACCCTATCGAACCCTTCACCAAAATCGAGCCATTGATTGAGAATTTTGACTTCTCGAAATTCAGTCGCGGCACACCAAAATTCGATGTGGAAGAACTGATGCGCCTGAATGCCAAGCTACTGCACGAAACCTCTTTCGAAGATGTGAATGTGCGCCTTGCCAATATGGGTCTGCCCGATCTAGATGAAGAATTCTGGCTCACTGTGCGCCCCAACCTTGCCCGTCTGGACGATATAAAAGAATGGTGGAACGTGGCCAACGGCCCCGTCGAGCCTGTCATTGAGGATATCGAATTTATGGAACAGGCCTTAGCCCTTCTTCCAGCCGAGCCTTGGGACAAAGACACATGGATGAACTGGGCCAATGCCGTCAAGGCTGAAACAGGCCGCAAAGGCAAACAGCTGTTCATGCCGCTGCGCCAAGCCCTCACCGGCATGGACCATGGCCCCGAGCTCTCCGACCTCCTCCTGCTCATCGGACCAGAAAAAACCCGCAAACGCCTGCAAAGCCATAAAAAAGCGGCTTAATAAATACTGGTATTTTCATTCCGAACGCTTGCAAAGCCAAGCGGACAAACCCTGAATATTGCAATTAGCAAAGATCCCTCCATCACTCTCGCAATATTCGGGATGACAGTGAGCGTCTCCGAATATACATAAAAACCTCCCTTTCATACCAAAAAAATATCCAATAAAAACAATTAGTTCGAATTTTATCTATAATTAAAAACTCATTTACCTGCCCCCCGTAAGATCAGGGAAAAGCACAACAACACAGCACAAAAAGTGTGGGGCACTGCGTAAAATGAGTATGAACAGAGGAACCTTTGAGGACAAACAGCGGCAAATGCTACAGGGTGCAATGATGGGATTGATGGGGGAGCTACAAAAGCTAGCCCCCCACCCTGACCAACCGGGCTATAAAGGCCCACTTTTTATCCAAACCAATCAAAATATGAAAATGGCCGGCGAACATGACAGCATGCTTGGCATGATGATGATGGAAAGCATGCTTGGCGGCGCATTTTCCGAGGTCGCATCCGATATGCTCGGCGACTGGACAAACGATATTGACACCAGCGCGGCCATGGAAGCCTACAGCGAATACATCACCGACATCGAGAGTCATTCACAAAGGGCTGCTGCGCACGGGCAAGGCACACTGGCGAAGCTCTCTAGAAAAAGCATTGCCGGCGCCTTCAACATGCGCAGCCAGATCAGCGAAGCGATGCAGAATTTTCTAAATGACATGCCACAGCGCCTGCGCGTCGAAAAAGATCTTGCATATTACGGCAAGCAGCTGGATATGCTGGACGCACCTGTGCACAACCTCCCTATGCTCGCCCGCGCAGCGTAAGAAACAACTGTTATCTTATAGCGGTTCCTGATGATCCGGGGAAGATAACTCATCATCCTCGGAAAGAATACGCCAAAAAACCGTCATAAATTCCGGGTAGGACAGGCTGTTTCTTATACTCAAACTCTAAGGGGATATAATTCTTACCCAGCGCAACTCCCAAATCGGCAGTATTTTTAAGCGCAAGCATAACATCACCCTACAATTATTAGAAATAATAATGATACAATCAAGTGTTATGAATAACGACCACTTGATATATCATACATTCTCTTCCTTCTTCCACATTCATAAAGATGTGCTATGATGCGAAAACAATATAGCTTGACCGGATCAAGATGGCCATGATTTTTAACTCCTCCCTCCTGCGTGAGAAATTTATTATTGAAGAACACGGTCCGGAAGACGAAAAATCCGGTCTGGATATGAGCGTTTGCAGCAATCGCATGGCCATCGACCTTCAATCCGGGGAAATGATACCGGAAAGCTACGTCATACGCGCCCACAACATGCATTCCTGCGCACGAATGGCGGCAACAATCGTCAATTCCTATAACCAAACAGGGCCAATCCTGAACCGCAACCCGCCCTATAACTGGGAAGATGCATGGAATATTGTCATCGACGAATATGAACGCGCCCACAACCCCCACCGCTGGGTTGCCGTCTATAACAAGGGCCGCATCATTTTTGAGGCAGAAGGTCACCACTCTTTTCTGGATGTCATCGAGCAATGTGACGCCATCAACAAAGGCAGCTATGAGACCTCCTTCGAAATGGCGCAAGCCGCCTTTAAGAAGGCCGGAAAAAATGTCAAGATCCAGTATAACAGCAACATTGCTCTGGTCGTCGACATCGAGCGCATGAAAGGACGCTGCGGCATGATTCTACGCGGCCCTGAACGCACAACCACTTTCAATATGATCATGGAATCGAATAAAAAAGGCAGCGCATTAAATACAGCCCAATGCATCACCGGCGCTGCCGCCTTCTTGGAAGGAATTCAACTGGCCTATATGGTTGGAATTAACCTTGAAAAAATAAGCCGCGGCGAAATTGAATCGCACACACCCGAAGACCTCAAAACCCGTGAAGCGCGCAAACGGCTGGGGCGTCTTAACGCCGATGTTATAACACTGGAAAACAAGGCCAAAGTGCGCTATCGCCCCGAAAGACCAAACTTCTTCGAAATTGTCACCATTTCGGAAAGGTTAGCGCAAAAGAAACTGGAAGAGTCAGAAAAAGCCTATCACGATTCCTATCAGGAAGACAGAAAATAGACATAAGTCTAATAATCCTTGATGATCAGTTATACAGACTGATGGCTGACGATTTTCTTGTTTTCAACTTTCGCCAGCGCCACATCTTTTCCATGCGCCAGATGCTCACGGATAACAGTTGTGATCTCTACACCTAAATCCTAAATGTCGCCTGCCTCAAACACAAGACATATCTTGTTCTCGGATGCGTTATATTCCACCCACTGAACAGCGGAAGAGAGATCCTTGTCATAAACGATGAGAACCTCATCGCCGGAATTTGTAAAACCGCGCAGCGCATTTGTTTGCTTAAATCATCAATTGCAGACATAAAAAAGAAGGCTTCCTTAAGACTTAAAAATAGGATTCAACGCCGCGTCCACTTCATGACGTTGAACACCCTGATCCCCTGACAAGTATTCATCCAATTGTGGTGTCATATTCAATTGCTCGGCGAGCTCTGCACAAAAAGCGTTATCCCCGGAACAGGCCTCATAAGCACCTGCTTGCACATGAGGCATTACACTCTCTGAAGGGTCACCATTTTCGTTCAAAAATGAAAGGCGTGCAGCATAAGGGGCACCATTATTGTCAAGGACCAGGACCTCAGGCGCGTCCGCGTCAAAATAGCGCAACGCCAGTTCATTGTTGCCGGGAAGAACTTCACCTCCTGTTGCAAGCTTTTCTTCTAAAGCCCCTTTAACTTCGCCTTTTGGTATTTCTGCACTATTCCAGTCTTCTGACGCTCCCATATCAAATGTTGGTAAGGTTCTCTCCAGTGCCAGAATGCGCTTGTCTATCCACAACTCACTCCCTTTTCG
>Ga0316201_10003238_pt1 | contig 11949 bp, 7 predicted proteins | sample CS6wburrow_MG_FD_204516 | JGI IMG/M metagenome (GOLD analysis project Ga0316201, IMG submission 204516) | Coastal sediment microbial communities from Delaware Bay, Delaware, United States - CS-6 worm burrow | ecosystem: Environmental > Aquatic > Marine > Coastal > Sediment | place: USA: Delaware... | reverse complement strand
ATTTTCAAAGTTTAAGGTTGAAACCTGGAACATTTCGCCGGCACCTTCTGCGTCGGAAGCAGTAATAATAGGTGTGTGAATATTGTAAAAACCATTATCGTTAAAATATTTGTGAATGGCAAAAATCATGGCATGACGAATGCGTGTTATAGCACTGAAAGTGCTGGTCCTGAACCTCAGATGTGCTTTTTCGCGAAGAAATTCCAGTGAGTGCTTTTTGGGTTGCAAGGGATATTTTTCGGGATCGGCTTGCCCAAGAACTTCAATTTTTTTTGCCTGGACTTCTACTTGTTGTCCGCTGCCCGGCGATTCGATAATGATCCCATCAATCGAAAGAGCAGCACCGGTATGTATTTTTTCTAAAACACTTTCCATTTCCTCGTTCATTTCAACGACAACCTGAACATTATTGATGGTAGATCCATCATTCAGTGCAATAAATGCAACATTCTTACTTCCCCGTTTTGTTCTTACCCAACCTTTCAGGTTGATTTCCTTGCCGTAATCAGTTGACGACAAAAGTGTTTTGATCTCAGTTCTTTTCACTGTATTTTGTTTTTATAAAGAACTTGCAAAAAAACTAAATTTCAGGGAACTAATTATGTTAAGTGTTATACTTTTTCCAACGGCGAGTTTCTCTTTTCAGAAAACTGGAGAATTTTTGGGGCTGGTTGATTTCAAAACTGCATTTATTATTTGAAACAGGATGGCTAAATTCAAGTGTCGTTGCCGAAAGAAACAGGCCCTTTCCTTTTAACAAGGGTAGTTTTGTTCCGTATTTGTTATCACCAATTATAGGATGACCAATTTCAGATAAATGTATGCGTAACTGATGTGTTCTTCCTGTAAGAGGCTTTAACCGAACCAGTGAAATATGTCCAACTTTCAGAGATGGGGCAATATCTATCAACTGGTATGCTGTAATGGCCTCCTGTCCGTCGATGGTTTGATCAATTATACCTTTCTGATGAATTTTACCAATGACGATGGCATGGTAGGTCTTTTTTACAAGTCTGTTTTCAAACTGATTACCAAGATTAGTCAGAGCAAATTTTGTTTTTGCTATTAAAAGTAATCCTGATGTAGGATAATCAAGGCGATGAACAGGTAAAGGCCATTTTAATGCATCTTCTGAAGTTGAAGCCATTAAATTAAAAGCCAGCGTATTTAGAATGGTTTTATATTTGTTTCCACTCACTGATATACCTGCAGGTTTACGAACCACTGCAATATGCTCATCTTCGTAAATAACTTCAATTTTGAGTTTAAATATTTTTGGAGGCTTTTTTTGTAGATCGACCAATGAAATTAGCTGTCCGGGTTTGATCCACTCACCCTGATCAGGTTTCAAATCATCTACCAGTATTTCTCCTCTTTTAATGGCTTTTTTGGCAGCTGATCGAGATGGTATTTCAGAAAAGATCTTAACAACATAATTTACCAGCCTGATATTTAATACTGTTTCAGGAACCTGATGTTGTTTAAGGGTGATCATTTTTTCCTGGTATTTTTCTTACCAGGCGATTTTCGTCCGCTAAATCCTCTCTTTTTTCCTGCAAAGCGTTTATCAAACCTTGGAGGTGCCGGGTTCCACCTTGGGGCTTCACCCAGTTCGGCAGGTAAAGGTAATTTCATAACTTCCTGTTCGATCAATTCCTCGATACGATGAAATTTATGCATATCATCTTCATTAACCAGTGTTAAAGCCAGTCCGGTGGCATCTGCCCTGGCTGTGCGTCCAACCCTGTGCACATAATCTTCGGCATCGTTTGGAGCATCGAAGTTGATTACAATATTTATTTCTTTGATATCGATACCTCGACTTAGCACATCTGTAGCAACCAGTACTCTTGTCCGCTTTGATTTAAATCGCATTAACACTTCTTCCCGCTCGCGTTGCTCAAGATCAGAAGATATGCCCTCAACTGTAAAACCATGGCCTTTTAATCCACGAACAATTTCAAATACCTTTTTTTTAGTTGAGCTAAAAATCAATATGCTGAAGATGTCAGGTTTATTATATATTAATTGATCAATCAGTTTTATTTTTTGTTTTTCATGAACAAGGTATGCTGCCTGCAGAACGCCTTCAGCAGGTTTTGACATAGCAATATTGATTTCAACAGGGTCAATTAATATTTTTCTTGCCAGTTGTCTTATTTTAGGTGGCATAGTAGCACTGAACATCAACGTCTGTCGTTTCTTTGGCAGATAAGTAATGATCTTCTCAATATCCTCATTAAATCCCATATCAAGCATGCGGTCAGCCTCATCTAATATCAGGTGTTTGACCTGGTCGAATTTGACGTAGCCCATACTTAAATGAGAGATTAATTTACCTGGGGTTGCTACAATAATATCTGTTCCGCTTGTCAAAGCCTTTTTTTGCTGATCCCATGAACTTCCATCACCACCACCATAGATTGGGATAGTATCAATCTCGGTAAAATAAGTAAATCCCTGAACCTGCTGATCAATCTGAATGGCAAGTTCTCGTGTTGGTACAATAATGAGCGTGCTGGTAACATGTTCGTGCTCCTTTAATAAGTTATTGAGCACAGGAAGCAAAAAAGCAGCCGTTTTACCTGTACCGGTTTGTGCGCTTCCAATGAGGTCCCTGCCCTCAATAATAGCTGGGATAGCCTGTTCCTGAATGGGAGTGGCTTTTTCAAAACCAATATGCGAAATGGCTTCGATTAATTGTTCGTCAAGGCCAAATTCATTGAAATTCATTAGGTAAGTTGCATATTACGAAGTTGCTAAAAGTACTTAAAAAACTTAAGTCAACGGCAAAAAGTAATTTGTCGATAATTACGCTTTAGAACATTATCTCTAAAAAATCAACAAACCTCCTGAAACAACTACTGAGCAACAGGAGGTTTCATAAAAAAATGAATAGTCCTAGTTGACCATCATTTTTTTTGTGTCGGTTAATTTTCCATTTATGAATAATGAGTAGAAATAAATGCCGCTTGGAAAACCACTCATATCCAGCTCGGTTTTTTGTATTCCTTTCTCTTTAACCTGAAGGTTGATCGATTTTATCTCTTTTCCGGTATAGTCATACACTTTCAGTAAAACCGAATTTTGTTCACTTAAGCTAAAGTAAATTGTTGTTTGGTTTGTGAAGGGGTTTGGCACATTTTGCATTAGTTTTCCTTCCTTCAGTGTGTTAAGATTGTTCATATCCTGTATGGTTTCTGTTACTGGCAAAAGTGAAAGCAGGTAATCGCGTTTATTGGCAAACGATTTTGTTGATGCTGGAATATGCTCTTTCATTTTACCCATTGCCAGATACCTTGCTGAACTATCTCCCATCAGTTTGTATGTATAACCTAAATCAATAATTGCAAATATGCTGTCAGCGGTTGATTCAGGGCTTTCAATTATTTCTTCATAATGATCAATAGCTGTTTGCCAGTTTTGTAATTCTATTTCGCATTTATTAATCAAATAGAGAGCAAGTTTTGTCAGTACTGTGTCGGCCTGTATGCTGTCATTGGTTTCATAGTAATGTTTCAAGCTATTATAGTCGTTATCTGCATACTTCTCCACCGCGTATAATTCTTTCATGGCTGCACCTGCATATTGCGTGGTTGGATATAATTCAATGACTTCCTCAAATGTTTCTATTGCTTCTGCATAATCTTCGTTTTCAATATATTCTATTCCATCTAACATTGTCTGCAAAGCAAGTTCAGTTGATTTTTGACATCCATCTCCGGGACACCAAGTCGGGCTATAAATAAATAGACCTGAAGGATTAAAATCATCCGATGGATTAAAATTGTTGCCCCAACAATTATACTTTACATAGGTTTTAGGCACTATTCCTCCAACAGGGTCAATATAAATAAGTGGATCATTTGGGTTACCCTGGTTGTCTTCATCAATTATTGCATTGAACCTGAAATTCCATGGGAAGCTCCCATTTGTAGCATAAATTTCATACACTTCATTGTCAGTAACAAAGTTGATGTCTGAGTATAAATTCGCATTGCAATCACCCACCATCGCCACATTACTATTATTTACCGTTGATAAACCGTAATAATTATTATGTATAAAATTGCGTGATAAATTTACATTTGAGCCAACAACGGCAATTGCATTTCGTGTGCAATTTTTAATCTCATTATCACTAATTGTTGAAGTCATTGTTGCATATTGTCCCGAACCCAGCAACTGAATTCCATTGTAATAGCCATTTATTACATTATCATGAATCAACAGATTGTTATAATTCCAGATATCGATGGCGGCCATGGTATGATAATCATCGTGCAGAAAAACACAATTATTGATATCGATTGCACTAGTAAGGACACCAGAGGCATTTTCAAGCAGTAGCCAACAATTGTAGAAATCGCTTTGTGAAATATTAATATCCCCTGCATAGGAATAATTGTAGATGCAATTGTTAAAATCTGAATTGGTGATATTTAGTTCTGCACCATAATTGGTAAAATAACCCGAATTAAAAGTGGATAAGTTAAATGTACTCACCATGCCGGGGTTTAATAAATTAACAACTGTATTGTTAAAAGTAACATTAGGTTCAATATCCAATTCTCCGGTTATATTAATTTCCTGGTCATGAAAACTAACACCTGATTCAACTGTAAGCAACCCACTTATATTTAATTCGTTATTATATACATTTACATTCTCCTCAAGCTCAAACTCTCCTCCGTAATTAACATCAATTCTACCATCCTCTCCTGTTATGTAAAAATTAGCGTCTTCCTCAATGGTAAATCCATTGCCATCTTCAACCGTAATTGTATTTCCTGCCATGTAATTTCTATCCGCAAATAATAGATCATCATCAAGCACACTTCCTGCAAGACCGTACAAGGTTATCAGGTTATTCCACCGAAGCTCGTTTTCATCATAACCTATTTTATATACACTTACAGGTTCTTCATGGCCTCCATATTGATGATAATAGCCGTAGGACGACCAGATATCCATATCATCAGCGTATAAAAAAGCTTCTTCCATTTGTACGACACCATCACCGTTACCAGTTTCGTTTGGATCATCAGGATTATAATCATCAGGATGTTCAGGCAGATTATTTTCATCGTCTGGATATAATTCATCAAAACGGAAAGAACCTGTTTCATAATCTGATTCTTCCCAGGGAGCAGTAAAAATTGGATAAACACCCCTCACAGCTGCAGCCCAGTAAAAGGTAAATTCGCCATACAATTGCCCGGTAAGGTACAACTCGGTATTTGACCACATGTTGCCAGTGGTGGCCGTATGTACTACCCTGTTTTTACACTTCACATCATATGTATCGTAATCGGTGAGCCTGGTTGCAAAATTACCCGAAAAGGAGGGTTGTATCAAAAATACCATCTGGGCACAGTTGATGTTTTTAACAGCAAAGGCAAGTTCGTGGTCAGTGAACGAGCAATAATCAGGACATCCCAGGCACCAAAGTACCGAATGATCATAATCATCATCATGATAACCCTGCCCGTCAATATAAACAAATAACTGGTCATCCTCGTGCAACTCATTTATATCAGGGTTGGTATTATCTCCGGCCATGTTTTCGAAGGTTTCGAGGAAGGTTGGTATGTACGCATCAAAGTCGATATGGTTATCGCCCTCTCCACCATCCAGGTCACTTCCATTATTACTGTATCCACTGCCATAGTGCACATAAATATTTTCGTCTTTATAACCGTATTTCTGTATCAGTGTATTATAAACCAATGAAGCATCATACCAGAATGTATTCGGGTGATCTTCTTTCAAATTAGGATAATCTTGGGTTATGATGATTACAGCATATAAATGATCGTTGGGTGTTGCAGGTTCTGATTGCGGCCTTTGGCTTGGGGGAAGCACAATGGGATTAGGTATGTTCATCTCCATAACCAGCTCGTAATCACAGCTGCCATCTATCCTGAAACAAGTAGGATACTGGTACTCATCAACAACTTGATATTCACCGTTGACACTGTCAATAAAAATATACCGGCATGGATGCATCCAACCTGCATTGGGGTGGTCGTTAACAAAAAACACCCAGTTATAATTGTAGGGGCATTCCAGTACTGCATCTAATACCAGGTCTATGGTATCCTGGTAGTACAACAGGTTGATTATCGACCAAACATCGATATGGCCGGTATCGGCTACTACTATTTCGTTTAGTACCTTGTCAATGGCCTGATGCCTTGTAAGTTGCGCATAAATGTTTGATGAAATACTTAAAAAAAGTACCGCAACAAGCATGCATAAAATACTCTTTGATTGCATAATTGTTTAATTTTGCGGCCGTTACCGGCGGGATGGGGAGTTGCCGCTGCCGGATTCCACTTCAGCCCGCGGTTTGCTCCCCTGCTCCGGTAATAGCCAGGTTAATATTAAAAATCATTTAGCATACACGATCCTGCACCGTTGTTTTTGCCTGCCGGCTACCAGGCTGATGATATAAACACCGGAAGAGACCTCCTTTCCGAATTGATCCGTGCCGTCCCATGTATGTGTGTATGTTCCTTTTTGTGAGCTGCTGTTGGTTAATGTTTTTATTGGCTCGCCTTTTAAATTATATATACTCAGGTTTACCATGTATTCCTGATCTAATGTAAATTCAATTGTTGTTTTGTCAGTAAACGGATTAGGAAAGCATATTAATTTTTGGATTTTGGATTTTGAATTTGGGATTTCTACTGAGGATAGCGGGTTTTCCACAAAATTACCATGTCCGTCGTTGAATAATATTTCAAGGTAACTGGGGGCGTAGGCCGTATCAAACACCTGGCGGGTGATCAGTATATCCGTATAGCCATTGCCATCCATATCGGCACAGTGCATAAACCGGCGGGTTTCGCCATGGTGTTCCAGGTTAATAACCTTTTGGTGGCCAAATTGGAAATTACCCTCGTTATACCACAGCAGCAGGCTTTTATCGTTAAAATCGTGGCTTAGGAAAAGGGCATCGGGCAGGCTGTCGTTGTTGAAATCGGTTACAAAAAAATCGGAAGACCCTTCGTAGATGGTAAAATTATTTACAGTGTCGAACACATTATTTCCAAGATTCTCGTAAACATGCACAAAAATCGCTGCATAAGCATCTGAAAAAGTGATGATATCGTTGTCACCGTCATTGTCAAGATCTGAAATATTTGCATGGCCTGCATTGTGTGGTAACTGCTGTACTTCAAATCCTGATTCACTACTAAAATATATATGGGTATTGGCTCCAGTTTTTACAATATCAGCCCTACCATTATCATTTAAATCTTTACAGGCAATGTCTGTAGGAGCATAATCAAGTTCAAAATATTCAGGTAATGAAAAACTATGCTCACCCTGGTTGTAAATAACACCCCAGTAATGGTAATTGTTTGAACTAAACACCACATCCAGGTGGCCGTTGCCATCCACATCGCCCAGGTCGAATTCGTTTACTTTAGGCCCCACATAATACCTGTGTTTTGTGTAGTTTGTACCATCTGTTGTCAATATCACTATACTGTCGAATGAATGGTATATCACATCGGGATAGGTTTTGCTTAGGACAGTATCTGAATTAATATTCCATTCTCCTGTATTATCAAAAATTGAATCCAAAAAAGAGAAATGGCCATAGGTATTATTTTTTAATAGATAAGTTCCACCCCATCCGGTTTGAAAATTATAACCATGGTTTATAATTATATCCATATCTCCATCCAGATCGTAATCAGAGGCACATAATGCATTAGCCTGCATTGGGATAGTATAAATACTACGAATGTCAGCAATTTCAAAAGCGAAAAGTGTGAGCAGTAAAAATGTTATAGTAAGTTTTTTCATTATAACCCTTATTTAAATTGTCATAAAGTACATTTAATTAATGTAAGCAAATACCAAATGAACCTGAGATGGTTAATCAATACCGGCATTTTACCCATTTGTTTTGGTTGTTATAAAAATACGATTAAATACATGGTATGTCAAGCAGGAAATCGGGTACCTTTCAATTGAGGGGGGGGGTAATTATTCTGTTAATCAGCTTGTTAAGAAGTATTTAGATTGGATTTAAACTACTATATGAAATTATTTACACATTTTTAAGGTAGAAGGGTAAATGGGTATTGAGTGTGTAAGTGAAATAGGTAATAGGGGTATAGGGTTAGATGGGTACAGATGGTTAGAAGGTAATATAGAATTTGGATAGTTTGGTTACTCATTACCAGTATTTTTGATTGAATCCTCCTATGTGTTCGCTTCGGCGGACGGGAGGAGTGTAGTTACATTCCCCGATCCTCTGGATCGTAATTAAGTGCTTTATTCCTCTTGATACCCCAATAGCGCTGATTCGGGGTTGTTCATTCAGATTTGCAGCCAACTTCCATTATTTCCCGATCTCACTTTTGTTATATTCTTCAAGTTCATAAGATTTAATCTCATTTCGCTTAATTCTTACTTTTGCAGGCTGTGAGTACCGATTTGCAAATACTGTTACTTAATGAATGGGCTGAAACTTCAGGCAAGCCACTGATAATAGCAGGGCCATGCAGTGCTGAGAGTGAAGCGCAGCTTTTAAAAACAGCTGAAGAAATTGCAACAATTGATGCGGTTGGTTTTTTCAGGGCAGGCATCTGGAAACCCAGAACCAGGCCTGGTGAGTTTGAAGGAGCCGGAGAAGAAGGCCTTAAATGGCTTCAAAAAGTGAAGTCAACATATGGTTTAAAAACAACCATTGAAGTTGCAGAACCCTGGCATGTTGAAATGGCCTTGAAGTATGGAATTGATATTTTGTGGATTGGTGCACGTACAGTCGTAAACCCTTTTTCAGTGCAAGCCATTGCAGCTGCCTTAAAAGGAAAAGATATTCCAGTGATGGTTAAAAATCCAATCAATCCTGATCTAAAATTGTGGTTGGGCGCCATCGAGCGTATTAATTCAGCTGGAATTAATAAAATTATTGCTGTTCACAGAGGCTTTCATTATTTTGAAAAATCACCTTATCGCAATGCGCCGATGTGGGAAATTCCCATTGAGTTAAAAAGGTTGGTGCCTAAATTGCCAATACTTGTGGATCCCAGTCATATTAGTGGCCGGCCCGAATTACTGCAGACCATTTCGCAAAGAGCACTGGACCTGGAAATGGATGGCTTGATGATCGAAAGTCATTTTAATCCTTCGATTGCAGTTACAGATGCTGCTCAACAAATAACACCAGATGATCTTGGAAAACTCTTATCAGACCTTATCATTCGTGAAAAGACCGGAGATATTAAATTTCAGCATAAGCTTGAAGAGTTGCGCACTGAAGTTGATAAAATTGATGGAGAATTGCTTCAAATTTTAGCCAGGCGATTACAAATAATAGATGAAATTGGTGAATATAAGAAAGAAAACAGGATTACTATACTTCAGATGAAACGATGGGCCGGGATTATAAACGATCGGTTATCACAAGGTACACATCTTGGGCTGGATTCTGTTTTTCTTACCCGACTGCTCAATTTGATTCATGAAGAATCCATTTCCAGGCAAACAGAGATTTACAACAAAAATAAAAGTAAGAAATAAGATCTTTAGCAGTAGCAGGACCAAAGACCTGATCATTTTATTATTTGTTTAATGCTTTGCTTTTTAAAAGAAGAAGAGGAAGTTAGAGCCATTTTTTGCTTCTGAAATAAAATAACATACTACCGCCGATAATTACCATTACAATAACAATGATCCAAAAAGCAACCGGATTATTCGAAAAAGACATATTCTCATAATTCATACCATAAATCCCGGTTATAAAAGTTAAAGGCAAAATTATGGAAGAGATCAGTGTGAGGATCTTCATTATTTGGTTGGTTTTGTTGGTTTGCATTGAATCGAAGGTCGTTGATAAGCCTTCGATTAATTCCCCATAATCCTCTGTCATATCCCACATGCGGTTATAATAGTCAAGAATATTTCCCCAGTAATCCTCCATATTGTCAGCAAAACCTTTTACCACGCCCGATTCAAATTTATTCATCACACGAAGCTGCGGTTTAAGCATGGTATTAAGCAAGATGATATTTTTTCGAGTGATGGATAAGCGTTCAATGGTTTTTTCAGCCCTTCCACTAAAGAGTTCCCGATTAATGAGTTCTAATTCGAGTCCAACTTTCCTTAAAAGATAAATTGTTTCATTCATCAGTCTTTCCAGGATCACATAAAGCAACGCATCAGATGTACCTATTTCAAAATCTTCTCCTCGCTTGTCTTGTTCCAAAGCATCTTTAAACATTTTATCGATAACCCAGTGTGATTTCCCCACAGATATGATAAAATCCTCTCCCCAGAATAATTTGACTTCACGTGTTTTGATAAAACGATTTTGACGATCCAACACCGGAAAATGCAGAATGATAAAGTAATAGTCGTCGTAAATATCTATTTTAGATCGCTGATTTGTCTGGCGGCAGTCCTCAATATCGAGTGGGTGAAAATGGTATGTGCTTTCAAGAAAATTTAAATCCTCCTCAGAAGGGGAACTAATATTCAGCCATTTTAACCTGCCTATTTTAATGGTACCGATCATTGCCCTTCCTCCAAAATTTTGCTGACAAATGTCAGATTAGACTACATGTTTTTGATTTAATTTGAGGTGGTCAAAAGTAGTGAAATATGTTGGAAGGCAAGTCCAATTGTACAAAAAAACCCGAACCTTCATCGATTCGGGCTTAGTCATTTTCAAGTAAATCTTATAGTTTTATCAATTTTGATGTTTCAGACACTTTATTGCCATTTGTTAAACGGTAATAATAAATACCATCAGGTAAATTGCTGATATCAATATTCAAAATCCCCATTTTATTATTGATGTCAATTGATTTGATGCGGTTACCCGATAAATTAAATAATTCAAAAATGGCCTGACCGGCATTGTTCAGGTTATACTGGATTTTAAAACCATCGAAGGTAGGATTTGGATATGCTTCAGAAACAAACAACTCTGATGCCTGGTTTGTATTGATGTTTGTAATTGTAGAAATTACAGAAACAGATAAGTCATCAAAATAGAATCCATCTCCTTTAACATAATCATCAGAATAAAACCTGAATCGCAGTGTCATGTTTTTGTCAACAAAATCAGCCAGGCTTACCTCTTCGTTAACCCATTCAACTTGCACTCCATCATAAACCGGATCGTCCGAATCAAGATAATAATTACCGTATGATGAATATCTTCCATGTAGCGATACCCATGTGTTACTACCTTCTTCTTTTGCTGAAAGTTGCACATAATCATATCCAGCTTCAATCTCCCATTTTGCCCAAAATCTTAAGAAAGCAATGCTTGCTCCTTTTAGGCTGATTGTGGTGTCGAGGGTTATAATGCTGTTTTCACCATGATTATAATCTCCATTTGGAGAGTCGGTTATGGAATAAGAAGGAGAATAAAAAAAATCATCAGTATTGTCCCATTTCTGGGTGGTCCAATTTTCGATTGTTTCACCATCATCATAAAATATTTCTATTTCAGTTCCAAATACCCTGGTAATGGTGTCTGAAATGATAAACTCACCATTGTCAAGTGATATCAGATACTTAAAAATTGTCCCATTTTCAACACTTGCATCAAGCATGTAGCTGATGCTGTCAGTTAAGGTAGACAGCAATTCCATATCATTAATCGTAACCGGATCATTAACATCTACAATATGGTCATCAAGTGCTTCGATGGAAACCGTAAATGTTTCTGTATTTGCCAAACCAAGTCTGGTAGTATTGAAAACTGCATAATTATCAATCTTATCAGTGACCATAGGGCTGATATCATTAACGACACCATAATTACCAGCTAATCTTGCAGCTGTAATATTCTGCCACATTTGCTCCTGGCAAAGTGGGATAATTCTGGAAACTGAGGGCCAGAACCCATCATTTCCATTTCCGACTTCAGGCGTGTAGGATAAGATTAAATCCTTCGATTCCTGCTCTCCATAC
>Ga0316201_10003235_pt1 | contig 11956 bp, 9 predicted proteins | sample CS6wburrow_MG_FD_204516 | JGI IMG/M metagenome (GOLD analysis project Ga0316201, IMG submission 204516) | Coastal sediment microbial communities from Delaware Bay, Delaware, United States - CS-6 worm burrow | ecosystem: Environmental > Aquatic > Marine > Coastal > Sediment | place: USA: Delaware... | reverse complement strand
TTGTTCGAAGGCGCCGATATGAAGGGCTGGGAGCAGGTTGGCGGAAAAGCGCGTTACGAGATGCAGGATGGTGATGTCGTTGGCTACACCGTGGCGAACACGCCAAACAGTTTCCTGGTGACGAAGAAGCGCTACTCCGACTTCATCCTGGAATACGAAATGCGCCTGGGCGCACCGTCCAATTCGGGCGTACAGATCCGCAGTAATCTCAGCGATAAGGGAATCGTGCAGGGCTACCAGGTCGAAGTCGACCCGACAGACCGCCGTTTTACTGGTGGTATCTATGACGAGAAACGCCGTAAATGGCTGTATCCGCTGACGCGCAACGAGAAAGGCCGGGACGCATTCAAGAACGGGGACTGGAACCAGTTTCGCGTCGAGGCGATCGGCAATTCCCTGCGCGTTTGGGTTAATGGCATACAGACGGCCGACCTGGTTGACGACATGACGGCCGAAGGTTTCATCGGCTTGCAGGTCCACAGCATCCGGGATGCTGACCATGCGGGACGCAGCGTCCACTGGCGGAATATGCGCATCCTGACTGATGACCTCGAGGCCAATCGCAAGCCTCGTGACCCGGAAGTCGTGCAGATCAGCTATCTGCATAACGAGCTGACGGATTATGAAGTGCGGCAGGGCTGGCGGTTGTTGTGGGATGGCAAGACGACCGAAGGTTGGCGTGGTGCGAAACTCGATCATTTCCCGCCTGAGGGCTGGACCATCAAGGATGGCGTACTTTCCGTCCAGGGTACCGATGGCCGCGAGTCTGCTGCTTTCGGTGACATCGTCACGCTCGATACTTTCAGGAATTTCGAACTGCAATTCGAATTCCTGCTCACCGAAGGCGCGAACAGTGGCATCAAATACTTCGTCGATGCAGACCTGAATCTCGGGCCTGGATCAGCGATCGGTTGTGAATTCCAGCTACTTGACGATGCGAAACACCCGGACGCGAAAGAGGGCGTGAGCGGCAATCGTACGTTGGCCTCGCTGTACGACATGATCAGGGCCGAGAACCTCCAAACCGAAGGCCGTGCAAAACAGTTCAAGGGTATTGGCGTGTGGAACCAGGGCCGGATCATTTCAGACAACGGCCATGTTGAGCACTGGCTGAATAACGAGAAGGTCGTCGAGTTCGACCGCTTCAGCCAGATATTCCGCGGACTCGTTGAATACAGCAAGTACCAGAAATGGGATGGTTTTTGCCAATGGCCGGAAGGGCGCATCCTGTTACAGGATCACGGCGACGACGTGAGCTTCCGTAATATCAAGGTTCGGGAGTGGTGAAAATCCTGATTGTCAGCCTGCTGCTTGCAGCAGGCTGCAATACCACCTCAACTCACCCGGACATTGATTCGGGTTGTCCGCCGGGACAGATCAGGGTCGAGGATGAAGACACCGGCATGTATGACTGTGCGACTGAAGACGACTACAGGGATTTTGAAGATTCCAAGGACTGGCAACGGTAATGACCGAGGCCTCATGGTAATGAGACTTCTTCTTGCATTCGCGATGCTCTTGCTGATGACCGGCTGTATGACATCTCAGCACAACCCGGTAATGTTTCGGGCGGAAGCCGACGCAACCTGCCCTGACTGGTCAGTTGTTGTCGAAGTAGACGGTCGATTCTATTGTGTGGACCGCGCCGCTTTCGAGGAGGAGAAATAGGTCTCAGGACCAGGACTTGTCCAGATCGACTGTTGTCTCGCGCACGACTCGTTTTCGCGGCGGGCTCGTCGCGATCTTTTCCTGCAGAGCCGCTTCGTAAGCGGCGCTGTCGAGGGGCAATCCCACCGGATGCTTGGTCCAGGCTGAATACACCATCGCGTTAGCGAGTTCCACGGCGTTCAGCCCTTCCCGAGCACTTGCCAGCAATCCCGCCTTGCCCTGCACAGCATCGACGAAGTTGCTCAGCACACCCGCATGCGCTGAAGACTCTTCACCCGAGGGAAAGACCTCTTCTGTCGTTTCCGGTGCGCCGAACGCGTCGTCGGTCGTGCGCGAGTAATCCCTTGCATCAATGGCGTTATGCCGCACTGTCAGAGTGTCGTCTTCCAGTACGGCAAGTCCCTTCGTGCCAGCGATTTCGAGACGGTTCACACCGGGGGCCTCGCCAGTAGCGGTTGAAAAAACGCCGTTGGCGCCGTTCGGAAACTCCAGGTAACACGTGGCCTGGTCCTCAACCTCGATGTCGTGCTCACTGCCAAAACGGCAAAAGGCCTGCAGGCTCTCCGGCATGCCGCAGAGCCACTGCAGCAGGTCCAGGTTGTGCAGAGCCTGGTTGATGAGGACACCGCCACCTTCGCCTTTCCAGGTTGCCCGCCATGCGCTCGAGGCGTAGTAGGCCTCGCTGCGATACCAGTTGCTTATCGTCCAGTGCACGCGCTGCAGTGCGCCCAACTCGCCATCTTCCAGCAGTCTCTTTATCCGTTGCATTTGTGGGTGCGTGCGCAGGTTCATCATCACGCCAAATTGCTGGCCTTCCCGCAGCGGAATCTCAAGGAGACCTTCGCCGTCCTGCTTGGTGGCCGTGAGCGGCTTTTCCATCATCAGGTGCAGGCCCCGATTCAGGACCTTCTCGCCAATTTCCCGGTGAGAAGGATGCGGAGTAGCCACGATGACAGCGTCGACCATGCCCGAATCGAGCATATCGTCGACATCATTGAACACCCGCACACCGGGCGGGAGATCCATCGAAGGTGGTCGCCTGTTGCAGACTGCCTTCAGTGTTCCTCCTGGCACCTCGTCAGCCGCGAAAATACCGACGTAGAGCTTGCCGATATTGCCGAGTCCAATTAGTCCGAAACGTATCATGGTGCCACCCGAGGCTTAGATCGAAGAGATCTATCAGTATAAAGAACACTGATTGTATTGCTTGTGGCTTGCAACGGGAACGTCCCGGTTCTACTGTCAATTTTTGCCCATTCAAAAAGGTTGCACGGTGAAATCTGTCATCTCTGTTTTGCTGGTATTCGCGTCCTGGCATGCGAGCGCCGCGGAAAGTCCCTGGTACACACAGGGCAAGTTCCACCCGACCCAAAGACTGGAATTCACGCTCTCCAACACGCTGGATTTCGATCGTGAAAATGCCCCGGTCGTCATCCGGCGTGAAGACTTCCCGGTTCCTGACGTGCATGAAATGTGGGTGACTGTCGTCGATCCGGCGTTGCCGCCCTACGAAGGACCCTCCGCAGAAGTGTTGCGCCTGCAGGGTGGGCACCAACTGCGTGCCGAAACCAATGGGCACGCCATCTTTCACCAGATGGACGACCTGGACAAGGACGGCATCTGGGATGAGCTCTTCTTCCAGACGGACATAGAGGCCAACTCGAGCAAGACGATTTACATCTACCTGGGTGAGAATATTCGTGGCTGGAACAGGCATTTCACGCACGCGAATATCGGCAGCTATGCTCGCCACCTGATGCCGTTCTGGGAAAGCGAGAATGTTGGCTGGAAGATCTGGTTTGCCAACAGCGTCGACGTGTATGCCAAGCGAAAACCCGTACTCATGTCGAACCATCTGTACATGGAAAACCTGGACGGCTACGGCGTATCAGGGATCAATCGTGACTGGGGCTCGGACATTCAACGCGTAGCTGGCTCTTTCGGTGGCGGTGCAATTTGTTTGTTCGAGGACTCCTCGCAACCCGACGTTGTTTCCATGCCCAGGTTTACGCCGACCAGGAATGAATTGGCGCCCAGGTCGAACTGGAACGCAGGACAACTCAGCGATACGCGCTACGCCTACGAGGTGATCGTGAACGGGCCCGTCCGGTCAATGATCAAGATCAAGGGAATGAACTGGAATTCGGGTAACGGGTTTTACGAATACGAGCAGTACTACACTGTCTACGCGAAGCAGAGTTACACGACCTCAAAGGTCGAGTTCACGGTGTTCGAGCCGGAAGTTGATGGTGTGAAACCGGGAGTCGGTATACGCAAGAAACCCGAAGAAGATTACTTTGTTCAGGATGGCGGGGTCATCATCTCCAGTGGACCCGAAGGGATCAGGGATCCTGAAAATATCGACGACCGGGAAGAGGTAAAGGTCGACTTCATTGGCACCGCACTGGTCGTCAAAGAGAAATACAAACCGGCGTACCAGTTTGTGAGTAGCCGCAGTGGCAATCACACATTCAGGATCATGGCTGCCAAAGACAACGCTTTCGAATTCCTGTTGTCATCAGCATGGAGCGAAGGCGCGGTCTATAACAACAGGGATGATTTCGCGGAATATATCCGGAAGACGAAACAGGAATACGAGAGTCCCGTTGCAGCCAGGTTCGTGCAGAGCGAAGACGCGAACGTCGAATAGCTAGTCAAGGTTATCCTCGAAAATCGCCCGAACCTGGTCTTCGGGCAATTCCAATACACGAAATCCCGATGCTCCGACAACAGTTTCGGCTCCAACCATCGCGTTGACAATGGCTTCTTCCGTCGCCTGGATGGTGGCTCGAAATATGGTCGTCAATTCGTAGTTCGGATACGCGGTAACTTCCGCGAAATCGGACTCATTGATATGTCCGGAATTGGCCGTTGAGAAAGCGACGAAGATATCACCCGAGCCGTCAGTGCTGACAGCTCCAAGCCTCCCCAGCGCCAATGATGGCCGCTTGGCGACACGTCCGAGTTGATGTGGAAGCAATGGTGCATCGGTGGCGACTACAACGATGATGGAGCCATCACGCGTGCGTTCGGACTCAACGGTTGCTGCGGTTGAATAGCAGTAGGGGTACCAATCGACGTGACGTTCTATAGCCGGGTCCTCGAAGCAATGTTCACCCACTGGCAACAGTTGATCCACACGTTTTCCGCCCAGGCGGAGGTCAACACCGTCCCAGTTGTAGTTGCACTGGACGAGTACGCCGACTGTGAAGCTTTGCCCATTGGTTTCAAACTCTCGCGAGGCTGTGCCAATGCCACCCTTGAAGCCATTGCAGACCATGCCGGTGCCACCGCCGACCGCACCCTCAGCAACGGGCCCGGTAGCTGCCTGCTCCATTGCTTGGAGAGCGTGAGCACGTGTTACGTGAAAGCCGTTAATGTCATTCAGTGCCCCGTCGTAGGTTTCCGCCACGACCGGTGCATGCCAGTCGGCGCTCCACCCGCGTTCAACCATCCAGGCCACTGCGGCATCACGCACGACACCGACGCTGTGTGTATTGGTAATGCTGATGGGCCCTTCAACGAGGCCCCGCTCTTCCAGCCAGGTCGTACCTGTCATTTCACCCGACGCATTGAGCGTGAACCAGCCGGCGAACACGCCTTCGGTGGAGTCTTTGCCGCGCGGGTGAATCACGGTTACGCCGGTTCGCACCGGGCCCTCACCAACTTCGAGGGGACCATCGCCCTCTACTAACGTTACCTGGCCGACCTCGACACCTGGAACATCCGTTATCGCGTTCAAAGCGCCCGGCTGTCCGTCAAATGGAATGCCGAGATCACGAGCCCGAGTGTTTTCGGCCGATGCCACCGCTGCCATCAGAAAGAGGGCGAGCGCAGCGGCGACGGTTCCTGTTGTATGACATTTCATGTCGATTTCCTCACCGGCGTACTGTTTCGCCGAGCATGTTTGCCTCGACTGCCGAAGTGCTCTTCAGCAGGGCGACTGCCATATCATTGCAGGGCGCGGGAATTCCGTGTCTTTCGCCCAGCCGCACAATTACACCATTGCGCAGATCGATCTCCATTTGCCGGCCGGCCAGTCGATCCGCGTGCAGGGAGTTGACCGAGTCGCCCGGTACATTCTGATAGTGGCGCACGACTTCGTCGGCAATTGAATCGTCCAGGTTTGCGCCTTCCGCACGACCAACCGCGACAGCTTCGAGGACGAGCTTGCGCATGACCAGTTCGGCATGTGGATTGTTTGCAATTCGCGCCGGTTGCATCGTCAATGCATTGATGGCGCCCGCAGCATTAATACACAGCTTGCGCCAGACGATGCTTAAAAAATCGCTGTTCGTCGTGGCGCCGAGTTCGGTGCGGGCAAACAGATCTGTGAAGGCGCTTCCGGTGGTCGACTCCGGCACGACTAAAGTGCCCGGGCCACGTTGACGGATCTTCTCTGGCGTGACGCGCTCGGTGGGGCAGTCAACAACGACCGGAAGAATGCGTTCGGCAGGGAGATACGCTGAAAATCTTTCAACATGGTCCACACCGTTTTGCAGGACGGCGACGTGTGTGTTCTCGCCCAGCAGGTTAGCGAACCATGCTGCCGCAGATTCTGAGTCGTAGGCCTTGGTCGCCACGAGGATCCAGTCTGCAACCTGACCCTGCTCGGGACTCGTCAACACAGCCGGGTTAGCGTCAATAACGCCACCGGGCGTTTCCAGTTCCAGGCGCTGCATCGGCGTGCGTGCACAAACCGTCACGTGGTTCTTGTCGTCCTGGCAGAGCCAGGCGGCAATCAGTCCGCCAATCGCTCCCGGGCCAATCAGGCTGATGTTCGGCATATCGAGGTCAGTACTCCATGGTGAGGTACTTGCCGGCCGGCTTGTTTTCGTCGAGCCATTTCTGAATTTCGGCTACTTCCTCCGGATAGTCCTCCGCGAGGTTGTTCTGTTCGTTGACCCAGTTTCGATAGCCCATGTTGTAGAGCGCCATGGGTGAACCATCTGCCGGGACGACGGCTTTGAAATTGCGGTAGCGGACGAAGTGCTTCCACTGCGGCTCGTCGGGTACGAACTGGCGTAGTTTCTCTATTACGTCGGCATAAGCGGGGTCGTTTGCCAGGTTGACGAATTCGTCCGGGTCGTTCTGGATGTCGTACAACTCGGCGGCCCCGTCGAAGTAATGCAGGTATTGGTAGCGCTCCGTGGTGATCGTGTGGTCGCCACGTCCGAAAGTCGTGTGTGTGTACGGCTGCCATTCTGAATCCGGGTCGGCGACCAGCGGAACAAGGCTCTTGCCTTGCCATTCCTTGCGGATCGGAACACCACCAAAGTCTGCAATCGTCGGAGCAAGGTCCAGCAAGTTGACCGGACGCGCGCTTTCGCTGTGCGGCTCGAATCCTTCGGGTGCCTGATTCCTGGGAGGGACGATCAGGAATGGTATGCGTGTCGATCGGTACCATCCCGTCGCTTTGCCCCAATGCTCTTTCTCGCCCAGGTGCCAACCGTGGTCCGACCAAAGGACGATCAGCGTGTTGTCAGCGTAAGGGCTCGCTTCAAGTGCGGCCATGACATTGCCGACCAGGTCATCGACATAGGAAATAGACGCGAGGTAAGAAGAAACGGCGTTCTTCCATTGCCCGTATTCCGCGACGGTTCTGTGCAGGCCCGAAGTGTTGGGGGCCAGCGCGTATTCCTTGCCGGCGCGCGGTACATCGCCGAGGTCGTCGGGAATCGTTTGCGGCAGGACGACCGATTCTGGCGGATACATCTCATGGAATCGGGTCGGGTTATACAAAGGCTGATGCGGGCGATCGAAGCCGAGGGCGAGGAAAAAAGGTTTCTCATGTGATTCCCGGAGTTTCTCTATCGCCCAGTTGGTTTTCTGCGTGTCGGAGTATTCCTCGTCGGGAACATCGACCGGGCCCCAGTCAAACGTGTTGGTCGAGCGCCAGTGCCGATCAGCCGGGAAGCCATTCAGTGGCAGTCGGTATTCCTTGCCATTCTTGATGATGCGATTGAAGGGTGCCTGTTTCTCAAGACTCAGTTCTTCCTTGGTGAACGGCGATCCAGAACTTCCTCTGAAGCCGTACTCATCGAATGCGCCCTCAGGAATAGCATGTTCGCCCGTATGGAAAATCTTGCCGACACCCATCGTGTAGTAACCGTTTTGCCGAAGGTATTCGGGGAGGCTTACGAGATGTGGCATCTGCCGCCGGTAGTTGATGGCGTTGGTGTAAATCCCATTAGATGTCGGCCAGAGTCCGCTCATGATCGCCGTGCGGGAAGGTCCGCAGATTGGTGCGGGAACGTGCGCATTGGTGAATGACACACCTTGCGTCGCGAGCGTATCCATGTGCGGTGTTTGCACCTGCGGATGCGTATCGAGGAACCCGGCCCAGTCGTTCATGTCGTCGATGGCAATGAACAGGATGTTGGGACGTACAGCACCCGCCGCCGGTTCCTGCGAGAAAGCCGACGCCGAAAGAATGGCAACTCCTGCAAGCAGGATCAGTACGAGAGAAAATTTCTTTGGCATTTTCGTATTTCCTAATTCAATAGGGTACCGGACACCGTATTAATAAATAGGGTGTCCGGTACCCTATTTAGCATTACAGATGTTTGCCGAACAGGACCAGTGCTTGCTTGTCTTCGGCAAACCTGTATCCGTTCTCGGGACGAGCCTGAGGGTAGCGAATGACCGTGATCACCGTGTTGGTCTCCGGTATGACAGCATTTATCTTGGATTGCTTGCCTGACATGACGTAGCCACCATCGCTTTCGAACAGCCACCAGAGCAGGCCATAACGCCCCTGGTCGGAATCACGCATGCCGTGGTAGGTCCAGACTTCTTCCCGCAACTCTGCTGAGAACATCGACTCGGGCTTCAGCCAAAACTGTCCAAAGCGATTGAGGTCGCGGGCGGTCGTGTACAGGCCGGCTCCGGCTCTGTGACCAATTTGCGAATAATGAAAAAGGTCTTTCTGGAGAGGCAGTATTTCGTCCGTCACCGATCCCTCGTAGACGTAGCCAGTCGATTCCAGTCCGAGTGGTTCGATGATCCTCTCATTCAGCAGAACTTCCAGATCCTTGCCGGTTGCTGCTTCGAGCGTGCGCTCCAGTATCAGCATGCCAAGACCCGAGTACTCGAAGGCGTCTCCGGGCTTCGTGATTATTTCGATGCGGTCGAGATCCTCCGGCAGGGGTTCGGGCTTTTTATCGCCATTGACGGCGGCACCCGACGTCTGGGACATGAGATGCCGGATCGTTACTGCTTCTTCAGCAAATGCGGGCAGGTATTTGCCGACCGGGTCGTCAAGCGACACGATCCCGTCATCGCACAAGTCGAGGACCAGTGCCGACATAAAGCTTTTGGTAATTGAAAAGACGAACCAGCGGGAATGCTCATTCACAGGTTTACCCAATACGCCTTGCGCATCGTCGTAACGCTCGTACAGGACCTCTCCATTGCGGGTGACTATGGCAGCGAATGGGCTGCCGCCGAGTTGCTCGGCCGTCTCGTCCAGGTACGTATCGAGCTCATGCAGTACCGCTGCAGTCTCTGCGTTAAGTGAATCGCATGCCGCCAGGGCAGGGATCAGCAATACGAGCAGGTAGATCCAGCTATTCCTCATTGGACGGTTTTCCGATCGTCGCGAGGATGCCACCGTCCACATAGACGATATGCCCGTTCACGAAATCGGATGCTTTGGAGCCAAGGAAGACAGCGGTTCCGGCAAGGTCTTCAGGATCACCCCAGCGTCCGGCCGGAGTCCTGTGAATGATGAACTCATTGAACGGGTGGCCGTCCACGCGCAATGGCGCTGTTTGTGACGTCGCGATGTAGCCGGGCCCGATGCCGTTGATCTGAATATTGTGTTTTGCCCATTCGGTCGCCATGTTCCGCGTGAGCATCTTCAGGCCGCCCTTTGAAGCAGCGTAGGCCGATACCGTGTTGCGACCCAGCTCACTCATCATCGAACACATGTTGATGATCTTGCCGCGCTTTCTCTCGACCATGGCTTTGGCGACGGCCTTGGCCATGATGAACTGCCCGGTCAGATTTACGTCCAGCACCTGGCGAAATTCGTCGGCCGACATTTCCAGGATCGGAATCCGTTTGATGATGCCTGCGTTGTTGACGAGGATGTCGATGGGTCCGACTTCTTTCTCGATGACCGGAATCGTGTCATTCACGGCATCCTCGTCCGTCACGTTCAGTACGTAGGTGTGAATATTGATGCCGTTCTTTGCGTATTCCTCTTTGGCCGATTCCAGTTTCTCCGGGAATATGTCGTTGACGATGATGTTGGCTCCGGCTTCGGCCAGCCCGGTAGCGAGGGCCATGCCGATGCCATGTGTACCGCCGGTGACAAGTGCATTCTTGCCAGTCAGATCAAAAAGTTTTGCAGACATGTTCGTACTCTCTATGGTGTCGTTGATTGTTGGATATCGGCATAGGCTTCTGCATAGCGACGGCCGAGCTCACGGGCCGATTGCGCATCGAAGTGCGTCCCGTCCGTATCGGTAAGGCCATCTGAAGAAACAAAGCGCGTGTAGGGAACCTTTGTCGGGACGTTCTCATGTGCGGTATTGACGACGCGACGTCCGTCCGACCATTCCTTGAATTGACCAAGCTGGCCGACGATGAATGGCAGGTGTTCATCACCGACCAGCTCGCGGAAGCGCCGGATCAGGTCGTGCAGTCGGTCTTCGTATAAGGGTGCCCGCGCCGGGCTCGAGTCGCCTTCGCCCTGGTGCCAGAGAACCGCATTGATTTCACCGGCTTGCCCGGCCACTTCGATGCGGTGCACTGCATCGTCCCAAGGGTGGAGCCCGGTCCGTTCGTGATAGCCGCCTGGTGCCCAGGTTTCGATCGGTGAGCCACCGACAGCAGTTGGCACGAGTCCGACCCGGATGCCGGGATTCTGTTCCGCTATTTCTTTGGCAAATGCGAGGCCCGGTCCGACGCCGGTCCTGTCTGGCTTGTCGAAGTGAACAGGGTCGACCGCGACGACCCATTCGTCGTTCGCACTCAGAGCAAGAACTCGTGGGTGCGGTGTGCGGTCGATGTCCCCTACCTCGCCACGCCCGGACATATTCGACTGGCCGGCCAGCACGAAGATATGCAGTGGTTTGTCGGCGTCAGAACCCGCGCGCAGGGGATCGTCAATCGTGTCCGAATAACTGTCTTCGTCCAGGCCAAAGACAAGGTTGTTATCGAAGATGTTGCCGAGCTCAGGCTTTGGTTCGGCCCCCCAGGTCGCACCCCCAGCTGCAAATATGAACAAGTTATCGACGAACGAGGTGTTGACGGGGTTGCGCACGCGTCCGACGCTCACGAACAGTTGCATACCCGGGTGCTTTGAGTAGAACGTATTGTTGCTGACCTCGATGTTGCTGATGCGGTTCTCGCTCGGAAAACCGTAGTAGATGAAGCCGTAGCGTTCGTTTTCGCTGATGTTGTGGTGGATGCGAAGGCCGTCGTGATACCTGCGCATAATTGCGAACGCGAAATTGTTGTCGTGCGAGTAGTTGTATTGAAATACGGTATTGCGCGCATTCCAGTCTGCGTCGAAGCCACCGCGATCCGGATCATCCGCCGGGCCGGTATTACCGAACGCCTCGTTGTACTGCACGAGGGCATTATCGGTTGCAAAATTGAAAAATGAGTTGCCGGGAACTTCGGTCGAAATATTCGGGCCCATGACGTTGTATTCCACGAGTGGCGAGTCTGCGCTTGCAACGATGATCGCGTTCTTGGTGATGTTGCTGACACGGTTTCCGCGCACGATGACGTTCTGAAAAGCATGGCGGCCGATTTCGTTCGTTCCTTGCCTCGGGTCGGACGGGTCGGCCTCCCATGGCGACTTGATGCGAATGCCGACGCCGCTGATGTCGTGAACCTCATTATTCTCGAGTAAAATATTGTCGAACTTCGTCGGGACCGTATTGCCGCGAACCCGGAAAATGATTCCGCCATTGTCCTTGTTGCCCGGTTCCCCCGTGATGTCGTGAACCAGGCAATTGCGCACGACGAAATCCTTGTGAAAACCGCTGTCCATCGCGAAGACGTGGATACCCATGCGTTCCGAACGCGCCGCAGACTCGTTGATGAGTTCGAGGTTCTCGATGGTCCAGCCGCCGGAATCACGAATGTCGATGACGCCCATACCTTCAATGTCAGTGCGGATGACAGGCCGTGGCTGGTCGGAAGGACCAAAGTCCGCGATACGAATCACCGCGTCAGGACGAATGTCGCTGCGCCGGAGCGAGAACTCGCCGGCAAAACTCCGGCCGCGCGCAAACAGGATTTCGTCGCCGCCGTTGTAGATCTTCTGTTT
>Ga0316201_10003234_pt1 | contig 11958 bp, 8 predicted proteins | sample CS6wburrow_MG_FD_204516 | JGI IMG/M metagenome (GOLD analysis project Ga0316201, IMG submission 204516) | Coastal sediment microbial communities from Delaware Bay, Delaware, United States - CS-6 worm burrow | ecosystem: Environmental > Aquatic > Marine > Coastal > Sediment | place: USA: Delaware... | reverse complement strand
ATGGCTGGTGTTGGTATTGCCTGGGCTAGTATTCTGTCTATGCCATACGCGATCCTGGCTCCGAAACTCCCCCCAGCTAAAATGGGGATTTACATGGGCATCTTTAATTTCTTCATCGTGATACCGGAGATCCTTGCAACGCTGTTTTTTGGATGGGTCATGAGTGAATTCCTTGGAAATAATCGGTTGTATGCGGTGATGCTGGGAGGCGCCATGCTATTGATTGCGTCAGTTGCTATTCTATTTGTGGATTCTGATTAAACAATAAATGCCCAATGCCCCAAACACCGGAAGCAGTCGAATCTATCGAAGATGTCATTTCTTTACTTGAAATAATCATCGTCGAATCCCAAACCCACAATGATCCGTTGGGATACTTCGCGGCGCTTTACCAAAAGGTGACAATCAAAGTGAAAGAAGGCATTGAAGCAGGATTTTTTGATGATGGGGAAAGAATGGAGAAACTGGATGTCATCTTTGCAAAAAGGTATCTTGATGCCTACTTCAACTATAAAAATAATTTAGGTACAACCAGCGCATGGGCAAAAGTCTTCAACCTCTCAACTCACTATTGGCCAATTGTGTTGCAGCATTTGCTGATTGGTATGAACGCTCATATCAATCTTGACCTTGGAATTGCGGCTGCTGAGATTTCTACGCAAGGAACTATTGCTGACCTCAAAGAAGATTTTAAGAAAATCAATACGATTCTTTCCTCCCTCGTTCATGAAGTTCAGGATGATTTGGCAAAAGTATGGCCGACTTTAAAGTGGATATTGACGAAGACAAAAAAAGTGGATGATTTCCTGGTTGATTTCAGCATGGAATTAGCTCGTGATGGTGCATGGAAATTTGCTTGCGAATTAGCAAGTAAAACTGGCAATGATCGCGAAGTAATGATTAAATCCAGAGATCACATAGTTTCGAAAAAAGCAAAATTGGTTACAAACCCAGGGATGATCCCAAAGGTGTTATTATGGATGATCAGGATAGGAGAGAAGGGAACTGTTTCGAAGAAAATCGATGATTTGAAAGGTTAACCATTTATTTTGGAGCGATAAGAGATGAACAGAGTTATTACACAGAGTTTCGCTGAGGTGCGCGGAGTTACACGGAGTTTCTATTATACTACGTTTTAGATATCTCTGAGTCACTCTGTGGTTCTCCGTGTTCCTCTGTGTAACAGCTCTTTTGTTTTATCTCAAAACTAGTTTTCATTCGCTCTACTTCAGATTCATCCTGCCAATGCTGACAGATCCCGAAGAATAACGCGAACCAATCATGAAGTAGTTGCCATCTGTTGCTTCCTGAGTTAAAAATGGAACTGGAATAATAATATTCTGATTTTCTGAGATGATTTTTTGTTTTGCCAGGCCATCGTCATCAAAAGTGATCGCTTTAACTCCAAAATGCTTTTTATTTCTAAACACTACCGACCGCACCTTTCCATTCTTCTTTGGTTTCTTATCATTTTGTGGGTTCATACAATAAACGACGACTAACCCACTGTCCTTTTCGAGGTATAAATAGTTATCATATAGAACATCTTTATAGCCTTCCTGGTAACTCTCGTAAGAATATATATCAGTCCTCATGAAGTTGGGTATCACATGCTTCCATTTCTTTTTTGCATCGAAGTCTAGTGCCACGATTGTTGTATTTTTTGTTTCCCTTGGCGTAAACCTCGTTCTTGTTACTATTCCTGGGTTTACCCTTGGATCATACCTGGCCTGTCGAAAGGATTTTGCGATCACATAAACAGTATTGCCAGCACTTTTGATGTCAATGACATCATCGGGATCGTATTCGCCTTTTTCAAGGGTCTTAAAACTCCGAATACTCCTTTGGTCAACAGTTACTTTACTCGCTATCAAATCCCAATGATTTGAATTTCTCCTTTCGGAAGCAAATCCGGCTGCCATGATTTGGTCCTTGATGACGGAAAGTTGAAGACTTTGGATATATCGCTTGTCATTCAATCGAATCGTTTGGTCTTCTCCTGTTGCAGCGTCAAATATTGTGAGTGCGTACTCTTGCTCGGGTCCGTTCTTTGTACGCGTCAGAAAGTACAAATTTGATTGATTTCCGATTTCAACATCGACGATTTCGGTATGTTTATTTGTGCCTTTTAGTTTTACTTTTCCTTCCAATATGGTGTTTGAATTTTCATCCATCACCACAAATTTGAGTCTGGGCGCGGATGATATTTTATCAGGTTCTCGTTTGAGAATGACCGTTTTTTTCTCCCGTGGTAATTCGATAAAAGAATACAATCGATTGTAAAAATATGTTTCCTCAATTGCTTCCCTCGGATTGAGATCACCCAGAGGACCTGGTATATTTCTTCGTTTGTCACCAGACATAATAAATTCCCTGTTTTTGGTGAGGCCCAGATTCCTGGTGTCAATTGGTGCTCTGTATAAGAAGCTTTTTTCTCCTTTTTCAAATGAATAGTAACCAAATAATTGATTCCCGTTACTTGATATAGCAAGAAAATCAATCTTATTTCCTTCAACATCTCTCTTATAAAACAGGTCTTGCTGTATCAACCCATTTTTGTCAAACTCAATGAGATAATTTTTTGGATAATTGGCACCGTAAATATTTAATTGTGCAGTGGAATAATAACTGTTCCCGATCAAATGGGGTTGATTGAATGATTTAAAATCATAGCCCATTCGATACCATCCCAAAAATTGTAAATCTGACGGCTGGGCTTTGGCTGACAGAAAGAATAAAGTAATAAGAAAGGTCAGAAATAGTCTCATGATAATTCTTCATTTGAATGTTTGCAAGATAACATAGCTCATTCAATTTTGAGATATGATAGGCAAAGTGATCATTACTTTTGTCCCTGAGGGGTGGTTTTCATGATCAAGTAAGTCCTCATAGATTACTGGTTGAGTCACATTTGGTTGCAATGCACGCAATCGTTCTCGAATTGAATCGATGCTGATTGAGTGATGTTTTTTTACTTTGTCTCGTTTTATATCCATTGCTTTATTCCGCCCTATGCCATTGTCCCAGATCGTCACAGACAAAGATTGGGCATTGGGTTGATTCATATAAAGTGCCAGTTTTCCATTTCCTTTCATTGTTGACAAGCCATGTAATATTGCGTTTTCAATAAATGGTTGAATCACCATATGTGGTATGTGTGTGTCTTCCAGCGATATGGATGGATCTATTTGTAGATCAAATTCAAATGCTGGATGAAACCTGAGCTGTTCAAGTTCAACGTAAGATTTCAACGTATTTAGTTCATCTTCCAGAGAAACTGTTTGTGCAGTGCTGTTTTGAAGGATGCCGCGAATCAACTTTGCAAACCGGGATAAATACTTGACTGATTTTTCTTTCTGGTTGCTTAAAATGAAATGTTGAATTGAATTTAACGCATTAAAGATAAAATGGGGGTTCATCTGCGCCGTGAGCGTTTGAATGCGTGAGTCCTGAATTTTTCTTTCCAGCTTAGCTTCTTTCTGAATTTGAACAATGAGCTGATTCTGAGCTTCTATTTTGTCCAGTTCATCCTGTTTTGCCTGCCGTCCCAGCCCAAGCGCAAAACAAAAGGACTCAAGGAGTACACCACCCATCATGAAAAGATACGGATTATTCCACGCTGTGTTTGTTACCCGTGGAAAAATGTATGAGACTGACATTGCAGCAATACCAGCTATGAGCAGGGAGGAGGAACCCCATATAATATAGGACGTGTACTTTATGCGCTTGCGATAAATAATCCAAAGCATGTATATGACTAATGGGATCATGATGATCCTCACCAGAAAGAATATCGAAGTCAACAGGTCGGACTGTATCTCAATCGCAGATGAAATAACCTCTGACAGTCCCATGAGGCTGCAAATGATCACCCACGTCCGAATGATGGGGATCAATTTTGGAATTTTTTGATCAATGGATAAAAAGTATCGAATAAACAGGAAGTACATGATGTTTGCGGCCATGATTCCAAAAACTTCTGCAACCGCATATCCCCTAAACAAGTAGCCCCAGAATATCGGGATTAGGTAATGATATTCCAGTAACCTTTCAAAATACAAAGCCATTGAGACCATGTATCCGACATAAAACAGATAGGCCTTTTTTCGATTTTCGAAATATAGAAAAACGGCAAATGCAGACAGAATGAAAAGGGCAATTACCCCTCCGCCAATAAAGAAGAAATATCCTAATTGAAAAATGGTCCTTTTATTTTGGATGGCAATAAACTCATCGGCTGTAATGTGTTGTACAATGACAGGAGAGGGTCGTTCATTGTATGGTGTAATTTGGATATAGATTTGATTTGTTTCTTCTGATAAAGTTGATATATCAAAATAACCAGGCTTCCCTTTGACTGGCAATTGATGCATTGGTTCAATAAATCCCAGGCGAAACTCTTCATGTTCATTGCCGAATAGCTTAATTTGATTTTGTCCTGGAATGCGGATAAATCCTGAGTCCGGTATTGCCGTTCTCGGTAGTTTGAACCAATAATCATTTTGGCTTGACGGATTCTGAAGTAATTTTTCATTAATGGGATTGGATGACCAATCATTCACTTCTGAAGGTTGATCGAATCGAGTTCCTGTGATTGACCATTCTGAAAAAGGGATGAGATTGATCCGATTTTCCTGACCGAGGGCACTAAACTGGATGATCAGTAAGCAGAAAAGGAAGTATATGATTGTGCTATTCTTTTTCCTCGATCTCATCTCCAAGGGCGGCTATACGAAATCTCTGAATATCTGACTGTCGGTGTTCTTTTTTGATGATCTCCTTCATCTGCTCAATAATGTCCGGATGGTCATCAGCGACATTTTTTTGCTCTTTGTAATCATAGCGGATATCAAATAATTCAAAAGTGGTGTTTCCTTCATGCATATTTGTTATCAGTCCCTTCCAATTTCCGATTCGAATTGCGAGTTGGCCCTTATATTCGGGAAATTCCCAATAAAGATATTCGTGGCTCGTTTGTATGCCTGTGTTCAATAGGCTTGCGGCAAATGAAATCCCGTCCAAATTATTTGGTGTTGGTATGTTGGCAATTTCACATAGTGTTGGGAAAACATCAGAAAAAGTAGAAGCATGGGAAGTGGCAGATCTGGCCTGGATTCTTGAAGGCCATGATGCGATCATTGGCACGCGAATACCTCCCTCATACAAATACCCTTTCCCGCGCCCATTCGCTGTTATAAACGGGTAAGCACTTTTAAAATATTCTGTATCTGCTCCACCTGTGTAGGTTGGACCATTGTCGCTTGTGAAAATAATCAGCGTATTATCATAGATGCCTTCATCCTTCAGTTTCTCAACAAGTTCGCCCACCTGCTCATCCAGGTAAGATATCATGGCAGCGTACGTAGCCCTTGGATATTGGCAGGGAAAATAGCCTTTAGATCCATCATAGGGAGCTTCATCCCCAATAATCTCGCGATAGTGGTCAACCCACTTTTGGGGCGCCTGCAATGGCAAGTGAGGAATTGGGCTGGCATAATAAAGGAAGAATGGTTTTTCTTTGCTTTCTTCGATAAAACGCAAGGCTGCATCGTGCATGATGTCTGGCGCATAATCAGTAAGCGCAAAATCCGTGTAATTTTTCGAATCATGGATATCTGCACTTGAATCAAGTCTTGTGTGAATCGGGACATTTTTATTATTCAGCATGATCCGCCGATCATTCATCCATAAATGTCTCGGATAGTAGGTATGTGCCTGCCGTTGACAATTGTAACCACAAAATAAATCAAAGCCTTGCCGGTCCGGGGTGCCTTCTGACCCCGGATATCCGAGCCCCCATTTTCCAATCATTCCTGTCCTGTATCCACCTTCTTTCAATGCTTCAGCTATCGTGAAAATAGAATCGGGGATGGGACGCTGACCTTCGAGTGAAGAGTCCTGGAACATCGCTTCCCACGACCACACATCGCCCCGGATACCCATCTCATCATTGCCCCGGATATATGCGTGACCATTGTGCTGACCAGTGAGCAAAATGCATCTGGCTGGGGCGCAGACGGGAGCGCCTGTATAATGTTGTGTGAACTTCATCCCCGTCCTGGCCAATGCATCAATATTTGGAGTTTGAATGATTTGTTGGCCATAACAACCCAACTCTCCATACCCAAGATCATCTGCTAAAATGTAGATGATATTTGGTCGGCTATCCGGCACTTTTTCCTTTGAATTGGGAGATGTCGCACATCCTGCAATACTAATCAGGAAACAAAAAATAAGTGGAAAAAAAAGGCTGTTGTCATTAGAGAAGAGACGCATAGGAACGAGTGATTTATAAATCGGTATCACACTATCGGTTTTAGTCATGATCACAAAATAGTGAGATACCAACAAAACTGACACACACCAATGAGGAATTCCCTGAAATTCATCCTCATGGCCATTTTATTGGTCATGTGCATGGACCGTTCAAGACATATCATATCCACTCACTTTGTTAAAGAAAGCCAACTTACCTGGTCAGATGCAGAAGGATATTATATGTACCTGCCGGCAATTTTTATTTATCAAAATTTTGTTGATATCCCTATTCGGTCGACTAGCCAATTCCACCGAATAGAATCAACTGGGGCCTATTTTGATAAATACACTTTTGGAGTAGCATTTATGCAAATTCCGTTTTGGTTGGTGGCGGATATTTATGCCAAAAATTCATCTCATCCAAGAGATGGTTACAGCAGGCCATATCAACTTTCGATATTCTTTGCATCTTTTTTTTATACGCTGGCCGGGCTGTTTATCATGTTCAGGTTATTGCGAAGAAAGTATGATCTAATCCTTTCTCTGCTGGTGACGGTGTGCATCTTCTTTGGCACAAACCTGATGTACTACTCAACGGTTGAGGCTGGAATGGCACACTCGTTTTCATGCTTCCTTGTAACTATGTTAGTTGCCTTAACTCCTGGATTTTACCGGAAGAAATCAATAAAACGCCTGTTCCTCTTAGCAGTTGTTGTAAGCCTCATGGTCTTTACCAGGCCTACAAATGCCATTGCGGTTCTATATCTGTTATTGTATGGCGTGCATGATCGAAACGATTTATTCGATCGCCTGAAATATGGATTTGCCCATATACTCCGGTACATTTTCTTAGCGGTTCCTTTTGTGATTTTCGGAGCCGTCCAGGTTTTATTATGGAAAGAAATGCGCGGTGGAGAAGTTGTGTTATATTCTTATGATGCTGAACCGGGACTCATTTACTGGTCTAATCCGAAATTTTGGAAAGTACTATTTAGTGTGCAAAATGGACTATTCATTTATGCACCTATTTTGCTATTTAGTTTCATCGGGATTGTTCTTGGGGCCAAAAAGAAAGAGCCAAATTTCAGACTCATGCTTGGTATTTTAGTTTTGTATAGTTACGTCTTTGCCAGCTGGTGGGCCTGGTGGTTTGGGGGGGCTTATGGACATCGGTGTTATGTCGATTTACTGATTTTCTTTGCATTTCCAATGGCCTGTTTTCTTGATTCTGCTTTGCGTTTCAAAAAGAAAATTGTGCTGACAATAACCTGGATGTTGATTTTTGTATTCGTTTTTTACAGCAACAGGATGACGAGCAAATACACCAGTCCATGGGATGGACCTGATTGGAATTGGGAAACGTGGCTTGAGGTGATAAAAAATAATATTTGAATAGCAAGGATACGCCGGAAATTCCAAACATGCATTTATTTTTGTTCAATGAATTTAGATGACCTTTGGATCGGAGACCGGTTGCGAATCAAGTCAACCGGGGTTGTTGGTCGGTACCATGGACTAAAATCAGGGAAAGCTAAAATTCAAACAGAAGAAGGATTATTTGAAGCAACTCCCGAGGATATCGAACTCATAGACGAAGAGCAATTGGACAAAGCCTCAATAAAAGAAGAGCCTCCTCCCCAAATTGATTTAAAGGCGATCTCAAAATTCAATCCGACCCTTGATTTACATTATGATGCTTTATTGAAAAGTGGACACTTGCCTCCCGAGGGACCTATTTTGGAATGGCAACTCTTAATATGTCAAAAGTTTATTTTAAAAGCCCAATCACTGCAGGTCAGACGCGTGACCATTATTCATGGTATCGGAGCCGGTATTCTAAAAAATGAGGTTGCTCATTTACTTGATAAGCATCCTGGTGTAAGCGATTTTGAGCCATCTTTTGATGGGGCAGCGTTTATTGTTTTTTTAACGTAAGCTAAAGCTCCAAATTCCTTTTCCAGAGTAGTACTACTTAAACGGATCAGACCATTTCTCCTCCCTTGTCACCTGGTTGCCTGTAAGGGTTTTCAAAAAGGCAACCAACGCCGCTTTTTCGGATGCGTCAAAATTCATTCTCTTTGGGTTTCCATCCTCTTGTAAGCGAATGTTCAGGTTAGGGTGAGCCTGGATTCCTTCGCTATAGAAATCAACTACTTCTTCTAATGTTTCAAAGCGGCCATCATGCATATAAGGTGCTGTGAGTTCTACATTTCGTAATCCGGGTATTTTGAATACGCCTCGATCTTCTGATCGATATGTATGAGAGGCCATTCCCTGATCTTCATATTCTATGTCGAGCCCATTGTTCGCAACGGTCAATTGAGCAAAACTGGAAATCAGGTTTGACGTTGAAGAGTTGAGCGAAAACCCGTGACAAGAATTACAATTTTGCAAGAAGAGAGTTTTACCCAAATTCTCTTGATTCGTAAAGCGTGAAAAATGGCCATGGCTTGAATTCTGTCCATTTGTTTCCAAAGCAAAATCAAATTTAGACTTTGAAGTCCGGATTGAATTGACAAATGCTTCGAGTGCCTCCAACACCATGTTGGGTTTTATGTTGGTCGTTCTGAATGCTTTTTCAAATAGAATTTGATAGTATTTCTTATCCGAGATTACATCAGGAAGGTTTTCAATCGGCATGCCCATCTCAAGGGGATTTTCGAGTGTTTCTGCCATTTGTTCTTTCAAAGTAGCTGCTCGTTCATCCCAGAAAAACAAAGGTCTTACCTGCGAACCACTATTATAGTGTTGCTCAAAATCAGATACAGCAGCTATCGTAAGTGACTTTCTGGTCGTTACGCGTTTTTCAATGCCCGTGCTGAACGCAACATCATCTGAAAATGCTTTGCTTTGATCATGACATGACGCACATGATACACTTTTATCGGCTGAAAGGTTTTTATCGTAAAAAAGCACACGTCCCAAAGTTGCTTTCGGACTGATGTTTTCGAAGCTGTTGTCCGCGTTATAATCATGCAATGATGGAGGGAGATTCAACGTTGCAGTAATCGTTCGGTACTCTGCACCTGTGTAATAGCTTTTATCTAAGACTTCAACATTATCATCGCAGGAAGTTGCAACAAGTAGCGTGAGAAACAGCAAAGGAAGGAGGAATGGAAGTTGATTTTTTTTCATTTCGAACCGGTGTTTAGCTAATGATAGAGCTTTAAACTAAGAAGAAATCATCATCAATGCTACTTCAAAAATGTTAAAATCATAGTTCTGCCAGTATTTTACGTATTTTTGAAATGATCATATGTTCATCCAAAATAGGCCAGTCATCGATTTGAAAGAGAGTTTGCATGAGTGAAGAAAACGGAAATAAATCACCCTTCTCAGGATTAGAAGACCTTTTCAATTTAATCAGCGGACAACCCGGTCCTAGCCGGTCACCCGAAGGATTGAGTTTAAAAGAACTGATAGAAAATGCTGATTTCGAAGATGTCATTTTGGATGATGAGACGCAATTGCGCATCAAAGAACTGCAGTTGATTGCGGAGTCAATAGAGCAGAAAGTAACAAACGAAAAATTTCCCGTTACAGAAAAAACTTTCAAGATAAATTACCGAAAGGATCTCAATCCCCAACAGCTTAGCGCAGCACTCATCATTGATGCTCCGCTATTGGTTATTGCAGGAGCAGGAAGTGGGAAAACGAGGGTCATCACGTACAAAGTAAGCTACCTGATTGAGAAAGGGATTCAGCCAGAAGAAATTCTCCTGTTGACTTTTACCCGGAAAGCGTCACAGGAAATGCTTCGAAGAGTAGATCAGTTACTTGGGGGCAGTTATTCAGGTAATGTGTTAGGTGGTACGTTTCATTCTTTTGCCAATCATATACTCAGGAAGTATGCGAATATGGTAGGCATTCCAAATAATTTTACCATCATTGACACCCAGGATGCGGCAGATATTGTCGATTTGATCAAGTCAGAAATGACATTGCCGAAAAAGAAAAAAGGAAAGGCATTTCCAAGGAAAAGCAGGATATATACCATTATTTCAAAATCCCGTAATATCGGGATTTCGATTTCTGAGGTTATTGAAAAAAACTTTGATGGATTAGTCGAGTTTACTGATGAATTGGAAGCGATCGGAAAAGCGTTTGAAAAATATAAATCGCTTGCAAACCTGTTTGACTATGATGACTTGATGGAAGTGCTGCGTGATAAACTTCGTGACAATAAAAAGTTTAGGGAGTCTTTGCAATCGAAAATCAAATATTTATTGGTCGACGAATTTCAGGATACCAATGATGTTCAAAATGAAATCGTGACGTTGATTACTGGGGATCGAAACTGTGTGACGGTGGTTGGGGATGATACGCAATCCATTTATTCTTTCAGGGGAGCGAATTTTGAAAACATTCTGCGATTTCCGCAGCGATATCCGCATTGTAAAGTGGTCAAGATAGAGGAGAACTACCGGAGCAGTGAAAACATTCTCAACCTGACAAATAGCATCGTTGACAATTCCATTTTAGGATTTAAGAAAAAGTTGACTAGTCAACGACCAAGCGGGACCTTTCCGGTTGTTAAAAAATTTGGTGATGCCCAATTGGAGGCAGAGTTTACGGTGGACAAGATTCTGGAACTCAGGCAAAATAATCTGACTTTTTCAGATGTCTCTATTTTATCGCGAGCGAGTTGGCATTCCAATTATATCCAGGCAGAATTGACAAAAAGATCAATTCCATATATCGTTGTTGGCGGAATAAAATTCATTGAGCGCAGACATGTGAAGGATGTGATGGCTTTTTTGCGATTGGGGGTTAATCAACTGGATGCGATTTCGTGGCATAGAATTCTCAGATTGATCAATGGAGTAGGACAGGTGCGGAGTAGGGAACTCATCGGTGAAATCCTAAAGAATCAGGGTCGAGTGGATTTTTCAGCCTTTAAAGGGAAAAAGTTTTATCCCGGTCTTCATCAATTGGAGACGGTAGTTTCAAAACTCGCGGAAGGAAACCATACTCCAGCTTCTTCTGTTAACCTCGTACTGGATTACTATGGCCCGATCCTCAAAATGGTAGAAGACGACTATCAAACCCGGCTGAAGGATCTGGAAGTGATTCTGCAAATTGCTTCCAAATACGAAGACCTGGAAAAGTTCCTAAGTGAATTTGCCCTGGAACCACCGTCTAATCGCTTCCAGGATAAAGTGACCCCAATGATAGATCAATCTGAGGATGGATCAGTCACTGTTTCCACCATCCATTCAGCAAAAGGGCTTGAGTGGCATACTGTCTTTATTCCATTTGCTTTGGATGGACTTTTTCCATCATCCAGATCGTTAGGTACAATCGACGAAATCGAAGAAGAGCGGCGATTATTTTATGTCGCGTGTAGTCGCCCCAAGGAGCAATTGTTCATCACCATGCCGTCCTATGTCTCTCAATGGGATTCATATTTCACAAAACCAAGTCGTTTTATTTCCGGATTGAAGAAAGGAGCATATGAGGTGGAGGAGTAGGGTAAGGTAAAAACTTAAACGATACACAAGATCGTCGCTGTCAGACACAGTTGCTGACAGCGACCTTCCTATAAAAAAGCCCGCTTCCATGGATCGGAAGCAGGCAGGTTTAAACGGGTCATGGGATTCAGGGTGCAATGTTTCGGGTCAAAACTTGGGTGCAATTTACGCTGGATAAATTTTTGTTTTCGGTGTCATAAAACATTCTGCTCTTTAAGCATCCTGTTTC
>Ga0316201_10003233_pt1 | contig 11960 bp, 11 predicted proteins | sample CS6wburrow_MG_FD_204516 | JGI IMG/M metagenome (GOLD analysis project Ga0316201, IMG submission 204516) | Coastal sediment microbial communities from Delaware Bay, Delaware, United States - CS-6 worm burrow | ecosystem: Environmental > Aquatic > Marine > Coastal > Sediment | place: USA... | reverse complement strand
ATTTGAACCTATAGAAGATGCTGAAGCAAGAAATGCACAGAAAAAATCATTAAATGATAAATTAAAAGGATCCATAAGTATTGGTTTGAATGATAAATTGGCTTTTATTAAACACTTGTTTAATGACAGTGTTGAAGATTATGAGCGTGTTCTGTCTCAGCTAAATACAACAACTTCATTTGCAGAAGCCACATCTTTAATTAACAATTTGGTCAAACCGGATTATAACAACTGGATTGATAAAGAAGATTATGAGGCTCGATTTATGGAATTATTAGAAGCTAAGTTTAGCTAATGAGTAAACTTTATATTGTACCGACTCCCATAGGTAATTTGGATGACATGACTTTAAGAGCTATTAAGGTTTTAAATGAAGTCGATTTAATTCTGGCTGAAGACACGCGTACTTCAGGAAAATTATTAAAGCATTTTGATATTTCTACTCATATGCAAAGCCACCATATGCATAATGAGCATAAAACCATTGACTCCTTAATACAAAGGCTCAAAAGCGGAACAACAATTGCTCTTATAAGTGATGCCGGTACGCCTGCTATATCAGACCCGGGATTTTTATTGGTTAGGGCTTGTATAGAAAACGAAATAGAAGTGGAATGCTTGCCGGGAGCAACTGCATTTGTCCCTGCTTTAGTGAATTCCGGACTTCCTAATGATAAGTTTGTGTTCGAAGGATTCCTTCCTGTTAAAAAAGGAAGACAAACACGATTAAAGTTTCTAGCCGAAGAAACCAGAACAATGATCTTTTACGAAAGTCCGCATAAACTCATTAAAACTCTAACCCATTTTGTTGAATACTTTGGAGGGGACAGACAGGTTGCAGTTTCCAGAGAGCTAACTAAACTATACGAAGAAACAATTCGCGGAACAGCAAAAGAAGTTTTAGAGCACTATGTTAGCAAGCCACCAAAAGGTGAAATTGTGATTGTTGTAGGGGGAAAGATGTAATTCTACTTTTATAACTATTTATTATTCTGAAGATCTCTAATGGTACAAAATCCTGCTTAGAAAAATTCATATAGTTTCGTAATGAATTCGAAATAATTTGTTCTTAAAAAAAGCTTCAGAAAAGCTCGGTAAGCAACACTATGGATTTATTTGGTTATATTTATAACTAATCGCAAAATCAAAAAGGATGAAAAAGATATTGATTTTTGCTTGTAGCTTATTGATAGTTGCATGTAGTGGCGACACTCCTAATGACGCTACATTTGTACAATTACCGCCCAGAACGGTGGCCGATGTGACGGCAGACTTTATAAATTTAGATATACAACCAGGTGTAAATGATTTTTCATTAGAATCTTTAGATAGAGGAATATTTTGGAACTTTAGGGTAATAGCACCTTCAGAAGCCTCAGAAAGCAATAAAAGGCCATTAGTTCTGGCATTACATGGAGCTTCAGGAGGAAGTGCGACAGCGCATCAAAACACGAGTTGTTACGTTGAACCCGGACTTGCAGCATTAGATGCTTTTATTATTAGCCCAAATGCGGGTACATATCAGTGGTATGAAGGCTTTAATCAAAATCAAGTTGTTGCTCTTATGGATTTGGCCAGAACATATTGGTTTATTGATACGTCTAAAGTTTTAGTTACAGGATATAGTAATGGCGGAAATGCAAGTTGGTTTTTTATAGATTTTTTTCCTCAATACTTTACCGCTTCAATTGCTATGGCCAGTTCATACGATCCGGAAAGGGCTGATGGCAGTGTTCCTATGTATTCTATCCCTTTGTATGTTATTCATAGCAATTCAGATGAATTATTCCCTGTTGCGCAAACGGAATCATTTGTCAATAAGGCCGTGAATGCGGGATCTACAGTTGAATTTATTGTTGTAGACGGGTTATCGCATTACAATCCGTGTGATTATGTTACTGCATTGCAGGAAGCTGTTACTTGGGTAGTTACAAATGTTTGGGAATAATTTGTACAATAAAACTTTTGAGATTTTATTGTACTAGGCTAAAATGACCTTTATAAATGTTGGTATTGTCATTTTGATCTTTGATACTAATTGAAAACCAATAGTCTGATGGTGGGAGTTTTTTACCATTGTATATCCCGTTCCATTCAGAATTTGGTTCTAAAGTTATTAGGAGTTTTCCATATCTGTCAAATATCTGAATATTAGAAATTGATAACCTTCCTGTATCCAAGCCTTTTACTTTCCACGTATCATTGGACCCATCTTCATTTGGGGTAAAAAACTTCGGGAACCCTAAAACATAAATTTGTTTTTGCGTAATTCCACAATCATTACTAACATAAACATTATGTATTCCTGGAGCTACATCATTAAAAACATTTTCTAACTGGTAAATTCCATTTGAATTATCCAAAGCGAAAGCCAGATTTTCATTTTCCTGAGTATAAACCGTTACAGTTCCGGAATTAATATTTACATCAACTTCTGTGATATTTGGAGGTGTTTTTTTTAAGATATTATATGTTTTAGAGTTTTCACAACCTGTTGTTTTATCAATGACCCTTACAGTTAAAACTTGCTCATTGTCTATAATAATCTCATTTGTGGTTTGACCTCCAGTCCATTCATACCAAAATAACTGTTCAATACCATAGTCAATACTTGAATTCAGTATAAGCGGAAAGTCAAACTGGCATAATGTAAGATTGGTGTTGTCTTGATTTATTGGAGGTAAAGGGTTAACTAATAAGTTAAATATTCCTGATCCTATACAGGTTCCATTGATAATTGCATAAAAATAAATGGTCGCATTATTTGATTCATAAAAGGAAGAAATGGGATCCAATTTATCAATGGCGTTTTCGAGAGTATTATAAAATACAATGTCCGTTGTAGCGGGCAGAAAATTTTGAATTCTAAGATCATTCTCCTTCTCATCTAAATCAAAAATAGAAGTTCCATTTCCGGAATCACAATTCGAAATATCAGGCGTATTAAGAATAGTTGTTGGTGTAACAATTAATTGTAATTGTCCTAAACTGTAGCATTCAGAATCAGATTCAAATACTTTTGTGGTGAGCACTTGATTAGGAAATGTATTCATGTAATACTGAGGCAGTGAATTTTGATTGTAAATATCATTTTCCGCGTCAGTTGCGTTCAAGTAAAAATAAATCATTGTATACCCGGGATTATTGGAAATATCATGTATACTGTTATGCAAATTGAAGGTTGTAAAACCATCTGTTGGATTATTATCAAAAAAATCACAATTTGTCAATGTAACCAAGGGGTTGATAGGGGGTTGATGCGTAAATGAAACATTGGCTTCACCTAAATATTGGATATCACAATTAACATCATTAGAAGTGACTACAAGTTCGTAAGTTCCTTGTGAATCAGCACCTAATTCATTTATTATTAATTCATGAGGTGGATTAGGAGTAGGTAGATTAATTGAGGCTCCACCAAAACTAAACGTCCACTGATAATCTGCTCCGGGAATTTCCGGGCCTTGAAGCGTATAACTGGAACCCTGACAAAGAGAAAGGTCACTGCTAAAAGGAGTAACGGGCTCAAAAGGATTAACAATATTTATTCTCTGGGTATAAAAAAATGATTGTATAAACGGAGGTAAGCCCTGCATAGAATAACTGTCTGATCCGAAGAAAATATAATCTTGATCGAAATCACAGGCTAAACCGTCCAGTTCCGGATTATGAATTACATCTAAATAATTAGTTCCAACCGTATATTCTTTTGGAATTGTGACATAGATCTTTAGATCCGGACCCAACTGCAAGGCTCCCCTGAAAGCATCATTTTCACTATGGATTAAAATTTTAGAGTTTGGAATATTATTACTTGTTAAATCAAATTGATACAACTTATAAACATTGCTATCAGGTAAAAATGTTGAAACATAAAGTTTACTGGCCTGAGGTGAAAATTCAACTCCGTATGACTGTTCTACAGAATTAGGAAAAAGTGAGATCCCATCGTTTATCACTTGGCCGGTGATATGATCAAAACTATATAAAAAACATCCACTGGTTGTCATATCATTACTTTGATGAGCCGCTACAATTTTTGATCCATCTGGAGAAACCTTTAGATAGCCTCTTGACGCATCAGATAAAAAATCTACTTGCGAAATGACCGGATTGGGATCTACGCCATTTACATCTACTTTATAAGAATAATAAAGATTTTTTACCAATGATATCACCCAAAATGTATGGCATTCACCACCTTGTACTGCAGTTATTTTTTCAGACCAATCACTTCCTCCATGACCATCCGTTAAATTGAAATTGCTTCCTACTACTTCGCCCAAGCCTCCATTTAACGACAAATCAATAGTATAATAATTATAACCAGTAGGCACAATGGTAGAACCTACCGTAAATAAATAATAAATATTAGGGTCTAGCGGTTTTGGAATTATTATTGCCGACTGTGTGCTGGATTCATCTCCCAATAAATCGGTTCCATTGGGCATAATATCATCATTTTTGTCCCAAACCGTGGAGCCATCAGAATAAAAAAGGAGATTGCCGTTGCTATCAGCTATTGAAGCACAACCTTCCAGAGTATTAAGCTCTCCTCGCAAAACTAAAGGAGGGTCTGTAAGATTCAAAAATTGCAAACCAACCTTTTCACCAAACAGCCATTTACTTGCTTCTTTTTGAGATAGGCATGTAGCAGAAATTAAAAGAAATAATATGAATATACGTCTTTTCAAAAATCTATTATTTAATTATAAACTAAGCAACTTTTTTCTTAAAAAGGAAAAAAGGAATAAGTAATATACAAATAAATTGAGATATGTAATTAATTGTAAACCTTTACTGAATAGTAAGTATAGCAATGGATTACAAATTAATCCCTTTTATTATTGGAGACATTTTATCTTAGAATAAAAAAAGCATAGTAGTCTTTAGTCGAAAATCAAATCAAACATGCTTCCCTTTATTCCAACCATGTTTACTTAAATACTGTTCACCACTTTCTGCGGCTCCATTCTCTATTGAAGTTCCCATACTATCGTTCCAACGATTTAAATAACCAAAAAGAGAAATCACACCGAGAATCTCTACAATTTCACCTTCATCCCAGTATTTATATAATCGATTTTTAATCTTATGGTCTACAGCATTAGGAATTTGGCTGGCAGCTAAACTAAAATCTAAAGCAGCACGTTCGGCATCAGAAAAAGCTGGATGTGTTCTGTATTCCCAAATATTATCCAGTTGTTCTTCTTCTGCTCCATATCGTTCTGCCGCTCGTATGGCATGTGCCTGACAATATCGGCAGCCAGAAGAATTACTGCTCACCCAGGCTATCATTCGTTTTAATGCAGAAGTCACACGACCGTCATTGGCCATTACCGCCTTATTTAAATTGATAAAGGCTTTACTTATTGCCGGACGACGTTGCATTGTCAATACTGAATTTGGGCAAAAACCAAGAGTTTCATTAAAGAATTCAGCTAATTCCTTGGTTTCGATATCGTGGTCTGCAGGTAAGGGTGAAACAAGTGCCATATGTTACAAAATTTTATTTTTAATAGTCGTATTTTTGCAGCTTCAATTAACAAAATTATTTCTACATATGACTAATATAGTTACAACTGAATGGAAAAGGGATATGGTTTTTGAATCTGACAATCCCAGTAAGTATAAAATTTCTATAGACTCTGATAAGGAATTTGGAGGAACCAATTCAGGATTACGCCCTAAAGCTTTAATGTTATCTTCATTGGCCGGATGTTCTGGTCTTGATGTTGTATCGCTTTTAAATAAAATGAAAGTTGAAATTGACGACTTTAAGATTGTCACTACCGGTGAATTAACAGATGAACACCCAAAATACTATCACAAAGTAAAGGTTGATTATCATTTCTACGGCAAAGAGTTAAACGAAAAGAAAATTGAAAAAGCGGTAAATTTATCGATAGATAAATATTGCGGTGTCTTTGAAATGTTTCGTCAATTTGCCAAAATGGAAACAGAAATTCATTTACATAAAAAATAGTATTTTGTCATGCTGAGTTTGCCGAAGCATCTCTTTATGAGATTCTTCACTTCCTTCAGCATGATATAATTCTTGGAATTTTAATATTTTTAGCACTGGAAATTTTCTCCATATGAAATTATGCGCTGGACACTTAAACCAAAACCTGATTTAGAAAGAGTAAAAGAATTACAGAAATCACTTCAAGTAGATGAGGCTATTGCATCTCTTTTGGTTCAAAGGGGTATTAATACTTATGAAGAAGCAAAACATTTTTTCAGACCGAGCTTGGAGGATCTGCACGACCCATTCCTGATGAAAGATATGGATAAAGCAGTGGAAAGGGTAAATCTTGCTATTGCTCATAATGAAAATATCCTTGTTTATGGTGATTATGATGTTGATGGAACAACTGCCGTATCTTTAGTATCCTCTTATTTATTAAGTAAATACACAAATGTCGCCACGTACATTCCAGACAGATATGATGAAGGTTATGGAATATCTTTTAAAGGCATCGATTTTGCAAATGACAACGATTTTTCACTTATCATTGCTTTAGACTGTGGAATCAAAGCCATTGATAAAGTTAAGTACGCGTCAGAAAGAGGCATCGATTTTATTATCTGCGATCATCACAGACCCGGAGACAATATTCCGGATGCAGTCGCCGTTTTAGATCCAAAGCGAAATGACTGCGAATATCCATTTAAGGAATTATGTGGATGCGGAGTCGGTTTTAAGCTCATTCAGGCATTGGCATCAAAAGAAGGTACAACAACTGAAGATTTAGTTGAATATCTCGATTTAGTTGCTACTGCAATAGGAGCCGATATTGTCCCAATTACCGGAGAGAACAGGGTATTGGCCTATTTCGGACTGCAGGTTATCAATGGAGCTCCCAGAGCTGGATTTAAGGCTATTATCGATCAGGTTAAAAAGGACACGTTAACTGTTACTGATGTTGTTTTTATTATTGCCCCAAGGATAAATGCAGCCGGACGAATGAAACATGGTCAATATGCAGTGAATCTGTTAACGGAAATCAATTTAGAAAAAGCAACTCAATTAGCAGAAGAAATAGAAGCATTTAATACAGACCGAAGAGATGCAGATAAAAGAATTACAGAAGAAGCTTTACAGCAAATTGAAGAACAAAAAGAACAGGAGAACTTTACTACTGTTGTATATAATGAATCTTGGCATAAAGGCGTTATTGGTATTGTGGCTTCTCGATTAATAGAGACCTATTACAGACCTACATTAGTATTTACGAAAAGTGGTGAAAAGCTCGCCGCATCTGCAAGATCTGTAAAAGGGTTTGATGTGTACAATGCCTTAGAATCCTGTAGCGAACACATTGAACAGTTTGGCGGACATAAATATGCCGCAGGATTAACCCTAAAGGAAGAAAACTACGAAGCTTTTAAACTGGCTTTTGAAAGCATTGTTTCTTCTACAATTGAAAATCATATGTTAACTCCTGAGGTTACCATTGACACACAAATTACTCTGGACCAAATCACACCGAAATTTTATAGAATATTATGTCAGTTTGCACCTTTTGGGCCTGGGAACATGACGCCTGTTTTTATGAGTTCAGATCTTAGAGATACCGGTTTTGGAAAATGCGTTGGTGATGATGATAAACATTTAAGAGTTATTGTAACCCAATCTCAAGATTCGGTTCGAAGTGACTCAAAATTTGTTGGAATTGGTTTTGATTTAGGGGGTAAAATTGATCTGATCTCCAATAGAAAATCATTTAAAGCTGCTTACTCCATTGACGAAAATCATTGGAATGGAGAAACATCACTACAACTTAAGCTAAGGGATATAAAAAACTGACCAATCAATAATTAATGGCAAAAAAAGACCCTTACGCAGCTTTACGATTTAAAGAATTTAATATTTTTTTGATTGTCAGATTTGTTTTGGTATTTGCCTGGTCCATGCAATTCATAGTAATAGAATGGGAGGTTTATACCTTGACGAAAGATCCATTATCTCTGGGAATTATAGGATTAATGGAAATTATACCGGCATTTTCCATGGCCTTATTTGCTGGTCATATTGTTGACCAGAGAGAGAAACGCAATTTGCTGGCATTATGCATTTCTGCTTTTTCACTGATAAGTTTGGGGTTGTTTTTATTGACCTGGCCGGAAATAGTTTCAAATTGGTCTACTAGTAATATTTTATACAGTATATATGCATTAGTGTTTTTCGGTGGTTTTTTGCGATCCTTTTTTGGACCTACCATTTTCTCATTAATCGCTTTAATTGTACCTAAACGCATATACCCTAACGCTGCAACCTGGAGCAGTTCAACCTGGCAAATGGCTTCTGTTTTAGGGCCTGCAACTGCAGGAGTTGCCATCAATTGGATTGGCGTTCATTGGACCTTATGCGTAGTATTTGGATTGGTCATGTTCGCTCTACTTGTTGTATTTCAGATAAAGAAAAAACCAATTTTAAATCCGAATATTGGAGAACCCGTTGTCCAAAGTTTAAAGGAAGGTGTCAAATTTGTATTTAAAACCAAAGCAATTTTAGGCGCCTTGACTTTAGATATGATTGCAGTTCTTTTTGGAGGCGCTATAGCACTACTTCCGGTATTTGCTCAGGATATTTTAAAAGTAGGCTCTGAAGGGTTTGGTGTATTAAGAGCCGCACCTGCTGTGGGAGCTTTTTTGACCATGTTGGTAACCGCGTATATTCCAATAAGTAAGAATGCAGGAAAAAAATTATTGGGTGCTATTTTTGGTTTTGGAATTTGCATCATCGTTTTCGGATTGTCATCTGTGTTCTGGATTTCACTTCTTGCACTGTTCTTGAGTGGTGTTACTGATGGTGTTTCCATGGTAATCAGGCAAACCATTTTACAATTAAAAACTCCTGATAATATGAGAGGTCGAGTTGCATCTGTAAATTCTATGTTCGTAGGTTCTTCTAACGAATTGGGAGCTTTTGAAAGCGGGTTGACAGCAAAATTAATGGGAACTGTTACTGCAGTGGTATTTGGAGGTACAATGACATTATTAACTGTTATAACAACAGGAATTGTTTTGCCGTCTTTTAGAAAACTAGACTTGACTAAAGATCTGGAAGAACACGAAAACGCGCGTCAATAAGTCTTTAACTCGAGACTTTCGCCGTCAAAAACGCCATAGGTGTAATATGATATCCAATCGCCTAGGTTAATGTATTTTGAATTTTCATTTAAGTCTATGGTTAAGGGCAGATGCCTGTGACCAAACACAAAATAGTCCCTGTGTTTTTCTTCTAATTTCTTTTTGCTGTATTGAACCAGCCATTCGTTTTCTTCTCCAAGGAATTTCACATCTTCCTCTCCGGAAATAAGTCTGTTTTTGACTGAAAAATATTGCGCTAATTTCACCCCCAGGTCCGGATGCAACCACCTAAAGAACCATTTAGCCACCGGATTGGTAAAAACTTTTTTCATACGTTTAAAACCTATGTCTCCTGGACCTAAACCATCCCCATGGCCAATAAAAAAAGTTTTATTATTAAAAGTGAATTCCTTGGGTTCGTGATATACAGGAATGTTGAGCTCTTCTTCAAAATAACCATTCATCCAGAGATCATGGTTACCCACAAAATAATAGATTGGAATCCCGGAATCGCTTATTTCAGCCAATTTACCAAGTGTCCTGGTAAATCCCCTGGGAACGACCGTTTTATATTCAAACCAAAAATCGAATAGATCTCCTAAAAGGAAAATCGCAGCAGCATCTTGCTTAACTTCATCTAACCAGGCCACGAACTTTTTTTCACGTGGGAAAGACTTTTCACTGGTTGGAGCTCCTAAGTGATTGTCTGAAGCGAAATAGATCTTTTTTCCTTTTGGGATTTGCATAGCGTAAAGATAATAATTGTTTGTCTTTTTATGAGAAACTGAAGCGAGTTCAGCATGAACTAAAGGTCATTCTCACTTGAATACCATTCGGCAAAGGATGTCTCTGTCTCTCTTAGTTTGAGAGAATGTAATTTGATATTATCAGGTAATCTACACTTGATTTTCTTTGCGAAATCGATGACCATCATTTCACTGGTTGGCTGATAGTCAACCAATAGCACATTATGCCCCCTACTTTCTAGTTCCTTTGCTAATTCAACATGCGGTGTGTTTTTATTGAAAACAGTTGCATGATCAAACACATTGACAATTTCTTCCTTTACGATCTTTTTAAGATCTCCAAAATCGATAACCATCCCAAATTTTACATTAGAAGAATCGGAAATAGGTTTACCTATAACTGTGACCGCGAGTTTATAGCTATGGCCATGAACGTTTCTGCATTTTCCATCGTAGCCATATAAAGCATGACCGGTCTCAAAGCTGAATTCTTTTGTAATACGTATGTTGCCCATTATCGTTTTTTGTTTCTGTTAATTACATATATAATGATTAAAACTATGGCCAGAATTAAAAACAATCCGTTGCCTCTAAAAAATTTAAGTAATTCCATTTATTCGTCGTATTTACTTTTCTGTTTTTTTTTGTATCTGTATATTAAATAAGCTAAGGCAACTAATATTATAAAAGGTAACATGGTGCCAATAAAAACTCCAATTTCATAACTTTTATCGGGAGCATTTTTAATTTTTTCTTCTATATCAACCTGCTGTAATAGAATAGCTAGAGAGTTCATGGTTTCTTAAATTGATTCAAAGCCTTCTTGGTGAATTTTGACAGTACTAATTCACCTGATATTTCTGCGCGCTCCTTAAGTAATTCTGACCAATGTTCAGTTCCCTCCCAAAGTACTTTTTTTAATTCGTACAATGCTTGAGGATTATAAGAGGCTAAATTATTGGCTAATAGGTCCACTTCCTTATCAAGCTCTTCAATAGTCTCAAAAACGTCTGCATACAATCCTTTTTCTTTAGCCCAATATGCATTTTTCCATTTGCTTGCATTTAAGGACAATTCTGATAAAGCTGCAGTTCCCATTTTTCTTTCTATTGCCGGCGCAATAACAAAAGGACCAATTCCTATTGTTAATTCTGATAGTTTGATGGACGCGTTAACTGAAGCCATAACATAATCACAAGCACTTGCCAGTCCAACACCTCCTCCAACTGCTTTACCCTGGACCCGACCAATAATGAGTTTAGAACAGTTCCTCATAGCATTGATCGCATTTGCAAATCCACTAAACATTGTTTTCCCTTCAGATAAATTTGTAATCGCCATTAATTCGTCAAAAGATGCTCCGGCACAAAAAGCGCGATCGCCCTCACTTTTTAAAACAATTACATGAACATCCTTGTTATTAGATAAGTCAATAAAGGCATCGGTCAATCTGGCTAAAAGTTTCGTAGGGAATGAATTTCCTGCCGGATGTCCAAACTCAACACTAGCAATATGGTTAGTAATTTTAATGGAAAGATTTCCGTTTTGACCAGTTGAAGTCATTATGCTTAAATTTTATCAAAAATACAGAAAGTAATTTAGTTAGCGTGAGCAAATTTTCGTCTAAATTCATAGAGGAGGGGTATTCCTCTGGCAATCATCCAGAATGTAATGGCAATAAAAATGGCGTATAATTTATATTGTAAGCTATCTAACCAAAATAAAACAGGAATAAACACAAAGAAGGTTGCAAACAATAAGACATTTCGCAGGTATTTCATTCTTCCCAATCCTTTAAAAACACTGTCAAATATAAAGGCGACGGCACAAATAGGCTGCATAGCTAAAACCAGCCAGAATACCTTATAGAATTCGTTTAAAACGTCTTGATCTTTTGTGAATAAAGTGCCTAATGGGTAATATAAAAGAGAGCCGAGCATAGCTAATATAATACCTATTACAATTCCGTATCTGATAAGTTTATTATTCAATCGCATCAACAGCTTATAATCTTTTGCACCATAAAGTTTACCCGATAGAATATTACCGGCACTCGCATAACCATCTATAATAAAAGCTCCAAGGAACCATAGATTAATGGCTATAGTGTAAGCA
>Ga0316201_10003232_pt1 | contig 11961 bp, 9 predicted proteins | sample CS6wburrow_MG_FD_204516 | JGI IMG/M metagenome (GOLD analysis project Ga0316201, IMG submission 204516) | Coastal sediment microbial communities from Delaware Bay, Delaware, United States - CS-6 worm burrow | ecosystem: Environmental > Aquatic > Marine > Coastal > Sediment | place: USA: Delaware... | reverse complement strand
CTGGACGGTATAGTCACCCATATTTACGGAATAGTTGGTGATAAATTCTCTGGCCAGTTCCGGATTGGTTTCATACAGAACGCTGGCTGCAGCATCAATGGCGGCGATCTCCGTGACAAACTTCTCTTCCAGCTCTGTCTGAACCTTGCGAACATCTTCCATCATCACATTGTAGCGCAGATAAGAGAAATTTGATACAAAACTGAAGGCCCAGAAAGCCGCGGTCTCCGAATAGGTGAGCAGATCCCCGTTTCCAACGGCGTAGGATTCAGGAACTCTGGTCATTCCGGAGTACATGGGAACGTAGGTGGTAGCTGCTGCATCATCTATTCCAAACCAGAGGATACCCCCGAGCCAGTCAGGTTTAATGGGTCTGCTTTCAGCCACAAAGGAGAAACCGGTTTGCTGGGTGGCGGTAGCGCGCTCGTTCACGTACATTTTACCATCATACTCCCAGGTAAGCGGGCGCCAGCGGTAGGGAAGCCCAAAAGGTCCTGCGCCGGCATCTTTGGTCATATCCAGTTCGGTTCCTTCCAGGTGATCCCTCATGAAGTTCATCAGGTCCTTATTGGAGATTTTCCTTTTGGGTTTGATGTAGAGGGGCATCCTGTTTTCCAGATCTTCTCCCTTTACATAAGAAAAGTATTGGTCCATCTCATCATTGATATCCTTAAAGAAGGACCAGACACGCATGTCACAGAATCTGGCTCCTCCGAAGGAGATGGGGGCATAGGTATCAGAAAAACTGAACTCCTCATCACTTCCTGAGTAGTACCCCATCTCGCGTGCAAAGGAGATGACATCGGGTGAGTAGAGACAGTTTTCAGGATCGTTCAGCGGGAACTGTTGGATCCTGGCCTGGTTGGCATGTCCCGACACGTAACCGTCAGGAATCCTGACAGCCACCCAGACGGCACCTTTATGTTTGTTGAAAGTCTTCCCCTTTTTAGTCACCATCTCGTTACCTTTTCCGATAAGTTCCATAATCCAGACCTCATTGGGGTCGGCAATAGAGAAGGACTCACCTGAGCTGGCATAGCCATGTTCGGCCACCAGTTCCCCCATTATTTTGATCGCTTCCCTGGCCGTTCTGGCTCTTTGCAAGGTAATGTAAATCAGGCTGCCGTAATCTATGATCCCGGTGGAATCCCTCAATTCAGCCCTTCCGCCGTAGGTAGTTTCGCCAATGGCTACCTGGTGCTCATTCATATTTCCAACCACCGAGAAGGTGTGGGACAGCTGGGGGATCCTTCCCAGGAACTTATTGGTATCCCATTCATAAACATCCAGCATGCTTCCCGGGGGATAGTCTGCTGCAGGTCTGAAATATAGTTCCCCGTACAGCACATGGGCGTCTGCTGCATATGTGATCATTGCCGTTCCGTTAACTGATGCGCCGGGGGTGACAAGAAAATTGGTACACCCTATGGCAGGACTGCTCCAGAATGCCAGTGCAAGTACCGCAGCCAAGATAATTTTTTTACTCATATTCCTATTTTTGATTATTTGATTCAAACTTACATCGAAAGTAAACGCCTGCAAGATTTCATTTTTAAATTAAACTAGCAAGACAAGCTATCGAATAACATGACCTGGTGGATAAACAGGGTAGAATCAGAAAAATTTATAACAATACCTTTCTTCATATATACCCCCTTATTTATTAGACGCTATACAGCTTCAACGTGTATTATTCATATTGCTTACCCGTGAAACAGGGGGTGTCTGATTTAAAAAGGACTATTAATGGCAGCTAATAAAAAATAATTAAGAAAAATTTGTAGGATTTTTTAAGAGTATATATCTTTGTGGCATATTATTTGTGGTCGTTTTTATAGAAACGAGTATAAGGTAGTTTAGTTGGTAGTTTAGTTAGTGTTGTAGAAAAGGGTCAATCGCCAGATTAGACCCTTTTCTTTTTAAAACATATAGTTCACCAATTCCTTTCTTTCCTCATCTGACAGGAGGTGGTTCATGCCCTGGGCCCTGTTGCGGTTCGCCAGGTTCAGGATTTCATCTTTTTTTGATACTGCAATGCCTGCTTCCATGCAATCAACCGGACTTCCAAGTGTCTGGAAAAAGGACTCCAGGGAGGTGATGGTTTCTTCCACCGTATCTACTCCAAAAAGCTGCTGGCCCAACTGAATGATACGCGTCCCTGCACGTTCTTTCATCAGGCGCAGCCAGGCCGGGTAAATTATGGACAGGGTAGCCCCGTGGGGCGTGTCATACAGGAATGAGAGAATATGTCCCAGAGCATGTACGCCCCAGTCGCCCGAAACCCTTCCGTACATGGTCGTATTATTCAGTGCATTTGTAGCTGCCCACATGATATTGGCCCTTAATTCATAGGACTCCAGATCTTCCATCAGGGCAGGACCAAAGGTCATGGCCTCCTGAATGATTGAAATTACAAAACGGTCGGAAAGAGTAGCTTCCCCCTTACCGAACCATGCTTCCAGGGAATGGGCCACCAGATCCACGATCCCGTATGCGGTATAAGAAGCTGGTACAGATTGGGTGTAGGAGGGATCCAGAAACGAATGGACCGGGTAGGTTTTATCGTTCCGGTAACCAATTTTTTCTCTGGTTTTTTCATTCTGAAGAACGGCAACCGCATTCATCTCAGTTCCGGTTGCCGCGAGGGTCAGAACCGCTATCAGGGGCCTGGCCGCCTGGGGTACATGCTTGCCGGTCATGACCTCCCAGGCGTCACATTTGTCCGCAATGCAAAGAGCAATGATCTTGGCAGAGTCTATCACACTGCCTCCTCCCACGGCAACCACCATATCTACCCCTGCTTCACGTCCGATCCTGGCCGCTTCCATCACATCTTCCACTCTTGGATTGGGCTTTATGCCATTAAATTCAGCGACTTCCACCCGGTGTTTCTTCAATTGCTCCAGCGTATCGTGATAACTGCCGTTTCGGAGTACTGAACCTCCTCCGTAAACCAGCAGAGCCTTATTTCCCAGCTCCGCAGCGCTGCTTCCGAGTTCTTTGACTACCTTTTTCCCAAAATGAAGTTTGACAGGGTTGTAAGCAATAAAATCAATCATAGCATTAGGTTTAAATGTTATAAATTGTCCCTGCGGACAGATCCTTCCTGCCTCCGGTCACACTGGCCAGGCAATTGATTTCCCCCCGGAACTTCAGAGTCCCCAGCAGAGCAAAAATCAGAGCTTCTTTATAGTGGATCAGTTTCTCTTCAGGTATCACCAGGCTTGCTCCGCTCAGTTTCTTTAACCGTTCAACCAGGGTTTGGTTCAATACACCGCCTCCGCTTAGCAGGAGGGACTGTACGCCGGCTTTATGGATCCCCCTGGAAATTTGAAAAGCTATGTGCTCCAGTACGGTGGCCATTAAATCCGGGGTGTCCAGCTTGTTTTGCTGTATGATGGGGAGGAAGTTTTGCAGAAACCACTCTCTGCCCAGGGATTTTGGTCCGGTTTCTGAATAGTATTCCAGCCGGTTCAGCTGGTCAAACAGCTCTTGCTGCACCTTCCCGGATCGGGCCATCTTTCCATCCAGGTCAAATGTCAGGCCTTCCAGGGCAGCCACGCGGTTCAGGGCCATGTTGGCCGGGCTCAGATCGTAGGCGATCAGCTGGCCCTTGCTGTTTGTAAAGGAAATATTGGCAAATCCCCCCAGATTCAGGCAGCCTTCGTACTGGGGGAAGAGCATCCGGTCGCCCAGTGGAACCAGGGGAGCCCCTTCCCCTCCCTGGGCCACGTCTTCGCTCCGGAAGTCATTGATTACCATAAGCCCTGTTTCTTGGGCCATGATCCGCCCGTTCCCGGCCTGGTAGGTGAGGCTTCGCTGGGGATCGTGTAAAATAGTGTGTCCGTGTGAGGCAATAAACTCTGGGAGCAGCCCGGATTTACGATGAAATTCATTAAGCAGGCCGGCATAGTGAAAGCCAAGTTCCAGATCCAGCTTGCGAATCATTTCCATATCCCAGTTGCAAGCCTGTTCCAGTTTTCCAAGAAGTTCATCTTCATATGGAAAAGTTTCCGCTTCCAGAATATGGTAGTTCCATCGATGATCCTCCCAACTCAGATCACAACATGCCAGGTCCACCCCATCCATGGATGATCCCGACATTAACCCGGTGACCCTGTAGACTTTTTTCATCGGCGGTTTTTTACCATTCAAAAGTAGTATGAAACAGCTGGGTATTTCCTTTCTGATCGCTCACATAAAGCTCAAGTTCATGAACGGTCTCCCTGGCAATCCGCTTTTCATCAAAGCGATAGAAAAGTAGCTCGTTCTTAGGGTCGTATTCAAACAGGGCCCAGTGGTTGTCGATATACCCCTCATACTTGCCAATTCCTGACAGATCATCCCGGATGGTGAAACGGAGCTCTTTTTTAGAAGAATAATCTGAACCGTGGCTCCCCCGGGGGATGATTTCTGGCGCCAGGGTGTCAAGTGCGACGCTGAAAGTACCAAAATTTCTGAGTTTGGCAACTACCGCACCCTCCTGATAGGCCCCGCCAGCGGATTTGATTTCGCCCTTATTATTGCGGGAAACGATCAATAATTTACTGCGTAGTCCGGGGTATACCAGCGGACTCTGAATGGAGAGGGTATAGGGTAAGTGTACCGGGACCTCTTCGTTTCCGATCTGGTAAAAAGGGCCGAGGGTGCTTTTGCCCTGGGGCGAAAGCTGAATGCCGAAATCCATATCCTGATAGAGCGCCCTGGCAGGAATATCTATTCGAAGCGGGCCCTCTTCATAGCTGTTTGCCCGGTCGTATTTCATGTGGATCAAGCGGGTGGGATTGGCCGGAGGGGGTGGGCTTCCGGGTTCACCCTGAAGGGTAAATGCCAGCTCGGAACTGTTACCTGCTGGGTCTGCAGCGATGATCCTGATCCGGTAGCTTCCCGTGTTTTCCACCACCAAAGCTTTGTTATCAAGCGATTTATCGTAGATACGGAGCCTGTCATTGGGAAGGCGATACAGCCGGTGGGCTTTGATGCCGGATCGGACCAACTCCTGGTAGTCAATATTTGCATTCACATACCTGGTTTCAGAGAAGGCGAATTCATCCATGACATGGCTGTAAACGAGCTCATTGTTCACATACATGGCCAGGGTATATATCCCGCACCTGTTGACAGCTTCATCCAGGTAATCAAACACCTCCACACTGATGCCCAGATTCCCGGCGCCCGACAGCTTGCTGCCATAGGGAAGGTTGTAGATCCCATTGTCTTTCACAAGGCGGCTTTTAAATTTATCTGTCTGACCATTCACATGGCTGCCAGTATCCAGTGGTAAAAGATAGACCGAATGGAACCTGGGAGCTATCCTGTCTTTTATCTCAAAGTTGTACCTGAGTACATTCCCGGGGTGCTGGTTGCCAGAGGATCGAATCTCAAAATGAAGATGCGGTCCGGAGGATCCACCAGTGTTTCCTGAATAGGCAATCAGTTCTCCCTTATTCAGGGGAAAGCTTTCCTTACCGGGATAAAGGTCCACTGTAAAAGATTGGTTTTTGTACTGCATACGCTTTACATAAGCTGCAATATCGTCCCTGTACCGGTCCAGATGTCCGTAAACAGAAGTCAGGCCACCGGGGTGGTTTATGTAGATGGAATTCCCGTAACCATTGGCCTGAACCTTGATCCTGGAGATATACCCCTCATCGATGGAGAATACGGGAAGTCCGGTTCTGCCCTGGGTTTTGATGTCGATGCCCGAATGAAAATGGTCGCTCCTGATCTCCCCGAAGTTTCCGGAGAGATAGAGGGGGATTTTCAGAGGAGGATGAAAGTCATTTCCATCCTGTCCGATGCTGTATAGCATAAGGAATTGCATTAAAATCAGGCTTATGGCTCGGGGCATCATAATCTTTGGGATATTGAAAACCCAAAACTAATTGAAAGTTTTAAAGGGATCAAAATAATTCTATATTTGTATTATATATCTCTGTTGAATGAGTGCTGAACAGACCCAAATACTTGAAGGAATCAGGCAAAAAATTCAATCGGCGAAAATCCGGTTGAAGGAGCAGCAAGACGAAAACATTCGCTTGAAAATGCAAAATGAGGATCTTCAGAAATCTGTTCAGCAAAAACAGTCAGTGATTGACGAATTGGAACAAAAAAACCAGAAATTGTCTCTGGTAAAAGGGATCATGGCGGACGGTGAAAACACACAGGAGGCCAAGGTACAGATAAATAGAATTGTGCGGGAGATTGACAAGTGTATTGCTCTATTAAACAGATAAAACGGGGATGACGGAAGATATGCTATCCATAAAGGTTCAGATTGCTGAACGTTTTTATCCCCTGAAGATAAAGCGCCAGGATGAGGAGAAGATCAGGCAGGCGGCCAGGTTGATTAATGATAAAGTTCTGCAGTATAAACAGAGATATACGGATAAGGACACGCAGGATTTTATGGCAATGGCCACACTTCAGTTTGTGATAAGCCTGTTAGATTGCGAACAACAACAAAATGTTGTATCTTTGGAAGAGGAGTTGGGAAGTTTAAGCAGTGAGTTGGATGAGTTATTGAAATAGAGTAAGACGTTCTTATACATATTAACGAGTTTGCCCGCATTGTTTCTTCAATTATTTTTTGAACTCAACATTTATCATTTTGGAGCAAAGCTCGGATTGAGAAAAGCAGGCCAAAATTCCGGTTCGCCGGGATACTGATTTATTCAGTCATTGGACACTTGATATGATCTGGCGGTTCCACCCATGCTTTATGGGGTTTAATAAAATTTTGAGGGAATATGCGGGTTTTTTTATTTTCTAAAATGAACAACCTATGGAACTGTTAACACAATTATTGGTGCTGCAGTCTTCCAAGGTCACGTATCTTGTGATAGGAGGTGCTTCATTGTTGTTGGGAGCAGGAGTGGGCTATTTTCTGGTTAGCAGAATTGCCAGTGGAAAAAGCTCAAAGATGCTCAAAGAGGCAGAAGGTGAAGCAGAGATGATCAAGCAGCAGAAGATACTTCAGGCCAAGGAAAAGTTTCTTCAGTTAAAGGAAGAACACGAAAAGCTCATCAATGAGAAGAATGGAAAGCTGAATGAGAGAGAGAATGAGGTAAAACGGAAAGAATTTTCTATAAACCAAAAGCATGAGGATATTCAACGGAAAAGGCAGGAGATTGAAACCGTTCGGGAGAATCTGAATGTTCAGCTTGAGATTATTGAAAAAAAGAAGGAAGAACTTGAACGCGCTCACCGTAAACAGGTGGAGCAACTGGAGACCATTTCTGGTCTTTCGGCTGAAGAAGCCAGAAACCAGCTGGTTGAATCTCTAAAAGAAGAGGCCCGGACAGAGGCCATGTCCTTGATCAATGAGATCGTAGATGAGGCCAAAATGACAGCCACTAAGGAGGCCAAGAATATAGTCATTAAAACCATACAGCGAGTGGCCAGCGAAACTGCCATTGAAAATGCAGTGACCGTGTTCCATATCGAATCTGATGAGCTGAAGGGAAGGATTATTGGCAGAGAGGGACGGAATATCAGGGCCCTGGAGGCTGCCACAGGGGTGGAGGTGATCGTGGATGATACTCCCGAAGCCATTATACTTTCCGCTTTTGATCCGGTAAGAAGAGAAGTGGCCAGGCTTTCATTGCATCAGCTGGTTACTGATGGACGTATCCATCCTGCCAGGATCGAGGAGGTAGTTGCCAAAACCAGGAAGCAGATTGAAGAGGAGATCATTGAGGTAGGAAAACGGACAGCCATTGATCTTGGGATCCATGGATTGCACCCCGAGCTTACGCGCATGGTTGGAAAGATGAAGTATCGCTCCTCCTATGGACAGAACCTGCTGCAACACTCCAGAGAAGTAGCCAACCTCTGTGCTATCATGGCTACAGAATTGGGACTGAATTCCAAGCTGGCCCGAAGGGCCGGATTGCTCCACGATCTGGGTAAGGTACCGGATGATGAACCTGAGATTCCCCATGCAGTATACGGGATGAAGCTGGCAGAGAAATACAAGGAAAAAGCAGAAGTATGCAATGCCATTGGATCCCACCATGATGAGGTAGAAATGACCACACTTCTTGCACCCATAGTCCAGGTGTGTGATGCCATATCCGGGGCACGCCCGGGGGCGCGTCGTGAAGTGGTTGAATCCTATATCAAACGGCTGAAGGAACTTGAAGCCATGGCTCTTTCTTATCCGGGTGTGATGAAAACCTACGCGATTCAGGCGGGCAGGGAATTACGGGTGATTGTAGGCAGTGAAAAAGTAACGGATAAGGACGCCGAGAGCCTGTCCTTTGATATCGCCAGGAAAATCCAGGATGAGATGACCTATCCGGGGCAGGTCAAGGTTACAGTTATTCGTGAAACACGTGCCATAAGTTACGCCAAATAGTGAAAAAAGTTCTTGTTACAGGTACTGCCGGTTTTATTGGATTTCATCTGGCCAGGAAACTGGTGGACCAGGGATATCATGTCACCGGAGTAGATATAATTAATGATTACTACGATGTGGATCTGAAGTATGACAGGCTGGAACTGTCAGGGATTCCACGCAACAGCATTGCCTATAAGCAGGTGCTTACGAGTAGTCTTTATGACAATTACCAGTTTATCCAGTTGAAACTGGAGGATCGGGAATCCCTGTTTGAACTGTTCGCCGACCGTCAGTTTGATGTGGTTGTGAATCTGGCTGCCCAGGCAGGTGTCCGGTACAGCCTCACGCATCCCCAGGCTTATGTGGACAGCAATATCACGGGCTTTCTGAATATACTGGAAGCCTGCAGGCACCATCCCGTGGAGAATTTAATCTATGCCAGTAGTTCCAGTGTCTACGGATTGAACAAAAATATGCCCTTTTCGGTAAGTTCCAATGTGGACCACCCGGTTAGTCTGTATGCAGCCAGCAAGAAGAGCAATGAGCTGATGGCGCATACCTACAGCCACCTGTTTGGGGTTCCGACCATTGGCTTACGCTTTTTTACGGTTTACGGACCGTGGGGCAGACCGGATATGGCCCTCTTTCTTTTTACAAAAGCAATACTTGCTGGAGAGCCCATCCAGGTATTTAATCATGGAAACATGGAACGGGACTTTACCTATGTGGATGATATAGTTGGCGGGATAGAACGGATGGTCCGCAAGGGGCAGGTCAAAGGGGAGGAGTGGCAGCCAGAATCGCCGGATCCCTCTTTCTCTTCAGCGCCCTATAAAATTCATAACATAGGAAACAGCAGCCCGGTCAAACTGACCGACTTTATTGAAGCCATTGAAAAGGCTCTCGGGAAAAAAGCAGAATGGCAGATGATGCCCATTCAGCCCGGTGATGTGGAGCGGACCTGGGCGGATATTGACTCCCTGAAAAGGGATTATGCTTATAATCCAGGCACCCCTGTGGTAACCGGCATTCAAAAGTTTATTGATTGGTACAGAGCGTATTACAAGGTTTAGTCCGGGCTCATTTATCGGGATAAAGCAGGTTTTTGAGTGATTGTGCCTTTTCTGACTGGCCGGAACGTTCATAGGCAAACTGCAGGTTAATAATTAGTCTTTCTATAATGTCTATTCCGGAACAGGGAGTAAAGTAAAGCTCTTTTTCTTCAATCCTCAAATGACGCAGGAAGTGCTTCAGCTCTTTCAGGCCCAGAACGGAACCTTTATCCGAGGGATTGATATAGAACAGAATGTTATTGGGATCTTCATGGTACTCCGGATCGTAGTAGCACAGAACAAAATTCCTCGGAAGGTTTACCCCGTAGATGGGAAGGTTTAATCTACGGGCCAGTTCGGCGTAGATCAATCCCAGCAGGACCGGACTGCCTTTCAGCGTGTCCATCACATGGTTGATCAGGTAGAGTTGCGGCGAGTGCGCTTTTTTCAGGCTTTTATCGTATTTATGAATCTCATAGAGAAAATAGTTGATGACCTTTACTTTCTCCAGAGCGGTCAGCTCATTGTTCAGCTCCAGCCAGATATCCTTTTTTATTTTCTCAATTTTCTCGTTCAAAAGCGCATACTCCAGTTCCGGATATTGAAAACGGGCCACCAGGTAGGCCCCGTAAAGCAGGTCGGTGCCCCCACCGTTCCTCCAGCTGTCCATCCCTCTTTTCAGTGTATTAAACTGGATTTTCCGAATCACATTTTCAATGCGTACCTGCAGATCAGGTTTCAGCGTGATTTCCCATCGCTTCTCCAGGGGAGGGACCACTGCTTCCCCCAACTCTATGAGTCGGTTTGAAACATTGTCAAATACCAGATTATCAGGATCTTCAAGCAAACTGATCAGGGCTTCCAGTTCTCTATGTCCGTTTTCACTCATCCTGAGTTAGTTTTTCAAGTACCAGATGGATCAGTTTTTCAACCGCGCTATGGTACTCCTCCAGAAATTCAAGACTTACCCGGTTTGCAACGGCAACACAAATGGTAATCGCCTGGTGGTTCAGAAGGGCAGACAGCGCATAGAGCGCTGAACTTTCCATCTCAAAGTTGTTGATACGCATGCCGACAAAACGGAAGGAGTTAAGTTTTGCGACCAGTCCCGGATCAAAGGGAGCCAGACGGATGCTTCTGACCTGGGGGGCATAAAAACCCGGGGTTGAGAGGGTGATTCCTGACACCACCCCGGGTCCGGACAGCAGGGTGTGCAAGATCTCCGAACCTTTGATGAAGTAGGGTTCGGCAAGGCTGCTTTTCCACGCGGTATGCTCCCGGAACGATTGAGAAAGTGCAAGCTGGTTATGCTTGCCAGGATCCTGGTAAAAATGGTACAGCCCGTCAAGGCCCCCGGCCACCCGGGTGATGATCTGTCCACCCGGAGCGATATCTCCATGCAGGGCTCCGCTGGTTCCTATCCTGATTAGCTTCAGACTCTTTTTCCGGGACCGGGGTCTGCGTTTTTCCAGATCCACATTGACCAGGGCATCCAGTTCGTTGAGAACAATATCTATATTATCCGTTCCTATGCCTGTGGACAGTACGGTCATTCTTTTACCCTTGTAACTGCCGGTGTGGGTGACAAACTCCCGGTTTCCCTTCTCCAGTTCTATATGGTCGAAAAACGAAGATACCTGGCTCACCCGTCCTGGATCACCCACCAGGATCACGTGGTCAGCTATATCCTCCGGCAGCAGATGCAGGTGGTATATGCTCCCGTCCGGATTCAGGATCAGGTCTGTATGTGAAATCGGATTCATACGCTCTTCCATGTCACTTATTCAATAAAAATAGTGTATTTTTACAGCTGCTTTGCAAATACTTACTCACAAATAAAATTCAATGATATGAAAAGAGCTCAATACGTGATAATAAGCGTGGTAGCCATCGTGGTGCTGCTGCTTATCTTTGGCAGTCAGATGTTTTATGTACTGAAACCCGGCGAACGCGGCGTAGTTTTTAAAAAGTTCGGAATGGGACTGGATAAAGAGAATATTTATGTTCCCGGTTTTCATGTGATCGCTCCCTGGAACGACCTGATCCGTTACGATGTAAAGGAACAGAAGGCGGAGGAGACCATGGATGTGCTGGATAAAGGCGGACTCTCCATCAATGTGGATGTGACCATTATCTTCAATCCGTTTTATAAAAAGATTGGTTACCTGCATGAGAATATTGGAACCAACTATGTCTCTGTGATGGTAATTCCAAACGTGAGATCCACAGTTAGAGCAGTTACCGGTCGCTATACGGCAGAGGAGATTTATTCCACGAAGAGGGGAGAGGTTGAGACCGAGATTATTGAATCGACCCGAAAAGCATTAGCCAGTAAGGACATTGATATGAAAGACCTGCTGATTCGCTCCATTACCTTGCCTGAAAAGATCAAAGCGGCCATCGAAAGCAAACTGCAGCAGCAGCAGGAAGCACTGGCTTACCAGTACAGGCTGGAGCGGGAAACCAGTGAAGCTGATCGCTTGAGGATTCAGGCCCAGGGTATCGCCGACTACAACAAGATTATCAGTCAATCACTTACCAATAATATTCTGAAACAAAAAGGGATTG
>Ga0316201_10003231_pt1 | contig 11962 bp, 9 predicted proteins | sample CS6wburrow_MG_FD_204516 | JGI IMG/M metagenome (GOLD analysis project Ga0316201, IMG submission 204516) | Coastal sediment microbial communities from Delaware Bay, Delaware, United States - CS-6 worm burrow | ecosystem: Environmental > Aquatic > Marine > Coastal > Sediment | place: USA: Delaware... | reverse complement strand
CCATCCGCTTCCAACTCTGAACGATATGTCGTCTTGTCGTAGTGACCATGAGGAGTTCGTCGGAGGAAGCTCGGTGGATCATCTGGGAACACCTCAGCGAGCGTCCTGGTGACCTCAAACGCGAAATCGTTCTCCTCGATACGGTCCCACACGTTGAGGATGAACGACCCACCAGCACGGAGAACGCGGCGGGCTTCTCGGTATGCCCGTACCCGGTCTGGGAAGAACATCACACCGAACTGGCAAAGCACCAAGTCGAACGAATCAGCCTCAAACGGTAGCTCCGCCGCATCGGCCGGGTGCCACTCGATCCGGTCCGGATCGTTCTGCATCGATGCGGCCCGGTTCAACATTGGCGGATTCAGGTCCGTCACCACGTACCTGGCCGACGAATCGAGGACCGCTGCCACGGCTCTCGAGACCACGCCACTCCCCGCAGCCACCTCCAACACTCCTCGCGGGTCGAGGGCAGCCGTCCGTAGTGCCAAATCGTTGGCGTATTGCTCAAAAATCAACGGGACGAGATAGTCGTCGTAGACGTCCGGTATCGAACCCGCGAAGACCTTGTCCACCGCGTCGACCATCGTGCCCTTCCCGCTCGCCGCTGGGCCAAGAGACAATAGCCGCGCACTACGTCACGGTACCGGGCATTGCCGCTCGAGGGCGATGAATACCGCACTTCGGTGCAACCGACCCTGGGTCGGCCGATGTTGGGCTGTGAGTTGCGCGCTACAGCAGGTTCCCGGGGGCCATCAGCTGGCGAGTTTGGAGAGCACCGTATCGGCTAGGCCGCGGAGTTGATCGCCGGTGACGAATGGGTTGATAGTCGAGACCGTGACATGGATGCCCTCGATGAGGAACTTCACACGACCCTCACACGCGTATGACTCGTCGCCGAGCCCGGCCGACGGGCATTCGTCCTCGCCAGGCGCCAGGATGATCGAACCAGTCTCGGCAACGCTAACAATGACGTCGCCCGTACCCCAGCTGCAGCCGGTGAAGGGTCCGGCGGGCTCTGACTCCTCGGGCTGCGGCGCTTCGCCGAGCACAGCGGACAGCTCCGCCGCACTCAGCAGGTCGCAGACATCGATGTTGGAACTGTTCGATCTGCTCGCACCTGTCTCGCTGTCGATCGCGTCAGAACCTTCCGAACTGCCGTCATCGCCACAAGATGCGATGAGCAGAGCGATTGCTGCGACCGCGAGTACCACCCTCTGTGTCATTGGCGCCATGCTACCAATTTCCTTCCCTACGACTCTTGCGCCAGGCGTCCGCCTCACTTTCTGACGGCGAGCCAGGTCGACGATCTGTCGCACGTTGTTCCGGAGCAATACGTCGGCCTCGTCTACGTGCTCGCATATGGAGGGCTTCGCTGGGCGGAGGCGATCGGCCTGAAGACGAAGCACGTCGACCTGCTCCGCCGCCGAGTCGACGTTCGTGAGACGCTGTCTGAGGTCGGGGGGCGATTCCACACTGTGCCTCCAAAGACGTGGGAGGCTCGCACGGTTGCGATCCCGCCGTTCGTTGCCGATGTGCTCGGGAACCACATGGGGTGTTTCACCGACGTCGGTTCGGAGAGTCTCATCTTCACCGCGGGCGGGACTCCATTGCGCTCTTCGAACTTCCGGCGTCGTGTCTGGTACCCGGCCGTGGCGCAGATCGGTCAGGAGGGGCTGCGGATCCACGACATGCGACACACCTGCGCCTCGATGCTCATCGCCGCCGGCGCCCATCCCGGACTCGTGCGCGAGCACCTCGGCCACTCGAGCGTACGGGCCACTATGGACGTCTACGGACACCTCTACGAGGACACCAAGGACGAGATTGCACAGCGACTCCAGGCAATCCACCGCGGGCTGTAGCCGCGCTCTCGGCCTGCTTATTGGAACGATCCCGAGGAAAGTATCGCGCCCTCAGCGCGCCCTGGACGCGCCTCGGGTCGCGCCGGCGGGTTCTCCAAAACGACGAAATCCCCTGCAACGCAAGGGATTTCGCAAGCAACCCGCCTCTTTGAGGCGGGTTGCCGTGGTCAGGGACGGCGTCGATCCGTCGACCTCTGGTTTTTCAGACCAGCGCTCTACCAACTGAGCTACCTGACCTTGCACAAACCACGCCCGGACCGAGGTCCGGGCGCAGTGTGTGGCGGGAGCGACGGGATTTGAACCCGCGACCTCCGGCTTGACAGGCCGGCGTGAACTCCAGACTTCACCACGCCCCCACGGGCGCCCCCAGGGGAATTCGAATCCCCGTTGCCGCCTTGAAAGGGCGGAGTCCTAGGCCGCTGGACGATGGGGGCCCGAAAGTATTCGGGTTGGGGCCCGAGGAATTCGGGATCTTACACCATCTAACGGTCTGAGAACCGAGCGAGCCGAGTATAGATCCCGCTGTGAGGCGTGGGGAATCGGGAGTTCAACAGTGCGCGGTCCTGTTGCAGCGGCGCGCCCGAACTTCTTACGATGGCAACCGGGAGTACAACAATCGGAGGGAGATAGCGTGCATCGCAATCGTTTGATAGCGCTTGCCGGAGTAATCATTGGAGTCATCGGGCTCTTCATCAAGTCGTTGAATACCGACGGCGAAGGGCTCCTGGAGACCCTGAACGCAGCCAATCCGGACTTCCCGGATGGCATCCCCACCATCTGGGGAGGTCTCGATACCTGGGCGCAAGTCGTCCTGGTGATCCTGATCATCGTCGTGGTGGTCATCGCAGTCCGCCCGGACATCGCTAGAGGTCTCGATCGCAACTCGTCGATGATCGTTGCGGGCATCGGCGTTGCGTTGCTTGCCTACGCAGTCATCAAGTGGATGGACGCAGGCGACAAAGCCGACAACCTGCAGGCCGCATTCGGCCAGGCGGCGGAAGGCGGAGCAATACCTGCCGCTTTCGAAGTGTCGCGGAGTGTCGGTTTCCTCGTGCTGATCGTCGGAACTGTGCTGGTCTTGTTTGCAGGCGCCATGGGCTTCATGGGAGACGTAGAGGAATAGTCGCCAATAGCTAGTCGACCAATGGGGCCGCACGCCGGCCCCATTGGCGCGTACCGATTACGGCGACCAGGAAACCCAGGTGCCGGAACTCACTCGCTGGCGACTGCCTTCGAGCTGTTGCACCCAGATCCCGGACTCGCCGTCGACGGTTCCCGGGAACGCAAAGGCAGAGCCGTCGGGGGCCCACAGTGAAACACTTTGGGCGTACTGGTCGAAGAAGGGAACGAGCTCGCGGAGGAAGCTGGGCTCGGGTTCGAACCGCACCAATTCAGTTAGTTCGTCACCGTCCCACACACTCCAACGAGCCTCCGGGCCCGGGACGATGTCGAGGGTGAGGAGTTGGTCGCCGGCGGGGGACCAGAAGTAGGCGAACACGGGCTCCTCGGTAGCCGCCACCAGGTCGCCGGTGGTTGTGTCGACCACCACGACCCGATTGGAGGGCGCCGTAGGGATGGCCTGGTAGGAGGCGTTCACGCCGTTTCTCGCATCGAGAGTGGTCTGAATGGCGACCCGGGAACCATCGGGATTGGCGACAATCGTGGTTGATCCAAGTAGTGAGACCAGCGGGGTCGTTGTCCCGTCGGCGGCGATCCTGATCAGCTTGTCGTCGCGGGTGCCCTGTTCGGAGGCGATGATCCCGACCGGGGTCCACGGGGCCGCCTGAAAGGCTCCGGGGTTCGGTCCCAGCGGCCGAGAGGTCTCCAGATCGTTCAAATCCAAGCGGTCGGTCCCGATGTGAGTGGCCAGGTCCTCACCGTCGGGGTCCCACGAGAAGTACAAAGGCGCACCCGAGTCGATCTGGCGGGGTGGACTGAGCTGGTCGTCGGCGATCTCGGTTACCTCGAGGGCAATGCCCGTCACGCCGTTGCGGAGCAGGGCCAGTTGCTCATCCGGGGACCAGGCGAAGTAGAACGGCAGCGTTTCAGTTGCCGCCGACAAGGTCGCCGTTCCGTCGGCTGCGGCGATGTAGATGGCGGGGTTGGAGCCCACGCGGGAGAAGGCAAGCAGGCCCCCGTCATCCGACCACACCGGCTGGAAGAAGAAACTGCCCGGTTCCTCGGTGATAGGAATGCGGTTCGACCCGTCGGCGTCGAGGACTACGACCTGCCCTTCATCGATGATGGCCAGGTGAGGTACGTCCTCACCGGCGGTCGAGCACGCCGACAGCAGCAGAGCGATGGCGAGCACGATACCGGTGACTTTCATATTCATTGTTCGGCTCAACCCCCCAGGTTGGATCCCTGTTCCACAGGGGGACCAGGATTCACGCTAACTTGCTCGCATGGCCGGCTACCTACACCCCAATGCCGCCCCGTTCCGTCTGCCGGGTGATTGTGAAGACGCGGTCCTGCTGCTGCATGGCTGGACCGGATCTCCGGCGCATCTGCTGCCGCTGGGACGACGACTCAACGAGGCCGGCTACACCGCCGTCGGTCCGCTGCTTGCCGGCCATGGCACCGTCATCGAAGACATGGTGGGAAAAACGTGGCGGGATTGGATTGAATCGGCGCTGGCCCCGGCGCTGGAACTCATCGATGAAGGGACACGGCTGCATCTGGTCGGGCTCTCTATGGGAGGGGTCATTGCGTTACTGCTCGCGCCGGTGGTCGAAGCAGCGTCGGTGGTGACCATCAACGCTCCGCAGAGGGTTTGGGATCGGCGAGCTCGCTTCGGCGAGGCATTCCGCGGGTCCGATCGAATTCGGCCGAGTGATCCTGCGGTCCCCGCCCCGACTGAAATGTTGGAATACCAACAGCAGTACCAGGGAACACCCATCGGGACCATCGCTGAGCTGAAGGACCTGATCCGGGCGGCGAATCGCAACCTCCACCGGGTCCGTTGCCCGGCTCTCATCATCCAATCTCACGCCGACGAGACGGTGAAACCGGTTAGCGGGGAAATCATATTTGACCGGATTTCCTCCGCTGAGAAGGGTCTTGTCTGGCTGGAAAACGCACGTCACGTGGCCCTCCTCGACGATGAGCGCCACACGATCACCACCGAGGTGATCGACCACCTGGGACGACACAGCGCGGCCGGCAGCAGCACTTGAGGACAGAACCGGGAAAAAGCCACACAGAAGTGGACCTTTAGGCCCTGATACGACCCCCTGTCGCGGCATACGATGCACTTCGTGCAGTATGTCTAGGAGGACTGATGGCTGACCAGCCAAAGGCAATTGAGAACCTGATGACCGAGGACCGGCTGTTCCCTCCGTCGGAAGAATTCGTCGCAGCAGCTAATGCCGGCGCCGAGATCTACGACGAAGCCGATGCCGACTACCTCGCATTCTGGAAGAAGCAAGCGCTCAGCCGCGTCTCTTGGTACAAAGAGCCGACCGTCGTTCTCGACGACTCGAACGCCCCGTTCTTCAAGTGGTTCAGCGATGGCGAGGTCAACGTCTCGTACAACTGCTTGGACCGTCATCTCGAGGACAACGGCGACAAGGTCGCCTTCTACTGGATCGGCGAGCCCGGAGATACCCAGGACATCACATACAAGGACCTCTACGAGCGGGTCACCAAGCTGGCCAACGGCCTGAAGAGCCTGGGCGTGGAAAAGGGCGACAGGGTCGCCATCTACCTGGGCATGGTTCCCGAGCTTCCCGTCGCTCTGCTGGCATGTGCCCGCATCGGCGCCATCCACTCGGTGGTCTTCGGTGGTTTCACCGCCGACTCGCTGGCCGACCGAATCCAGGATTCGGACTGCAAGATCCTCATTACCGGCGACGGCGCCTGGCGTCGCGGCGGCGTCTTCTCCCTTAAAGAGGTTGCGGACGAGGCCGTTTCCCGTTCACCTTCTGTTGAGAAGGTCGTCGTCGTCAAGCGGACAGAGAACGAGATCAACTGGACCGACAAGGACGTCTGGTATACCGACCTCGTCGACGGCCAGTCCACCGATTGCCCGGCCGAGGTCATGAATGCGGAAGATCCGCTTTTCATCCTCTACACCTCCGGCACCACCGGCAAGCCGAAGGGCATCGTCCACACCCAGGGTGGATACCTCACCCAGGTGATGACTACCCATGACCTGGTCTTCGACCTCAAAGAAGACGACGTCTACTGGTGCACCGCCGACATCGGCTGGGTCACCGGCCACTCCTACATCACCTACGGCCCGCTGGCCAACGGTGCGACGAGCATCATGTACGAGGGTGCCCCGAACTACCCGGGTCTCGATCGCCTGTGGCAGATCGTCGAGGACTACAAGTGCACCATCTTCTACACCGCTCCGACGGCGATCCGTGAGTTCATGAAGTGGGGTGACGAGCACGTCACCAAGCATGATCTTTCTTCGTTGCGTCTGCTCGGCACGGTTGGAGAGCCGATCAACCCCGAGGCGTGGATGTGGTACCACGAGCTCATCGGCGGGAACAGGTGCCCGATTGTCGACACCTGGTGGCAGACCGAGACCGGAGCCATCATGATCACGCCTCTCCCGGGTGCAATAGCGACCAAGCCCGGCTCGGCCACCAAGCCGTTCCCCGGTGTCGGCGCTGACGTGGTCGATGAAGAGGGCAACTCGGTGCCGTTCGGCGGTGGCGGGTTCCTCTCGATGCGGCGCCCGTGGCCGTCGATGCTGAGGACCATCTACGGGGATGATCAGCGTTATGTCGACACCTACTGGTCACGTTTCGACAACATGTACTTCGCAGGTGATGGCGCCAAGCGCGACGAGGAAGGCTACTTCTGGCTGCTCGGTCGTGTCGACGACGTCATGCTGATCGCCGGTCACAACATCTCGACGACCGAAGTCGAGTCGGCCCTGGTCAGTCATGACTCGGTCGCGGAGGCTGCCGTCGTCGGTCGTGCCGATCCGGTTACCGGCCAGGCGATCGCCGCCTTCGTCACGTTGCGCGGCGGCATCGAGGGAAGCGAAGAGCTTCTCCAGGAGCTGCGCAATCACGTGTCCTCGTCGATCGGCCCGATCGCCAAGCCGAAGAGCATCGTGTTTACGGCCGACCTGCCGAAGACCCGTTCCGGCAAGATCATGCGTCGTCTACTCAAGGACATCTCCGAAAAGCGTCAGCTGGGTGACGTCACCACGCTGGCCAATGCGGACATCGTCCACGAGATTGCTGCCAAGTCGGCATCATCGTCTGACGACTAGTAGCCGCATGCGGCTTGCAGCCGTCGGCGACTAACAGCCGGGGAGTTCGATTGCATCGAACTCCATGCGGCTTGCAGCCGCCAACGACAGTCCTTCAACCCGAAACGCCTCCCCTCGAGGGAGGCGTTTCGTTGTGCGCAGGGTATCCGCAGCCCAGTGATTGCGCCGTGGCGAACTCGACCGAAAGGACGGGCTGGCAACTGCTCGCCACAAGTTCGATAATGGCCCAATGAGCATCTCTCCAGAACTCCGCCAGCGCACCGAAGCCTGGATCGCCGCCGATCCCGACAAGAAGACTCGCAGCGAGCTGCAAGCCCTGCTCGATGCCGAGGATGCAACCGAAATCGCCGAACGCATGGACGGCTCGTTGGCCTTTGGCACTGCCGGGCTGCGGGGCCGGGTCGAGGCCGGATCGAACCGGATGAACCGAGCCGTGGTAATCCTTACCACTCGGGGACTAGCTGAGTTCCTAGTGAGCCGCGCCGGCGACTCAGACAAACCCGTCGTTGTCGGCCGCGACGGCCGGCTCTCCAGCAAGCGATTCCAGAAGGACACCATTGGAGTGTTGACGGCCGCAGGGATCCTCGGTCGGTACTTCCCGGAACCGGTTCCGACCCCGGTGGTCGCCTACGCTGCCCGCCAACTCGGTGCCCGCGCGGCCATCGTCATCACCGCCAGCCACAACCCGCCGCTCGACAACGGCTACAAGGTATACGACACCAACGGTGCCCAAATCATCCCGCCGACCGACACCGATATTGCAGCCAGGATCGCCGAAGTTGCTGCGGCCAGCGATGTCCCGCGGCTAGCCAAGAAGTACCGGGGGGAACTCTCGCACCCGGTGCCCGACGGCATGTTCGAGCGCTATCTGGCGGACCTCGAAGAGGTGCGGGGCGCCGACGCCACAGGTTCGGACCTCACCTTCGTCTACACCGCAATGCACGGGGTTGGCGGCAAGTTCGTCAAGGAGGCGCTGGCGGCGGCCGGCCATCACAACTTCTATCCGGTGCTCGCCCAATACGAGCCTGATGGTCGTTTCCCCACCGTCGCTTTTCCCAATCCGGAGGAGCCGGGGGCACTTGATCTGGCCAGCGATCTAGCCGTGGAGAGTGACGCAGATCTGATTATCGCCAACGACCCGGATACGGATCGGCTGGCGGTCAGCGTCGAGCGACCCCACGGTTGGCAACCACTCACCGGCAACCAAATCGGCGTTCTGCTCGGTGATTATCTGCTTGCTACGACATCTGTGGAGAAGCCACTGGTGCTGAACAGCATTGTCTCCTCACCGATGCTGGCGCAGGTTGCCGAAGCGCATGGTGCCGCATTTGAGCGCACCCTCACCGGTTTCAAGTGGATATGGAATGCGGCACTAGATATCGAAGCAGCCGGCGAAGGTACCTTTGTGTTCGGGTACGAGGAGGCGCTCGGCTATTCGGTCGGCCCCGCCGTCCGCGACAAGGACGGCATCTCGGCTGCGGTCATCTTTGCCGACCTGGCGGCTGCGTGTCAGCGCCGTGGCGAGTCCGTGCTCGACTACCTGGCCCGGTTGTACGACCAGCACGGTCTGTGGGTCTCCACCCAGAAGAGCATCGTGCGCCCCGGGAGCGAAGGTGCTGCTCAGATCGCGGCTGCGATGGAGCGAATCGCCGCATCACCGCCAACTGAGGCGGCGGGAATCGCCGTCGTGGGAATGACGGATTACCGCTTCGGTGCCGAGACCCGACCTCGCTACATGGCAGCGACCCCTCTGGTCGAACTCGATCTCGGTGCCAGTGGCCGGGCCCTGGTGCGGCCGAGTGGCACCGAGCCAAAACTGAAGATCTATGTCGACCTCGTCGCAGATCGGGACCCGGCGCTAACTGCGGCGCAACAGGAGACCGAGCTAGTTGCAGAGGCCGACCGCGTGGCCACAGCAATCGCCGAGCAACTGGGTCTCTAGATCGTTGGCGCCGAGGGCAGGGACCATCGGCCGGCGAATGGGGCCCATCGCCGATTTCGCTGAGCGAACCGATCGGCAATAATGCTCCCTGAACTCGATCGGCGTTGAACAAGTGCGCCGCAACCAAGGAGCCGTAATGGACCTAGCCGCTCTTCTCGGAGACCAAGCCGAAGACCTTCTCGGTTACAAGGCCAAGATCTCTAAGGACCAGCTCAGCCTCCCCGGGCCCGATTTCATCGACCGTGTCCTGTCTGACAGCGACCGTCATCCCCAGGTACTCCGCAGCTTGCAGAGCCTGTACGACCATGGCCGTCTTGGTGGCACCGGATACGTGTCGATTCTTCCCGTTGATCAGGGCATCGAGCACTCGGCCGCTGCGTCATTCGCGCCGAACCCGGCTTACTTCGATCCGGAGAACATCGTCAAGTTGGCGATCGAGGGTGGAACCAACGCCGTCGCCTCCACCTTTGGTGTGCTGGCAATGATGTCCCGCAAATACGCTCACAAGATTCCGTTCATCGTCAAGATCAACCACAACGAACTGCTGACGTACCCCAACGGCGCCGATCAGGTCATGTACGGCTCGGTCGACCAGGCCTTTGATCTTGGTGCGGCCGGCGTCGGCGCAACCATCTACTTCGGTTCCGACCTGGCCACACGCCAGCTCCAGGAGACCGCGGAAGCCTTTGAGCGTGCCCATCAGCTGGGCATGTTCACCGTGCTGTGGTGCTACGTTCGCAACAGCGGCTTCACCGTTGATGGCGTCAACTACGAAGGCTCAGCCGACCTCACCGGTCAGGCCAACCACCTCGGCGCAACGATCCTTGCCGACATCGTCAAGCAGAAGCAGCCAGATTCCAATAACGGTTACGGCGCGGTTGGCTTCGGCAAGACGCATCCTCTGGTCTACAGCGAGCTGACATCTGACAATCCGATTGATCTCACCCGTTGGCAGGTGGTCAACACCTACATGGGCAAGGTTGGTTTGATCAACTCGGGTGGCGCCTCGGGTGGCGAGAGCGATCTTGCAGACGCCGTTCGCACCGCGGTCATCAACAAGCGGGCCGGCGGCACCGGCCTCATCTCTGGTCGCAAAGCCTTCCAGCGCCCGATGGCGGAGGGCATCGAGCTGCTCAATGCAATTCAGGACGTGTATCTGGACGATTCGGTGACCATCGCCTAGGAAGCAAGACCAACACTTGAAGACCCCCGGTCATCGGCCGGGGGTCTTCTTGTGCTGTTTTCTATAGTGGTCTCCGGTTACATCCGGCTACAGTCGCCCCAACACAACAACCCTGAGACAGGCCCCCGAAGGAGGACCTAATGGCTATTGCTCTACCGCCAGCCCGTTCGGTTGCAGTCAATCCAACCCAAGCAGAAATGCGAGCTTGGGTCGTGGAGCACATGCCGCGGATAACGGAAACCGAGTTTGGCAATCTCAATTACAAAGCCGAAGTCAAAGCTCGTCTTGCCGCCTCTACGTTCTTCATCGTGGAAGAAGAGAACTATCAGAACCGCATGTCGCGGGTTGAGTACAACGAATGGGCCGCCAAACAGGACGCCTACATAGCCGACAAGGACATGATCCTCATCGAGGGTTATATCGGTCCCGACCCGAGCTTCCAGACAGCATCCGCTCTGTACATGGAACGAACCCAAGCCAACATCCCGGCTATGCAGCAGCAGCTCTACTTCCCCAAAGACGAGAACTGGGATCGCGAGTTCACCGTCATCTACACGCCGGGTCTTCGTGCCCCGGGCAAGCCCAACGACCGGTTGATCCTCGTCGATCATGAGAATTACGTCACTCGTGTCTTCGGCTCCGACTACTTCGGTGAGTCAAAGATGGGCGGCCTTCGTATGTGGAATCATCTGGTCTACCAGCGTGGTGGCCTGGCGCTGCACTCCGGTCTGAAGACATTCCCGGACATCGATGGTGAGGAGAAGGTTGCGATCATCCTGGGTCTCTCCGGAACGGGCAAGACCACGACCACCTTCCGTCAGCAGCTCGGTTCGCTGCCGGTCCAGGACGACTTCAACGCTCTGATGCCCGGCGGCATCGTGCATACGACGGAGAACGGCTGTTTCGCCAAGACGTTCGGACTTGATGCCGATGACGAGCCGACCATCTACGGTGGCACTACCCGACCTGATGCTTGGCTGGAGAACACTCATTGCGATCCGGACGGCAAGGTCGACTTCTTCGACGACTCGGACACCGCCAACGGTCGCTCCACCTTTGGGCTGGAGAACATCCGGCATCGCTCCCCGCTGAACGTCCCGCCCGCCAACTACATGCTGTTGTTGAACCGCAACGAGAACTTGATTCCTGCGGTTGCCAAACTAAGACGGGAGCAGGCTGCCGCCTACTTCATGCTGGGCGAAACCAAGGGCACGTCGGCCGGCGGAGCAGGGGAGGAGGGCAAGAATCTCAGGGTTCCCGGAACCAATCCGTTCTTCTTCGACAACGACGCTCTCCAGGGCAACCGGTTGCTCGAACTGCTCGACACCATGCCTGACCTCGAGGTGTATTTGATGAACACCGGCCGGGTCGGGGGTGTGGACGGCGACGAGCGTTCTAAGAAAGTCAAGATCAGGCACAGCTCAGCCGTCGTCGAAGGGATCGTCTCTGGTTCCATCGAATGGCAAGAGGATCCCGATTTCGGGTACTTCGTCGCGAAGGAGCTCCCCGGGTTCCCAGATGATGAGCTGTTACGGCCCTATAAGCTCTACGAGCGGCAAGGCCGGCTCGAGGAGTATGGGAACATCGTGACTGCCCTTACCGCGGAGCGGAGAGATTATCTGCGGTCGTACCCCGGTCTCGACGAGAGCATTGTGAACGCAATCTAGGTTTCGCTCGAAACAGGTTTCGAGCGAGTTGCTCGTGGAGGGCCCCCATTTTGGGGGCCCTCCACTCGTGATTGA
>Ga0316201_10003230_pt1 | contig 11962 bp, 23 predicted proteins | sample CS6wburrow_MG_FD_204516 | JGI IMG/M metagenome (GOLD analysis project Ga0316201, IMG submission 204516) | Coastal sediment microbial communities from Delaware Bay, Delaware, United States - CS-6 worm burrow | ecosystem: Environmental > Aquatic > Marine > Coastal > Sediment | place: USA... | reverse complement strand
AGCAAGTAATAAGTATATTTTAGAACGTAGAAAAAAATAATTAAAGAAGTATGGCTCGTTCATTAAAAAAAGGACCTTATGTTTTCCATAAATTGGAAAAGAAAGTACAGACTAATGTTGAATCTGGAAAGAAAAGTGTCATTAAGACTTGGTCAAGATCATCTATGATAACTCCAGATTTTGTAGGACAAACAATTGGTGTTCATAATGGACGTCAATTCGTTCCTGTATATATCACCGAAAACATGGTAGGTCATAAATTAGGAGAATTTTCACCAACACGTTCATTTAGAGGACATGCAGGTGCGAAAAATAAAGGAAAAAAATAAGTAGGAAATCATGGGAGTTCGAAAAAAAGTAAGAGCACAGCAGCTTAAAGAAGAACGCAAAAACAAGTTTTTTGCCAAATTAAATGGCTGTCCTACATCACCAAGAAAAATGCGCTTAGTAGCTGATTTAGTGAGAGGTGTTGAAGTTGAAAAAGCCTTGGCTATTTTAAAATTCAGTTCAAAAGAAGCTGCGCGTAGTTTGGAGAAATTAACCTTATCAGCTATTGCTAACTGGCAAGCTAAGAATGAGGATGCAAATATTGAAGATGCTCATTTATTTGTTAAGGAAATTTATGTTGATAGTGCAACAATGTTAAAAAGATTAAGACCTGCACCTCAAGGACGTGCTCATAGAATTAGAAAAAGATCAAATCATGTTACAATGGTTCTAGGTTCAAAAAATAATGAAAGCAATTCGTAAATAGTATGGGACAAAAGACTAATCCAATAGGAAATCGTTTAGGAATTATCAGAGGATGGGAATCTAACTGGTATGGTGGAAGAAACTATGGCGATAAAATTGCAGAAGACGATAAAATTAGAAAATATATTCACACTAGGTTGGCAAAAGCTAGTGTTTCAAGAGTAATTATTGAGCGTACCCTTAAGATTGTAACCATTACCATTACGACTGCCCGTCCGGGAATCATTATTGGTAAAGGTGGCCAAGAGGTTGACAAGTTAAAGGAAGAACTTAAAAAGATTACTGGTAAAGAAGTACAGATCAATATTTTTGAAATCAAAAGACCGGAATTAGATGCTTTTTTAGTTGCTTCAAGTATTGCACGTCAAATTGAAAATAGAATTTCATACCGAAGAGCTATTAAAATGGCTATTGCAGCAACGATGAGAATGAATTCAGAAGGGATCAAAGTTCAGATTTCTGGGCGATTGAACGGCGCTGAAATGGCACGTTCAGAATCATATAAAGAAGGAAGAATTCCTCTTTCAACGTTTAGAGCTGATATTGATTATGCACTTGTTGAGTCGCATACTACCTATGGAAGAATAGGTGTTAAAGTTTGGATCATGAAAGGTGAGGTTTATGGTAAAAGAGAGTTATCACCTTTAGTAGGTTTATCGAAAAAACAAGGAGGAAAACCAGGTAAAGGTGGACCAAGAAGGCCTCAAAGAAGAAAATAAGTTTTTTAAAATTTAGAAAATGTTACAACCGAAGAGAGTAAAATATCGTAAAGTACAGAAAGGTAAAGGTAATATGACCGGGATTTCCGGTAGAGGTCACAGGCTTTCTAATGGAGTGTTTGGTATCAAATCTTTAGATCAAAACTTACTTACTTCACGACAAATAGAAGCTGCGCGTATTGCAGCAACTCGTTATATGAAAAGACAAGGAAGTATTTGGATTAAAATATTTCCGGATAAACCCATTACGAAAAAGCCATTAGAGGTTCGTATGGGTAAAGGTAAAGGAGCTCCAGAATATTTTGTGGCCGTCGTAAAACCTGGAAGAATTTTATTCGAAGTTGGTGGTGTACCCATTGAAGTTGCTAAAGAAGCATTGCGTTTGGCAGCTCAAAAGTTACCGGTTAAAACGAAATTTGTTACAGCAACTGATTACGATATTAACGCTTAATAATTTAGAAAATGAAACAATCAGAGATCAAAGAATTAACTGTAGCAGAATTACAGGAAAAAATATTAGCGTTAAAGAAGAATCATATAGATCTAAAAATGGCTCATTCAATATCTCCCTTGGAAAATCCAATTCAATTAAGAGATATGAGAAGGACTGTTGCCAGACTTGCTACAGAATTAACTAAAAGAGAATTACAATAATTGTATTCGTATTACAAGATGGAAAAAAGAAATCTTAGAAAAGAAAGAATAGGAATAGTATCTAGTAACAAGATGGAGAAATCTATCGTAGTGAATGAGGTTACTAAAGCAAAACATCCTATGTACGGAAAGTTCGTTTTGAAAACGAAAAAATACGTTGCACACGACGAAAAGAACGATTGCAATATGGGTGATACTGTAAAAATTATGGAAACACGCCCATTAAGTAAGACCAAACGTTGGAGGTTAGTAGAAATCTTAGAAAGAGCTAAATAATTATGTTACAACAAGAATCAAGATTAAAAGTGGCAGACAATACAGGAGCTAAAGAAGTTCTTGTTATTCGCGTGCTTGGCGGAACAAAAAGACGTTACGCTTCTTTAGGAGATAAAATTGTAGTATCTATAAAAGATGCGACACCAAACGGACAAGTAAAAAAAGGACAAGTTTCTAGAGCTGTTGTAGTACGTACCAAGAAAGAAGTACGTCGTAAAGATGGTTCTTATATAAGATTTGATGATAATGCCTGTGTATTATTAATGCCAACAGAAGAGATGCGTGGTACTCGAGTATTCGGCCCTGTGGCCAGAGAACTTCGTGAAAAACAATTTATGAAAATTGTATCATTAGCACCTGAAGTGCTATAAAAGTAAAGAGATTATGACAAAGTTCAAAATTAAGACTGGAGATACAGTTAAAGTAATGGCCGGTGATGATAAAGGTCAGGAAGGAAAAGTTGTTAAAATTCTTAGAGATAAGAGTAAAGCAATAGTAGAAGGAATCAATATGGTATCTAAACATACCAAACCTAGCGCTCAAAATCCACAAGGTGGAATTTCAAAATTTGAAGCACCTCTTCATATTTCTAACTTAATGTTAGTTGAAAAAGGTGAGACTACCCGAGTTGGATTTAGAATTGAAGGAGATAAAAAAGTTAGGTTTTCAAAAAAATCTAAAGAAATTATTTAGTGATGGCATACGTACCAAGACTTAAAGAAGAATATACCGGCAGAATTAAAGCCGCATTAACTGAAGAATTCGGTTATAAAAATGTAATGCAGGTTCCTAAATTGCAAAAAATTGTACTAAGTAAAGGAGTAGGAGCAGCTGTTACAGATAAAAAACTTATTGAACATGCAGTTGATGAGTTGACTAAAATTACAGGTCAAAGAGCAATTTCTACCATATCTAAAAAAGATGTCGCTTCTTTTAAATTGCGTAAAGGAATGCCTATTGGGGCGAAAGTCACTTTACGTGGAAATAAGATGTACGAGTTTTTAGATAGATTAGTTACTGCTTCATTACCTAGGGTTAGAGATTTTAGAGGTGTAAAATCTAATGGATTCGATGGTAGAGGTAATTATAACCTGGGTATTACAGAGCAGATTATTTTCCCTGAGATCGATATTGACAAGATTAACAAAATTAGTGGTATGGATATCACTTTTGTAACTTCAGCCAATACTGACAAGGAGGCAAAATCATTATTAAACGAATTAGGTTTACCATTTAAAAAGAATTAAAAGATGGCTAAAGAATCAATGAAAGCCCGTGAGGTAAAACGAGCAAAAACAGTAGCTAAATATGCCGAAAAGAGAAAGGCTTTAAAAGCAGCCGGCGATTATGAGGCATTACAAAAGTTGCCTAAAAATGCATCACCAGTTCGTATGCATAATCGTTGTAAATTAACGGGAAGACCAAAAGGCTATATGCGTCAGTTTGGTTTATGCCGTGTTACTTTTAGAGAAATGGCGAATCAAGGGTTAATACCTGGCGTTAAAAAAGCAAGTTGGTAAAATTATAAATTGGTTTCAGGTTTAATATCGAGTAATCGGTATTAAAAACCAAAACCGCAAATTAATATATATGTATTCAGATCCTATAGCAGATTATTTAACAAGAATAAGAAATGCAGCGAATGCAGGACTTAGGGTTGTTGAAATACCAGCTTCTAACTTAAAGAAAGAAATGACCAAAATTTTATTTGAGCAAGGTTATATTTTAAGTTATAAGTTTGAGGAAAATAAAGTTCAAGATAATATAAAGATTGCTTTAAAATACGATAGAGAAACAAAGCAACCAACTATTAAAAAATTACAAAGAGTTAGTAAACCAGGTTTACGTAAGTATGTGAATGCTTCTGATATGCCAAGAGTTTTAAACGGACTTGGAATCGCGATAGTTTCAACCTCTCATGGGGTGATGACTAACAAGAAAGCTCGTATGGAAAACATTGGTGGTGAAGTTTTATGTTACGTTTATTAATAAAGAATTAAGAAATGTCAAGAATAGGAAATAACCCAGTAGCAATTCCAGAAGGCGTAACAGTTGATGTTAAAGACAATGTTGTTACGGTAAAAGGAAAGATTGGAGAGTTAACCCAGGAATATTCTAACGTCACTATAAAAGTTGAAGACGGAAATATTATGGTAACTCGACCTTCTGATAGTAAAGATGATAAGGCAAAGCACGGGCTTTACAGATCTCTTATGCATAACATGCTTGAAGGGGTATCAAAAGGTTGGACAAAGGAATTGGAATTGGTAGGTGTAGGATATAGGGCAAGTAATCAAGGTCAAAAATTAGATCTGGCTCTTGGTTTCTCTCATAACATCGTTTTAGATATAGCGCCAGAAGTCAAAGTAGAGACTGTTTCTGAGAAAGGTAAAAATCCTGTTATAAAACTTACTTCTTTTGATAAGCAGTTAGTTGGTCAAGTTGCGGCAAAGATTCGCTCATTCCGTAAACCAGAACCATATAAAGGAAAAGGAATTAAGTTTGTAGGTGAAGAATTAAGAAGAAAAGCAGGTAAATCTGCATAATAATTAAGTGTTATGGCATTATCAAAGCTTGAAAGAAGACATAGAATAAAGCAAAGAATTAGAAAGATTGTAACTGGGAATGCTCAAAAGCCACGGCTTTCGGTATTTAGAAGTAACAAGGAAATTGATGCTCAATTGATTGATGATATTACAGGAACAACATTGGTTTCGGTTTCATCAAGAGATAAAGGTATTGCTTCAAAAGGAACCAAAATTGAAGTAGCTGCATTAGTTGGCAAGGCTTTAGCCGAAAAGGCAACAAAGGCGGGTATACAAAATATAGCCTTTGATAGAAATGGTTATTTATATCATGGTAGGGTAAAAGCCCTAGCTGACGGAGCAAGAGAAGCTGGATTAAAATTTTAATTAAGATTATGTATCAAAAATACGGAAACGTTGAACGAGTAAAACCTAGTGGTTTAGAATTAAAAGATCATTTGGTTGGAGTACAAAGAGTTACTAAAGTAACTAAGGGTGGTAGAACCTTTGGGTTTTCTGCAATTGTTGTTGTTGGTAATGAAAATGGAGTTGTAGGCCATGGTCTTGGGAAATCTAAAGATGTTGCCTCAGCTATTGCGAAGGCCATTGAAGACGCTAAGAAAAACTTGATTAGAATACCTATAATCAACCAAACAATACCTCACGAACAAAAAGGTAAATATGGTGGTGCTAAAGTATTTTTAAAACCAGCATCTCATGGTACCGGTGTTATAGCAGGTGGAGCCGTACGTGCAGTATTAGAATCAGTAGGAGTTCATGACGTATTGTCAAAATCTCAAGGATCTTCAAATTCTCATAATGTAGTAAAAGCAACATTCGATGCGCTATTACAAATGCGAGATGCTAATACCGTTGCTAAACAAAGAGGAATTTCTTTACAAAAAGTATTTAACGGCTAAAAGAGGAATTACAATGAAAAAAATTAGAGTTAAACAAGTTAAAAGTAAAATAAGACGTCCTCAGAATCAAAAAAGAACGTTGGAAGCTCTTGGTTTACGTAAAATGAATCAGGTTGTGGAGCATACTGCTACACCGGCTATTCTCGGAATGGTAAATAAAGTTAAACACTTACTTTCTGTTGAAGAAGTAAAATAAGATAAGGTTATGGAACTAAATAACTTAAAACCTGCTGAAGGTTCAGTTAAAAATCAAGGTAAAAGAATAGGTAGAGGCCAAGGATCCGGTAAAGGTGGGACTGCTACCAGAGGTCATAAAGGAGCCAAATCTCGTTCGGGTTATTCTAAGAAAATAGGATTTGAAGGTGGTCAAATGCCATTACAAAGACGTGTGCCTAAATTTGGTTTTACGAATATTAATCGTAAAGAATATGTAGGTATAAACTTAGATAAGTTACAAGAAATGGTTGATAACGGTAGGATTAAAGATACCGTTACCATGGCTGTTCTTGTTGAAAGTCGTTTGGCTAGAAAAAATGACCTGATTAAAATTTTAGGAAGAGGTGAACTGAAAGCTAAATTAGATATTACAGTTCATAAATTTACAGCAACGGCTAAAAATGCTATTGAAAAAGTTGGTGGTAAGGCCGTCACATTATAAAGACCATTAAAGGTAAATGAAAAAATTTATAAGTACCATACAAGATATTTGGAAAATTGAGGATCTGAGAAATAAGATCATTCTTACCCTTGGTTTGATGGTGGTGTATCGTTTAGCTGCACAGGTGCCTTTACCAGGAATAGATCCAACACAATTATCTAATCTTCAAAGTACAACAAGCGATAATAATTTATTAGGATTGTTAAATGCTTTTACCGGTGGCGCTTTTGCGAGAGCCTCGGTTATGGCGCTGGGTATTATGCCTTACATTTCTGCTTCTATTGTGGTTCAGTTAATGGGAATTGCGGTTCCTTACTTACAGAAACTTCAGAAAGAAGGAGAAAGTGGCCGTAAAAAGATAAACCAGATTACAAGATGGTTAACTGTAGGTATCTTAATTATTCAAGCACCGGCATATATTGGTAGCTTGCCAAGTTTAGGAATTCCTGCAAGTGCATTTTTATTGGGTAACGGACCCTTATTCTGGTTCTCATCCATCTTATTACTAACTACAGGTACAATATTTGCCATGTGGTTAGGTGAAAAAATAACTGATAAGGGTATTGGTAATGGTATTTCATTATTGATTATGATTGGTATTATTGCTACATTACCTTCAACTTTTATGCAAGAGTTTACCTCAAGGGTTACGCAGTCGAACGGTGGTGCTTTAATGATCTTAATTGAGGTTATTATTTGGTTGGTTGTAATTCTGGCTTCTGTGTTATTGGTAACGGCAGTGAGAAGAATTGCAGTACAATATGCTAGAAGAACAGTTGCCGGTAATATTAAGGATGTTGCCGGAGCCAGACAATATATCCCCTTAAAATTGAATTCATCTGGTGTTATGCCAATAATATTCGCCCAAGCATTGATGTTTGTGCCGGGATTATTAGCAAGCAGTGAAAACGGAACAATCAAAGCTATCGGAATTGCATTTACCAATATGTTTGGTTTGTGGTATAATATTTTGTTCGCTGTATTGATCATAATATTTAGCTATTTCTATACGGCTATTACAATCCCTACCAACAAAATGGCAGACGATTTAAAAAGAAGCGGAGGTTTTTTACCCGGGATTCGACCAGGTAAGGAAACAGCAGATTATTTAGATACTGTACTATCTCGAATTACTTTACCGGGATCTGTATTCTTGGCAATCTTAGCTATATTACCTGCTTTGGTTGTGCAAGCAGGCGTTCAACCTGGTTGGGCTATGTTTTATGGTGGTACATCTTTATTGATTATGGTTGGTGTTGCGATAGATACAATTCAACAAATAAACTCACATTTATTAAATCGTCATTATGATGGTTTAATGAAAACAGGAACTAAAAGAAAATCAGTAGCATAATCATGGCAAAGCAACAAGCAATAGAACAAGATGGAACAATTAGCGAAGCATTATCTAACGCTATGTTTCGTGTTGAACTTGAAAATGGCCACATTGTTACCGCACATATTTCTGGTAAAATGCGGATGCATTATATTAAATTATTACCGGGAGATAAAGTAAAATTAGAAATGAGTCCTTATGATCTATCTAAGGCTCGTATAACTTACAGATACTAAAAATATAACGATGAAAGTTAGAGCATCAGTAAAGAAAAGAAGTGCCGACTGCAAAATTGTACGTAGAAAAGGCCGATTATATGTAATCAACAAAAAGAATCCTAGATTTAAACAAAGACAAGGATAATTATGGCAAGAATAGCAGGTATAGATATACCAAAAAATAAAAGAGGGGTTATTTCATTAACTTATATCTACGGTATTGGTAGAAATAGAGCTAAAGAAGTTTTAGCGAATGCGAAAGTAGAAGAAGGTACGAAGGTTCAAGATTGGACAGATGATGAAATAAACAGAATTAGAGAACAAGTTGGTTCTTATACCATAGAAGGAGAACTGCGTTCTGAAACTCAATTAAACATAAAACGTTTAATGGATATTGGCTGTTATAGAGGAATCCGTCATAGATCAGGATTACCATTAAGAGGTCAAAGAACTAAGAATAATTCTAGAACAAGAAAAGGTAAAAGAAAAACTGTTGCTAACAAAAAGAAAGCAACCAAATAATAGCTGAATAATTATGGCGAAAACAAGTTCAAAGAAACGTAAAGTTGTTGTTGATGCTATTGGAGAAGCGCATATTACTGCTTCTTTTAATAATATCATCATATCTTTAACTAATAAAAAAGGTGATGTGATCTCATGGTCATCAGCTGGAAAACAAGGTTTTAGAGGTTCAAAGAAGAACACACCATATGCAGCACAAACAGCTGCAGAAGACTGTGCTAAAGTTGCGCATGAAGCAGGCCTTAGAAAAGTTAAAGTGTATGTAAAAGGTCCGGGTAATGGTAGAGAATCTGCCATTAGAACAATTCATAATGCAGGTATTGAAGTAACAGAAATTGTAGATGTTACACCTTTACCACATAATGGTTGTCGTCCACCGAAACGAAGAAGAGTATAATTAAATTTTTAATAGAAAGGAATATTAGATTATCGAAGGATAAGCCTTAATTCATAATCCCTTTCACTAATCAATAAAAAATGGCAAGATATACAGGTCCAAAAACTAAAATTGCTCGTAAATTTGGCGAGGCAATTTTCGGAGATGATAAATCTTTCGAAAAAAGAAATTACCCTCCGGGGCAACATGGTAATAACAGACGCCGTGGTAAAAAGTCTGAATATGCAGTCCAGTTAATGGAAAAGCAAAAAGCTAAATATACCTATGGTATTTTAGAACGTCAATTTAGAAATTTATTTGAAAGGGCATCTAGAAGCAAAGGTATTACTGGTGAAATCTTATTACAGTTGTGTGAATCTCGTCTAGACAATGTAGTTTATAGATTAGGGGTTTCTTCTTCAAGGAGAGGTGCACGTCAGTTGGTTTCACATCGACACATAACAGTTAACGGAAATATCGTTAACATTCCTTCATTTTCTTTAAAACCTGGTGATGTAGTTGCAGTTAGAGAAAAATCTAAATCATTAATTGCAATTGAAGATGCTTTAGCCAATAATAGTGCAGTTTATGAATGGTTAAATTGGAATAATGATACCAAACAAGGTACCTTTGTTACGGTTCCAGAAAGAATACAAATTCCAGAAAATATTAACGAACAATTTATTGTAGAGTTATACTCTAAATAATCTAAGACATTAGTTAAACTTATGGCAATATTAAATTTTCAAAAACCAGATAAAGTAATAATGATAGAATCTACTGATTTTGAAGGTAGATTTGAATTCAGACCTTTAGAACCAGGTTATGGTTTAACAATAGGTAATGCATTACGTAGAGTTCTCTTATCCTCATTGGAAGGATATGCAATTACTTCCTTAAGGATTGAAGGAGTAGAACATGAATTTTCAACGATTAAAGGTGTTGTCGAAGATGTTACCGAAATTGTTTTGAATTTAAAACAAGTATGTTTTAAACAACAAATAGAAGATACAGATAATGAAACTGTTTCTATTTCAATTAGTGGAAAAGAACAATTAACCGCTGGAGATTTTCAAAATTATATTTCAGGATTTCAAGTATTGAATCCCGATTTGGTAATTTGTAATATGGAAAAATCAGTTAAACTTGATTTTGAAATTACAATTGAAAAAGGAAGAGGATTTGTATTATCTGAAGAGAATAAGAAATCTAATGCAGCATTAGGAACAATCTTTACGGATGCTATTTTTACACCAATAAAAAATGTGAAATATGCAGTAGAGAATTTTCGTGTTGAACAAAAAACCGATTACGAAAAATTAATTTTCGATGTTAGTACAGATGGGTCTATAAATCCTAAAGATGCATTAACAGAAGCTGCTAAAATATTAATTCATCACTTTATGTTATTCTCGGATGAGAGAATAACTCTTGAAGCTGATGAAATTGCCCAAACTGAATCATATGATGAAGAATCATTACATATGCGTCAATTATTAAAAACAAGATTGATCGACATGGATCTTTCTGTTAGGGCGCTGAATTGTTTAAAAGCGGCAGAAGTTGATACTTTAGGTGATCTGGTATCCTTTAATAAAAATGACTTGATGAAATTTAGAAACTTTGGTAAAAAATCATTAACTGAATTGGATGAGTTAGTGAATAACAAAGGATTAACTTTCGGGATGGACTTAAGCAAATACAAGTTAGATAAAGAATAAGCATATATAGAGATGAGACACGGAAAGAAATTTAATCATTTGGGACGAAAAACAGCCCATAGAAAGGCGATGTTGGCTAATATGGCTTGCTCTTTAATAGAACACAAACGTATCAATACAACATTGGCCAAGGCTAAAGCTGTTAGACAATATGTTGAACCGTTGATTACCAAATCTAAAACTGATTCAACACACAATAGAAGAATAGTGTTTAGTTACTTAAGAGATAAATATGCGGTTACTGAATTGTTTAGAGAAGTTGCCACAAAGGTTGCCGATAGGCCAGGAGGTTATATCAGGATTATCAAACTTGGTAACAGGTTAGGTGATAATGCAGATATGGCTATGGTAGAATTGGTTGACTATAATGAGCTTTACAATCCTAACGCTAAGAAGAAAAAATCAACGCGAAGAAGAGGAGGTAAGAAGAAAAGTGACGATGTCGTTGTTCCTCCAGTACCTGTGAAAGAAGCAAAGGCGAAAGAAGAGGAAGAATAATAATGTTTATACATAAATTTTTAAAAGGATGAGTTTAATAATAGCTCGTCCTTTTTTTTATATTATTTTTGTACTTATTTCAAAGTAAATAAATGAATTTTTAATTCCATATAAATGAAATACCTACCTCGTAAAAAAGCCATAATTTTATTAGCAGATGGAACAATTTTCATTGGAAAATCTATAGGAATAGAAGGAACAGCTACTGGTGAAATTTGTTTTAATACCGGTATGACCGGTTATCAGGAAATATTTACAGACCCTTCTTACTATGGCCAGCTTATGGTTGCCACCAATGCACATATAGGTAATTATGGTGTTAACAATGATGAAATAGAATCGGAAGGGATAAAAATTTCAGGCTTAATTTGCAGGAATTTTAGTTTTGATTTTACACGCCCCAGTGCTGATGGTTCTTTAAAAGACTGGTTTGTTAAACATAATTTAGTTGCCGTTTCTGATGTGGATACCAGAGCTCTTGTGACATATATCCGTGAAAATGGGGCGATGAACGCCATTATTTCTACAGATGTAGATGATATTGAATCACTTAAAAGCCGGCTATCTAAAGTGCCAAAAATGGAAGGGCTAGAATTGGCGAGTAAGGTATCAACGAAGGAACCTTATTATTACGGCAATGAGGATGCCACTTATAAAATAGCCGCTTTAGATATTGGTATCAAAAGAAATATATTAGTTCATCTTTCCAAAAGAGACGCTTATATTAAAGTATTCCCATTTAATGCGACCTTTGAGGAGATGAAAGATTGGAATCCGGATGGTTAT